>Ga0222666_1000923_pt1 | contig 12384 bp, 14 predicted proteins | sample AntAcemetagen655_FD_181710 | JGI IMG/M metagenome (GOLD analysis project Ga0222666, IMG submission 181710) | Saline water microbial communities from Ace Lake, Antarctica - #655 | ecosystem: Environmental > Aquatic > Non-marine Saline and Alkaline > Saline | place: Antarctica: Ace Lake...
TCTTGAGAACAAAGATGCGATAAATGCACCTATCACGATGAAAATATTAAGAAGTGCAACAGCATGAAGATTTATCGGAACACTCGTTCCCAAATTGCTGATGCCAAGAAGCTGAAAAAGATTTTGTCCGATATTTGTATAGCCACTGCTGGAACCCCAAGGGTATTTGATTACAAAGAGTAGAATATTCAAAATCGCCAATAGAATGCCGCCGATCCACATGGGCCAGCTTTTGGCAAACAGGCTGTCGAATAATTCCCTCAATTCTCCTTTTTTAAACACTGTTCACTCCTTTTTACTTCTTTTTGATGTAAAAAATGAATGCGCCACCTTCTTCTTTCTGCTCAAGAAAAATGTTCCCGGTTTTTTCGCACCAGGCAGGAACATCGGTCTTTGAACCCGGATCAGTTCCAATCATTTCCAGAACTTCATCACTGTTCATTTTCTTGATTGTTTTGGCCAACTTAATGATCGGCATCGGGCAGGAAAGCCCTTTACAATCTAAAGTTTGATCTACTTGCATTTTTCCCTCCTTTTTTTATTTGGTTTTATACTTCATTATTTCTTGTTGGATATTGGATATTCTTTTCTTCCTGAATTTCCAAGTTCCAAAAATAGCCACAGACTTACACAGACTTAACACTGACTTTTTTTCCTTCATAATTCATCATTCCTTGCCTGCCCCGTGAAATCTTCTTTTTCTTTTATTACACTGGGGTTGGATATTCGATATTCATTTTGTTCCCGAATTTCCAAATTCTTTTATCCGTGATTATCCGTTTTATCCGTGTCATCCGTGTTCTATCTTCTACCATTTTATCTTTATTTCTTTATCCAATTTTGATTTAATTTTATCATCTAATTTTTTATCCGGATGCAGTTTCTGATCAATCAATTCGCAGCGTAATTCCTGAACGAATTTATCCAGTTCTCTTGCTTCAAAGTAACGCTCTTTAGGAACATAACCTTGTTTGATAGCCATATCGCGCAGAACATCGATAACATCAGAAAATTTAACTCCCTGCGGACAAAGAGCATAGCAGGTATAACATCTCGAACACATCCACAGAAGGTCTGAAGATAACACTTCTTTTTTCATCCCCAGAATGCACATTCTAATAATTCTTCGCGGATCATAATCTTCGTGCACTTCTGCAACAGGACAAGCAGCAGTGCAGGTGCCGCAAGTGAAACATCTTTGAAAATGTTCTGCTCCTGGCATAGATGCGATCTCATTCTTGAAATTGGCATCCATTTCACTTAATATAATTTTATCTTTAGTCATTTATTTCTCCTATAAATTTAATATTTAATATTGAAAATTGAACATTACTTCACAATGGCAGTTTTTCTTGATGAGAAAAAATTGCCGTTAATTCCTTTGCTTCTTCAAGTAAGGATGATATTAAATTTTCTATAACTAATTTTTCTTCAATGATAAATTCCAACCAGAAAGCAGATTCGTCAGTTTCTTCCAAAACGATACTCATTTTGGACGTAAAACTCGCTTTTGATTGAGCTAAACAAACTGCTCGATAATTAGCTGCAACCGATGTTGAGCATCTGATTAATTGCTTTGCAATATGATTTCCTAATGTTGTTTTTGGCAACGATAATGCCAATTTGACACATCGATGTGCAAAGGTTTTCGTTCTTTCTAATAATTCTTCTTTATTCATAATTTCTTTTTTTAATATTCAATATTCATTTTTCAATATTCAATTCTAAAGTGCTTCCGGTATTTTCTTAATTTCTTCATATGAAAACACCGGACCATCAATACAAACATATTTTGAACCAATATTGCATCTCCCGCATTTACCGATTCCACATTTCATTCGTCTTTCCAAAGAAGTATAGATTTTCTCGTCGGGAAAACCGATCTCAGTGAGAACAGGAAGAGTGTATTTTATCATTATCGGAGGTCCGCAAACAACACACCAGGAAGTTGGATCGAGAGACACTTCTTTGGTTACTGTTGGCACAAATCCCGTAAGTTTATTCCAACCTTTTACCGGATTATCAATTGTAAGATGCAATGTGAGATCATCGCGTTTTTCCCACTCTTTTATTTCATCTTTATAAATGAAAAGATCGGGATTCCTAGCACCGTAAACAACTGTAATCTTTCCGTAATCTTTACGATTTTCCAGCATATAAACAAGAAGTGAACGCAATGTTGTGAAGGCAAATCCACCACCAATTATCACTACATCCCGCCCTTTGAACTTCTCAATTGGATACCAGTTTCCGAGTGGTCCGCGAATCCCTACGATATCACCTTCTTGAAGATAATGAATTTCGTTTGTAACGGAACCGGTTCTATTAACTGTAAACTTTAGAATATCTTCTTCAGTAGGAGAAGAAGCGATCCCAAAAGGTGATTCACCTTTCCCTAAAATTGAAAATTCACAGAATTGACCCGGTAAAAAATCAAATTTATCTTCTTCATTTATATATGACAGATCAAAGGTCTTTAGTATCCTGTCAGGACTCTCAGTATAGATCTTTTTCACCTTCATCTGAAATGGAATATATGTATTTTTCATTTATTCCTCATTATTGAATTTATCTTCTTTACCAAATATTTTTTCATAATCATATAAAAAGTATATTCCTGCTTTCATCAGCTTCAGCTAAAAATTTTGCTTCACCACAATACTCAAGATTTTTATAATCAACCATCTCTTCCGGTTGCATACCCATTAAATCCATAGACATTTCACAAATAAATATCTTAACCTCCGATTCTTCAGCAATCTCCAGCATTTCGTAAAGAGAGGGAACTCCCTTTTTCTTCATTAAATTTTTCATCATAGCTGTTCCCATTCCAGCCATATTCATATTGGAAAGTTTTAGTTTATTAAATCCTGTGGGAAGCATAAAACCAAACATCTTGGAAATAAGATTTTTCTTGATCTTCGCTTTTTTTCTTAGTGCTGCAGTTCCCCAAAAAGTAAAGAACATTGTAACTTCCGTTCCCATTGCAGCTGCACCTGTAGCAATAATAAAAGCTGCAATTATCTTATCTAACGAACCGGAAAAAACGATCATTGAAAGTTTATCCTTGGGTCGATCTTTTTTAAGAAGTTCAACCTGTTTCTGTAATTCTTCTATCTGTTTTTGAATATCTTTCATAACATTAATAACTAATTATTTTCTTAATAACTTCTCGAATATCCAGATTTACCGGACAAACAACCACGCATCTTCCACAGCCTGTGCAGAGATGTTCATCATAATTATCCATAAAATAATTGTATTTATGCATTACTCTTTGTCGCACGCGTTGAGTAGATTGGCTGCGCGGATTGTGTCCCGAAGCTTCTTTTGTGAAAATAGCGAACATACAGGAATCCCAGAGCCGTATGCGTTTTCCTTTTTTATCTTTTCCTTCATCGGAAACATCGAAGCAGTGGCAGGTGGGACACACAAAAGCACAAGCTCCGCAATTGATGCATTTTGCAGCGATCTCATCCCAGATAGGCTCATCCCAGATCTCTTTTGTTTTAGAAAAAAGTGATGAGATATCTTCTTTTATTGCAAGATAAGATTCCGCAGTTTCTTTTAATTTTTCAATTTTTTTAATTTCTTTATCTGATGCATTTTCAGTTATCTTACAGTCATTCAGGAATTTCTTTCCTTTATCGCTCACAGCTTCAAAGATGTAACTATCATCAGTTTCGACTACAAAAATATCGGAACCTGTTTTATCGAAAGGACCACCATCGAACCAGTTGCAAAAACAGGTGGAAAGCGGCTCGTTGCAGGCAATATTGAAGACAAGGCAATTATCGTATTTCTCCTTCCAATATGGATCTTTATACATATCTTTCTTCGGTATTTGATGAGCTTCTCCAAAAACCTTGTCCAACAACAAAAGACTTTTTGTATCGCAGTTTCTCATTCCCCAGATAGCAAACGGCTTTTCTTCCCATTTGGGGACTTCCATTCCTTTTTCCGTATATTGGAAGAGAACTTCCGATTGAGGGAAAAATATTTCCTTGGGTGATCTCTTTGTATTTAAGATATTATTATTGATATCCCCGACAGATTTGATCTTTTTAAAAGCTGTTGCTTTACTATCAGTGACCGGAGCAAAAACACTATAATTCTTTTGTAGATTATTTATAAATGTATTGAAGTCGCTTTTCTTTATTTTGATCATATTCTAACCCATTATAAAATCTTGTTTTTCGTTTTCACAATAACTTGCCATTGCCGGTTTCTCATTAATGTCCAATCCTGCGGTATAATCGAATCGTTCCTTGACCTCTTTTTCCACTTTTTTATTCATAATACGCAGATCAAGGTCGACCGGGCAAGCGGAAACGCAAGCACCGCAATCCACACATCTTCCGGCAACGTGAAGATTCCTGATGAGATGGAAAATGATGGTATCTGTTACTTCCGGGGTTTTACCGATCCATTGCGGATCGTTCTGATCTACAAAACACTCGTTGCAATAACAAGCAGGACATACATTTCGGCAGGCATAACAGCGAAGGCACTTTGAATATTCTTCTTTGATATATTCCCAGCGTTCTTCGGAAGATTTTTTTTCAAAATCAATTACATTTTTGTATTCATCTTTGATATCAACTTCTTTACGTGGTTTCCCAATAAAAATATCGTGAACCGGAGCATCCGGATAGCGACAGGTTAAACAGGAATCACAAAGAACTTCATTTAAAGGAATTATCATATCAAAATCACGACCTTTTAAATGAACATTCTTACCATCGATTTTTGATTCCAGAATTTCTTTATTTTCTGTTTTCCGAAGAATTTTCTTCTTTTCCAGAACACCGTTACAGGGAACTCCGATAATGACTACATTCTCTTTTTTTATCTGTTGTTCAATCGAGTAAAGAACGATAGAACGTGCATCGCAACCTTTTACAATGATTCCGATCTTATCGTATGTTTTCCCAAGTTTTCTCTTATCTTTTGTGAGATAAGTAGTAAGATTATTTCTGCAGGTTTCATCGAAAATAAGTCTATCAACATCTTCTTCTTCATGGATAAAAAGCGGTGTGGAAGAAAGTGGAAGGGAGCCTTTTTCCCAACCTAAAACAATATCCACTTTCTTATCTTTAAGGAGTTTTTTTACTTCCATTCTCAAGTTCTGGATCATTGTTTTGCTCCCTTTACCAGCCGAGTTGCAGGACCGATCTTCTTAACTTCGTTAGTTATCTTTTCGATGATATTGGCAAAACGTTCACCTTCTCCGGCAGAGATCCAGGAAAACTGAACTCTTTCCGGTTCGATCCCGATCATTTCAAGAAGCGGTTTTATCGTAGAATACCGTCTACGGGCGATAAAATTACCTGACAGGTAATGGCAATCGCCGGGATGTCAGCCGGAAATCAGTAAACCGTCGAACCCGCTTTGCAGCGTTTTCATTATAAATAACGGATCGACTCTTCCGGAACAGGGAATCCTTATCACACGCACATTAGGTGGATATTGCATTCTGGAAACTCCTGCCAGATCCGCTCCGGCATAAGAACACCAGTTACACAATATTGCCAAAATTTTTGGCTGCCAATCTTTCATATTTACATTCCTTTTTTTAGCAACGAACAAAACTAACAATTTACCTTTTTTGTTCGTTGCATATTGCTTTTCTAACTCACCCTCTGTCCCTCTCTCCAAAAAGAGGGATGACTTCGTTTTACTAATTTTTCTTCAGACTTGACTTAATAACTCAGCGACAGCTGAGGAATTGAGTTAAGAATGAAAAGAGCACAAACGTATTTCATTCTCTCGCAATCCTTAAGTCATCAATTCTCGTTCCCAAAGTCCTCTTTGGGAATGAATTGCGTTACCAATCTGGGGATTGGTAACGAGAACATATATTTTCTTGTTAGTTTTGTTCGTTGCTAATTATCCACCCAACACATCTACCAGGTCCAAAGCTTCAAATGAATCAAAAAGCTGTTCATTACTAAATCCGCGCAGATCGAGTGCTCCGCAACGACAGGAGGCAACACAAGCTCCGCAACCTTTGCAAAGTGCTTCATTCACAACTGCAATTTCCTTTTCTTTATCCACTTCGATTGCTTTATAAGCACAAATTAATTCACAATAACCGCAACCGGAACATCTATCTTCGTTCACTTCCGTAATAGTTCCTTCTGCCAGGATAGCTTTCTTAGTAATAAATGTAAGAGCTCTACTTGCTGCTGCTTTTGCCTGCATTATGCTTTCATCCATATCTTTCGGATTATGTGCAAGTCCGGCAACAAAAATACCATCGGTTGCAAAATCCACAGGACGAAGTTTAACGTGTGCTTCCATAAACATTCCATCTTCATTTAATGGAACTTTCAGCATTTTTCCAAGCTCTATATTTTCTTTGCGAGCATCAATTGCCACGGAAAGTACCAGCAGATCTGCAGTTACAACCACTTCTTTATCCATGATCGGATCGAAAACAGTTATATTGATCTTGCTGTCCGGGTCAGATTCATCCACAAAATTAACCTGCGGTTTATTTTCAGGTTCGTAATTAACGAACATTGTTCCTTTGTCCCGCAGTTCAGTATAATATTTTTCCCGGAAACCGTAAGTTCTAACGTCACGATTCACAATGTAAATATTCGCTTTGGGAACTATTTTTTTCAGTTCAAGAGCATTTTTCACCGCTTTTGTGCAGCAAACCCTGCTGCAATACATTTTACCTTCTTCACGTGAACCGACGCATTGGATCATAACCACATTTTTCGGTTTTCTTCCGGGGAATTTTTTTTCATAAAGCATCTCCTCGAATTCAACCAGCGTAACGATGCGATGTGATTTTCCATAAAGATATTCTTCGGTTTTGTGCTCTTCCGCACCTGTTGCAATGATGACCACACCGTGCTCGAATTGTTTTTCCTTACCTGTGCTTTTATTTACAAAAGTTGTTGTGAAATTACCAACATAACCATCTATTTTCTTGATCTCGGAATTCTTATAAATATGAATAAGTTTATTTTTGGAAATTTCTTCGATCGTATCCCGGAGTAATTTTTGAGGGTCTTTTCCAAAATTGAAATAGATATTCTGTAAATTTCCTCCGAGCTCTTTTTCTCTTTCTATCAGGAATACTTCGTAACCTGCAACAGCCAGAGATTGTGCTGCCGTCATTCCTGCCAGTCCACCACCAATGACTAGTGATTTGGGATTTATATCGATGGGAAGTCTTTTCAACGGCATCAGATCTCGTGCTTTTGCAACTCCCATACTCACAAGGTCTTTAGATTTTTCTGTAGCCAGTTCCGGTTCGTTCATATGTGCCCACGAGCATTGGTCACGAATATTTGCCATTTCAAAAAGATACGGATTCAAACCTGCTTCGCTAATAGTTTCTCTGAAGAGAGGTTCGTGAGTTCGGGGAGTGCAGGCTGCAACTACAATACGATTAAGATTATGCTCTTCGATCCGTTCTTTAATCGTGTTCATACAATCCTGCGAACAGGCATACATCAAGTCTTCCGAGTGTTCCACGTTTGCTATTTTTTTGGCATTTTCAGCTACATCCTTTACATCCACTACTCCGGCAATATTTATACCGCAGTGACACACAAAAACTCCCACTCGAGGTCGCTCTCCAAAAACATCTTTTTCTACTACTTTCTTTTCCTGTAGTTCCTGCCTTTCCAATTTAAGATATTTAGTAGCTTCTGCGACTGCACCGGAAGCTGATACTACGGATTCGGGAATATCTTTGGGGCCATTCGATGCACCACAAACAAAAATTCCTTCACGATTTGTTTTTAATGGAGTAAAAGCATCTGAACGGCAGAATCCGTATTCATTGAGTTTAATATCCAGTTTCCCGGCTAATTCCCGAATGTTTTTTCGCGGTTCCAATCCAATGGAAAGAACTACCATATCAAATTCTTTGAATTGAATATCTCCATTTTCCAGGACATATCTCAATTTTAAATTTCCATTTCCGGTTTCATTAATTTCCGAAACTTTAGATTTTATAAATTCAACTCCGTATTGACCTTTTGCTTTCTCATAATATTTATCGAAATCTTTGCCGAACGCCCTGATATCCATATAAAAAAGTGCCGGTTTGATACCTTTCATATGTTCTTTGGCAATGATCGCTTCTTTGATGGCGAACATACAGCAAGCAGAAGAGCAGTAATTGTGATTGATACTTTCATCTCGTGAGCCAACGCATTGAATGAAGGCAATACTTTTAGGTTCTTTATTATCGGAAGCTCGAACAACGTGACCACCAAAAGGTCCGGAAGCGGAAAGCATTCTTTCAAAGTCCAGAGAGGTAACAACATTTTTATATCGTTTATAACCGAAATGTCCAAACCCGATTGGATCGAAGGCATCGATTCCCGTAGCTACGATCACTGCTCCGACTTTCAGTTTTATTTTTTTATCTTTGTCATCAAAATTGATTGCTTTTGCGGTACATACTTTTTCGCAAAGCCGGCAAACACCTTTTGTAAGATAAAGGCACTTTTCTTTATCAATCGTATATTCGGAAGGAATACTTTGCAGGAAATACCTGGAAATTGCACCTCTTTTGCGAAGCTGCACATCAAATTCATCATCTACTTTTACCGGGCATTTTTCTTCGCAAAGTCCACAGGCAACGCATTTCTCAGGATCGACATATTTTGCTTCTTCAATTATCTCTGCAATAAAATTTCCGGGATCTCCTGTTACAGATTCCAGTTTTGATTTAATATGAATTTGAATATTCGGATGTCTGGCACATTCGCTCATTTTTGGTGCAAGAATACACATCGAGCAGTCATTCGTGGGAAACGTTTTATCCAATTGCGGCATTCTTCCGCCAATTGTGGAAGTTCCTTCAATTAAATGAACTTTAATTCCCATTTCAGCAAGATCGAGAGATGCCTGAATTCCGGCAATTCCTGCCCCGATGATCATTACAGATTTACTTTTTGAACTCATAAAATTTCCTTAATTTATCTAAACTGTCATAAGAGAATTTTCTATTAATAACACCCCTTTTATTCCCTCTTGAAAGGGATTCAATTGGACTCCCCTTTGTAAGGGGAGATTTAGAGGGGTTTATACGAATGTTGAACTCTTGAATAATCATAATTTCTACAAAAAAATCTTCTTCTTTGTGGGATTCTCACCCATTTTAACAATCTGCTCTGTATATTCATTCCCCACCCGGGCGAATTTCTGACCTTCCGATGCAGAGATCCAGGTAAGTCGAATCCTTTCATCTTCCAAACCTAAAGATTTGAAAATTTCTTTTACGATCGCAATTCTTCTTCTGGTGTGATAATTACCAACCTGATAATGACAATCTCCGGGATGTCAGCCACCAACCAAAACACCGTCTGCTCCTCGCAAATATGCTTTTATCAGGAAAACAGGATCGATCCTGCTGGAACACATAACTTTTATCGGCAGGATAGCAACCGGATACTGCAACCTGTTTATTCCTGCCAGGTCAGCTCCGGTGTAGGAACACCATTTACATAAGAAACTTATAATTTTCGGTGAAAAATCTTTTTTCATATCTATTCTCCAAGTTCCTGAAATTCTTCTTCTTTATAGATCATCACAGGAATCTCTTCCTCTACATCTCTTCCCGGAACATAATCGAAAATTCCGGCAACTCTTTCACCTGATTTTCTGAACACTGATGCAACCGGAATATTTGCCGGACAAACATCGGAACATTGACCGCATCCAACACAGGAAAAGCTCATATGAGAAAGTCTGCCAATATGGAAGAAAATTGTATCCGGTGGTAATCTCAAAGCACCTTTCTCCTCCAGTTCTCGTTCTAAAATCGGAACATTATAATCAAAATTTGCTGATTCAAAATCGCAAAGTGTACAATAACAGATCGGGCAAACATTTCTACATCCATGACATCCGATACATCGTCCGAAAACATCGATCAGACCATCGAGTCCGCTTTCTTCGGTATTTATTTTGGAAAATACTTCTTCCTTTTCTTTAAGTCGTTTTTCTTTCAATGAATCGAGTTTGGAAGTTATGAATTCTTCAGAAGAAATTTTTCCTTCAAAACCCTCTGCGAATTTTTCTGCTTTTTCTGTATTTAGATACATTTTGCATTTACCGGTTTCTTCTCCAATTAGAGAAATAAGTATATCTGAATTGACCGGAGCAAAATGTTCACAAATACGGCAGGTTGGACGTATTTCTGAAGGAATTTCCGCTTTTTCAGTTGCCTTCCAATAGGCGGAAAGCTGGTCATTAATAGAACCATTAACATTTTCTTTTAATGGAAAAACACCGCTGCAGCTATATGTTATCAAAAGGAAATTATCCAATGTTCCCTGCTCTCTTTTTACAAGCTCAATAAAAGCACGAAACTCGCAAGGTTTGATCACTGCTGCAATTGGTTTCTCGATCGGAGTAAAACGGGAAAGCACCTGACCGGCATTAATTGGCATCAATGGATGAAGCGGAACAATTTCATCGAGATGAGATTTATCGGTTATCAAACCATAATCCACAGCACCGTTTTTATTTACTTTTCGTAATGAGAATACTCCACTGACCTTTTCCTTTTCCAGGAGAAACATTAGGAATTCTTTTACTGCGATTTCGGGATTGTTATTAATTGTAAGAAGTTTACTCATTTTCGCTCTCCCCGGCTTCAGCACTTTTCACTAATTTTCCGAGCTCTCCCAGTTCATCCAGTTTGTAATCTCGCATTGGAAGTGCATCACCAACACTTTCTCCTGCAGAATATTCAAAAGTTTTTTGTGTTTCACTGGCCATATAACTGAAGATATTTGCTACAGGAATATCCACTGGACAGGCATCCGAACATAATCCGCAGGAAACACAGGAAAGACTCATATGAGACATTCTGCCAATATGGAACATCAAGCGATCGAGCGGAAATGCCAGAGCCCCTTTGTTTTCAGCACGGATCAACTTAACATCGGAATTCGGTTTTGAAACAGACGAATCAAAATAGCACTGGCGGCAGTAACAGATCGGACAAACACTTTGGCAATTATGACATCCGATGCAGTGTGCAAAAGTATCCTGCAGATTTGTAAATCCATCTGTCATTGTTTTTATTTCTTTGAATGATTTTTGCCTGTTTTTTGCTTTTTCTATCTTAATTTTATTAATTTTTTCAGCCCAGATCTTATCATCTTTTTTATCTTCTATTTTCAATTCAGAAAGCAGTTTTTCACCTTTTTCGCTGTTGGAAAGAATTATTATTTCATTATCTTTCAAACCAAAATGTACATCGCTGGCAGAAAGTGAAAATTTATCACAAATGTTGCATACAGGTTTTAAATCTTCTGAATTCCAATTATTTTCTGTGAGAATTTTATCGAATTTTTTCTCATTATTTTCAGGATCAGCAATATAATCCTGCATTGGTAGCGCACCAACACAATCATAGCTTAATAAAATCACATCTTCCAGTTCTATCTGTTTTAATTTTGTAAGCTCTATTGTTGCTCGAATTTCGCAGGGTCTCATCAGAACTGCAATTTTAAATTTTCCTTTACCTTTTCGAGTGTATCTTTTCAGAGCATTAGCAGCATTGATCGGCATAATCGGAGCTATCGGATTCATATCTTCCAAAAGATTTATATCTTTAATCAAAATCCAGGCATAAGAATCTTTGGAAGGAACCTGCATCGGCATCATCACAGCGTCGATAAGTTTCGATTCCATCGCATTCTTGAAAAACTGCAATATTTCTTTACGAACTTTCTCCGATGTTAGTTTTACTCCCTTTTTAGAAACTTCCGTCATTAATTCTCCTCTTATTTAAAATCACAAAACACAAATCATAAAAAACAAATAAATTCCAAATACAAAATGATGAAATAACAAACGCTCAGAATATGAAGATTCATTTTTAAGATAAGAAAGCTTTTTCCCACAAAATATCTTCAATATTTCTTCGACCATCAAGCACAGCTAATACATTAACTTCATTATTAATAACTTTGAAAATAATTCTCCAGGGAGTTATTATTAATTCTCTATATGTTTCAATATTGAGTTCTTGAAGTTCCGGCAGGATTCTACATCGAAATGGCATTTTCTTTAATTCGGAAGCTTTTTGTGTGATTCGATTCAAAATATTTAAAGCATTCTTTTTACTATCCTTTGAAATGTAATCAATGATTTTTCTTAAATCCTGTTTAGCTGATTTTGTCCAATAAACTTTGTAATCTTTCATATTCAATCTTATTTTTCAACCGCAGAATATAATTCAGCAAAAAAGTCATCTTGAGTAGAAATGTTTCCATCCCTTATATCTTTTTCACCAAATGATAAAACCTTTAATAAAGTTATAGCTTCCCGCATTTTTTCATAGCTCTCAGTATCTAATAATACAGCTTTTGCTTCACCTTTTTGTGTTATATATAC
>Ga0222666_1000930_pt1 | contig 12261 bp, 11 predicted proteins | sample AntAcemetagen655_FD_181710 | JGI IMG/M metagenome (GOLD analysis project Ga0222666, IMG submission 181710) | Saline water microbial communities from Ace Lake, Antarctica - #655 | ecosystem: Environmental > Aquatic > Non-marine Saline and Alkaline > Saline | place: Antarctica: Ace Lake...
TAAGTCAATTCCCTAAACTTGACACTTTTGACAATGTAAGAAGTGTCAAGTTATAAGCTTGATTTTTGGTCGGTTTTTTGGTATATTAAGACTGGCACATGAGTAAGAATACTGCGATTACTAATAGGGCTGCGAGGCGGGATTATTTTATAGTAGAGACTATAGAGGCGGTAAGAAAGATAAAGATAAGCACAACAAACAAGTAAACGCAACCAAAAACGCACAAGACGAAGCAAACAAGAAAAAACAAGAAAAACCACGCTAGAAGATTCTTGTACCGTTTTGGAAATCCCGCATTAATCTGTCCAGGAATTACTCTTCAAAGTGTCCAGGGGACAGCGTTGGCAGCGGGGAGATTCAATGAAAGAGAATTATCAATTTTTTAGGGGATTGTTTACTTAACCAAGTGGAGGGTAAGATGATTGGATTGGTACTAGCAATAATTGGAGTATTGTTATGTTTTAGTATTAAAATTATCCCACAACATAGACGGGCTATTGTAGAAAGATTTGGAAAGTATAACAGATACTTTGAACCAGGACTAAACTTCGTAATACCTCTAATAGAGGGGATTAAGAGTCGGGATATAAGGTCGCATACCTTAGATATACCTGCACAGCCTGTAATTACTAAAGATAATGTGGAAATTAGGGTTGATGGGATTGTGTGGGCAAAACCGTATGCCACAGATGTTGCGATTAAGAAGACCTATTACAACATTGATGATTGGAAGAAGGCTATACAGGAACTCGCTCAGACTAATTTACGTCAGGAGTTTGGGTCTTTAACTTTAGATGGGAGTTTAGTAGCTAGGGCAACTATATCTAGTAACCTTGAGAAAGAGTTGGATAAGACAACTGATGAATGGGGAATAAAAGTAGATAAGGTAGAAATTAAGCTTATAGACCCTCCTGAAGACATTAAGACGGCTATGCACTTACAGAAGACAGCGGAACAGACTAGGCGTGCTGCTGAATTAGAAGCTACAGGTAGGTATGAAGCTGCGAAACAGGATAAGCTTGCTGCTATCGAGAAAGCTGATGGTGCTATGCAAGCAGAGATTAAGGTAGCTGAAGGGAAAGCTAAAGCTATTAAACTCGTTAATGAAGCTGCTGAGAAATACTTTGTAGGTAATGCTGTAGTATTAAAGAAGTTAGAGGTTACTGAGAATTCTTTAAGTAAAAATTCAAAGATAATTCTAACAAAAGATGGTATAAATCCTAACTTAATTCTAGGTGAATTACCATTAACTAATTAAAAGCATTGAGGGAAGCGGGGTTCAAGCCAGAGTTGGTTGAGGATAGCTCTGGGTTCGACCCTGTGAACGGAAAGTATGTGGCAAGGATTGGGTAGGGATAAGACTTATTAAGCCCCACCCAAAATCCCTAAAATAAATAAATGGTCGTTTATTGACTTTGCGTGCCAGGATGGGGTGGGTCAGAGTTTTTATCGTCGATAAAGTTGAAAACTGGTGCGGAAGGTGGGATAATATACGGGAAAATCCCCATTTACGCACAAATTCCGTAACCCCCGAAAACATCAACGTTTAGTTGCCTTCAGTTACATTCAGTTGCCTCCAGTTACATAGCCATTTTGGATTAATTTTTGAGCGTTTGCGTGCCAAAAACGTGCCAGGATTCCAAAATAAACCTTTTGGTATTAGTCTGCTAGAGGTATAATAAAAAAAAGAGGTATAGATGTTTGACGTATCCAAGAAAAGACACAGAGTGAGAATCATAATCCCTGCCTTTCCGGCATTTAATATTTATTCTTATATTGCTGAGAGGACTACGGCCCTGGGGCCGGTGTGCGTAGCAAGCGCTGTAAATGAGATGGAAAGATGGGATGTTGAAGTTATTGATGAAAATAATCTTCGTAGATATGGCCCTGTAGATGACTCAGGCGGGGCTGACCATGAATTTTTACAGAATCTCAGGCCTGCTGATATTGTCGGATTTTACGGCGGATTGACAAGCACTATTCCGCGGCTCTATAAGCTAGCCCGGTTTTATAAAGATAAGGGTGTTACGACTATTGCAGGGGGGCAGCATTTCGCGGGAGACAATATTACCGAGGCATTAAATTCAGGTCTAGATTATGTGGTTTTTGGCGAAGGAGAGGAAACTATCAGGGAACTTTTATCAGCGCTTGAGGGCAAGCTGGATATAGGCAATGTAAAAGGTATTGCTTATATTGAAGGCGGTAAGATTGTCCGCGCTCCGGAAAGAGAACCTATTGCTGATTTTGATAAATTTCCTTTGCCCGATTTTTCTTTGATGCGTTACGCTAAAATCAAAATTTATCCTGTTGAAAGGATCAGGGGCTGCGGAATGGACTGTGAGTTTTGCACGGTTAAGGGCAGGCCAAGGCATGCTTCTCCTGAACGGTTGTTGGAACGCATCAGTTTTCTTTTGGAGACGAGGGATGCAAGGCATTTTTTTGTGGTTGACGACCTTTTTGGTCAGCAACGAAATGAGACAATAAGGTTTTGCAATATGCTCAGGGATTACCAGAAGAGTACAGGCATACGTTTGGACCTGACTGTTCAGATAAGGCTGGATAAGGCCAAAGACCCAGAGCTTCTTTCAGCCATGCGCCAGGCAGGCATTAACACAGTAGCCATTGGTTTCGAGTCTCCTATAAAAGAAGAATTGGATGCCATGAATAAACATTTGAGATCTGAAGACATGGTGTCTCTGGCAAGGATATTCCATAGATTCGGATTTCTGGTGCACGGCATGTTCATCTTTGGTTATCCCATGAAGGAGGGTATAAATTTCAAAATGGCGGCAAGGGATAGAATAAAGCACATCAAAAGTTTTATCAGAAAGGCTAAGATTGACACAATTCAGATCTTATTGCCTGGGCCTTTACCAGGGACAGAATTAAGAAATAGACTTGAGAAGCAAAAAAGAGTTTACGCCATTCAGGATGTAGGTTGGGAGTATTATGATGGCAATTTCCCTCTGTTTGAGCCTGATGAGCCGATGAGCGCCGAAGAGATGCAGGATTCCATCAGAAAGATCATGGGAAGGTTTTATCAATTCAAGCACATGTTTATGATAGGTTTGAATATATGCTCTTTTCCAGCCCTGATCTTCTTTTTGCATGATATTAAATCAGGATGGAAAAAGTGGTATAGGTCCTGGCGTAATGATCTCATTCGTTTTGGTGGCTGGATTACTATAAAGGGCTGGACAAGAGAGTTTAAAAAAGATAAATTTTCACAGAAATTAAAAAAGGCAAAAGAGGACTTAAAAAAGGCTTAAATCTATTATCAACTGGTGCGGAAGGTGGGAGTTGAACCCACATGAGCTTGCGCTCACAGACTTCTGAGGCCTGCGCGTCTGCCAGTTCCGCCACTTCCGCTTTTGCAACCCCAAGTATATATTTATTCACATTATAAGTCAATTCCCTAAACTTGACACTTTTGACAATGTAAGAAGTGTCAAGTTATAAGCTTGATTTTTGGTCGGTTTTTTGGTATATTAAGACTGGCACATGAGCAAGAATACTGCGATTACTAATAGGGCTGCGAGGCGGGATTATTTTATAGTAGAGACTATAGAGGCAGGTCTTGAGCTTAAGGGGCCTGAAGTCAAGTCTATAAGGGCCGGTAAAGCGAGCTTGGCTGAGAGCTTTGCCAAGGTAGAGAAAGGCCAGATTTTTCTCTACCATATGTATGTAAGTCCTTATGAATATACCCTTAAAACAGCGCAGGATGAGCTAAGGCCTAAGAAACTTCTTTTACATAGACAGGAGATAGATTATCTTATAGCCCAGATGTCTCAAAAGCAGCTTGCGCTGATACCTTTAAAGGTCTATTTCAAAAAAAGTTTTGCGAAAGTCGAGCTGGCAATCGCAAAGGGAAAGAAACATTACGATAAGCGCGATGCAATAAAACGCAAGGAAGCAGAAAGAGACATATCAAGAGCGAAGAGATATAAAGGGTAGGAGGCAAGATACAAATTTTTCTACGCAAATTTGGGGGCGAAAGGTTTCGACTCAGATAAGCTTGGGAAGAGCAGCATGTCGAGGTTGTCAGGAGGCCTCGAAAAACACCTGGCACAAATAAAACGCCAACTACAATGCAGTAGCTGAAGCTGAGGGCATTCTTGCTTTCAGTGAGGCGGTAGCTGTCGCCTAATAAGGTGACCCGTCTACAGGTCTTGCCTGTGAGACTTGATAGACGCCGTTAGCAGGCTGGTCCGCTGATTTATGTCTTTTTGCGGCGAGACGAGGAGCATAAAAGGGCTTTGTTTGATACTATCCCGTCTGTCGGAGAGTATCAAGCGAGACTAATAGGCTGACTAAACATGTAGATACTGTTTCTGGGATGTCAGAGGACGCGGATTCGAATTCCGCCGCCTCCACCAATCGGCAAGAGGTGATCAAAATGAAGATAATGCAGGAATTCAAGGAATTTGCAGTGCGCGGCAATGTTATAGATATGGCAGTAGGCATCCTTATTGGCGCGGCCTTTGGAAAGATAGTGAGTTCATTGGTCCAGGATATAATAATGCCTCCCATAGGACTTATTACAGGGAGGATAGATTTTTCAAGTCTATATATAAATCTTTCAGGAGGAGTTTATAATTCCCTGACAGAGGCAAAGGCAGCTGGTGCAGCCACGATAAATTACGGCCTCTTTATAAATAATGTTATCTCTTTTCTCGTGGTGGCGATATGCGTGTTTTTGTTAGTTAAGCAGATAAATAATCTGCGGCGAAAGGAAGATACTGAATCAATAGCGCCTACCCAGAAGTCCTGTCCATATTGTTTTTCAAGTATATCGATTAAGGCAACGAGATGTCCGCTTTGCACATCTCAGTTAAGGGGGGATAAATGATGCAGGCAGCGATATTTGACCTTGACGGCGTGATAGTAAATACTGTGCCGCTTCATTTTAAGGCATGGCAGAGGATGTTTGCTGAATATGGAAAAGAATTCGACTTTGAAGATTATAAAGAAAAGGTAGATGGCATTCTCAGGATAGACGGTGCAAGGGCGATATTGACAGATATTGATGAGGCAGAGTTAAAAAAGGCAGCTGACAAAAAGCAGGTATATTTTCTGGAATATCTTAATAGTGAAGAAATCTCTGTATATAATGATACAGTGGATTTAGTCAAAGCGCTTAAAAAAGAAAAGATAAAGAGGAGTGCTATATCCTCAAGCAAGAATTGTCTTCCAATACTCAAAAAAGTCAACCTGGTAGAGCTTTTTGACGTGATCCTCACTGGAAATGATGTTACTAAAGGGAAGCCTGATCCCCAGGTGTTTTTTATGGCTGCAAAGAAGATGTCTGTAGAGCCAGGCTCTTGCGTTGTCTTTGAAGATGCTGTTTTAGGTGTAGAGGCAGGCAAGAGGGCTGGTATGAAGTGCGTGGGTGTTGACAGGCATGGAAATCCAGAACGCTTAAAAAAGGCGGATTTAGTGGTAGGCGATCTAGGTGAGGTAACAGTAGAGAAGATAAAAGATTTATTTTAACGTAACCCTGTCATTGCGAGGCCGCAAAGCGGCCGAAGCAATCTCATGACTTTTGAGATTGCTTCGTTTCGCTCGCAATGACCTGTCGAGGATATATGAAAGACTATTTCGCAAGATACAGATCTGATGATAACTGGTTGATCAAGGAAGACGGGTGGGACAAGAAACTCCAGTCTTCCAGGGAGAGCCAGTTTGCGCTGGGGAATGGCTTTATTGGAAGCCGTGGCATATTAGAAGAAGTTCCGTTTGACTCAAGGCCAGGGACGTATATTGCTGGTTTATATGACAAGACAGGCGCGCAGGTAACAGAGATTGTAAACCTGCCCAACCCTATTAATCTAAAGATAATAGCAGGTGGAGAGCGACTTGGCGCAGGGACAATGGATATATTAGAACATGAAAGAATTCTTGATATGCGCCATGGCCTTTTAATGCGCCATACGCTTTACCGGAATAGCCACAAGAAGAGATTTAATTACCAGTCATTGCGGTTTGTCAGCATGCGCAACAAGCATATCATAGCTATGCAGACCTACATCACCCCCCTTGATGAGCCAGCAACCCTTACAGTCGAAAATCTTTTGGACCTATCAGTGACTAATGTGGGTTTTCTTACAGAAGGAAACAAGAAACATTTCAGGATAGAGGATGTTTCGCAGTTTAACACAGGCGAATATTTAGCAGTGAGGACGCTTGAAAAAAATATCCTCGTTGCTTACGGCAAGTCCATGATCATTGAAAAAGGCTCATCCAGGCGTTTTGCGAAACACGTTACCACACAGATCAAGCTAAAGAAAAACCAGACTGCCTGCATAACCACTATTTTTTCCATATTTACAACTGATGATAAGAATTCAAAAAAGATAAAACCTGTTGTAAAAGGTTTTCTCAAGAAAAGCGCCAATATTGGTTTTGAGAAGATGCTCGAAGAACATATCGCGTCATGGGACAGGTTATGGCAGATATCCGAAATAAATATAAAAGGCGCTCCTCAGGATGAGAAATCACTCCGCTTTAACCTGTACCATCTTCTTATATGCGGCCGCGAAGGTAATGGCGAGTCAAGCATAGGCGCAAAGACATTGAGTGGCGAGGGATACCGTGGCCATATATTCTGGGACGCGGAGATATTTATACTGCCGTTCTTTCTCTATACCAGGCCAAAGGTCGCTAAAAATATGCTACTTTATAGATATAACCGCCTGGACGCTGCGCGCCGCATAGCTGAAAGCCGTGGTTATAAAGGCGCGATGTTCCCGTGGGAATCAGCATGTACTGGGGAGGAGGCTACCCCTGCGTGGGCGAAAAATTTTGATGGCTCTCTTATACAGATCCGCACGCACGAGATGGAGCATCACATTACAGCTGATGTTGCATACGCGGTTTATCAGTATTATGTTGCCACGCAGGATATAAGATTTATGCTCAGATACGGATTTGAGATTATTTTTGAGACAGCACGGTTCTGGGCATCAAAAGTCGAATATAATAAAAAGTCTAAAAGATATGAGATAGATCATGTTATTGGGCCGGACGAGTTTCACGAAGACGTGGATAATAATGCCTATACAAACTCCATGGCGTATTTTAATCTGCTGGTCGGCTATGGCATGCACCAGAAAATGAAGAGGCGTTATCCCACCGAATACAAACGGCTCTCAAAAAAGATAGGTTTAAAAAAGGGCGAGACCGTGAAATGGAAAATGATTGTGCCAAGGATAGCCCTTAATGTCAAAAGAAATGGTCTCATAGAGCAGTTTGACGGGTATTTTAGAAAGAAAAAGGTGGAGTTAAAAGATCTTAAGAGACATCCGATCCCGGCCATCCCTAAAAATATAAAGTTAAAGGATATCGGCAAGACCCAGCTCGTGAAACAGGCAGATGTCGTAATGCTTTTATACTTACTTTCGGATAACTTCGATCTAAAGACAAAGAAAAAGAATTTTTATTATTATCTCAAGAAAACAGTCCATAAGTCCAGCTTAAGCGCGGCCGTACATGCAGCCCTTGCTGTTGAAATAGGTGATGTAAGGATGGCTTACAGGTATTTTGATATTGCTGCAAATATGGATCTGACACTTTTATATGGTAATACAAATGACGGGATGCATGCAGCTTCATTGGGCGTAACGTGGCAGGCAGTGATCCATGGTTTCGCGGGCATAAAGATATTCAATGAGACACTTTCCATTAATCCCAGACTGCCTGATGACTGGAAGGAACTTATTTTTTGCCTCAAATGGCAGGGGCAAAATCTAAAGATAGCCATTAATCATACGAAGCTCAGGATACAATTTTATTCAAGGAGAAAAGATGCTTTAAAAATAAAAATTTTCAATACTCTTAAGAAAATAGAGGCGAACAAAGCGCATGCTTTTATCAGAGAAAGAGGTGAATAGCCGTGGCAAAGAAAAATAGATCTTTAAAGATAGCGCAGCTTCACTGGGGTTTTCCTCCTATGATAGGAGGCGTAGAGACGCACCTTACGATTTTATTGCCAGAGATGGTTAGGATGGGGCATAAGGTGGATCTTCTGACTGGCGCAGTAGAAGGCGCTAAGGTGGTTGACAGGTATAAAGGCGTGGGAATTTACAGGACGCCTATAATGGACCTGAACTGGCTTGCCAAAAGAGGGCTTAATGGGATATTGTTCGAGATCGAGGAGGTATTCACTGGCTTTTTAAAGCGTACCAGGCCGGATATAATACATTGCCATAACATGCATTATTTTAGTAAGTCCCACACAAGGGTATTAGCCAGGCTCTCCAGGGAATTCGGCGTTCCACTTATACTGACTGCCCATAATGTCTGGGATGATAATCTATTTTTAGACCTTACGAGAAATATAAGATGGGATCATATTATTGCAGTGAGCCATTTTATTAAAAGGGAATTGATCGGCATAGGTGTGTCGCACAAAAAAATTACAACTGTTCATCATGGCATAGACGAAGAGTTGTATAGTCCTAAAATTAAATATAAAAGCATATTTAAACAATACCCGCAGTTAAAAAATAAAAAGATAATATTTCATCCTGCCAGGATGGGGCTTGCCAAGGGGTGCGATGTCAGCATAAAGGCGCTCAGAAGAATAAAGGAAAGGATCCCGAATATTATACTGATTCTCGCCGGGACAAAGAATATCATAGACTGGGCCCAGTCACAGCAGAAAGATATTGCCTACATGGTAAGCCTGGTTGATTTTTTTAAGATGAGAAAGAACGTGCTGATAGATTCTTTTGATCTTAAGGATATGCCAAAGCTTTACGCTGCATCAGATGTCTGCGTCTATCCTTCAACTGCATCCGAACCATTCGGGCTTACCATGCTCGAGGCGCTTTCCTCAGCAAAACCAATGGTGGTGACTGAGACAGGCGGCATGCCGGAGATCATAAAAGACGGGATCAATGGATTTGTGGTGCCTATAAAAGACTTTGAAGCGCTTGCCTCAAGGGTGATACAGCTTATCAGCGATAAAGAATTGCACAACCGTCTTGGATATACAGGCAGACAAATGGTAGAGCAGAATTTTACTAAAGAGATAGTGACAAGAAACACGCTGGATGTTTATAAGAGCCTATTGTGAAGTATAACAATGAACAATAGACCCATTGGCATATTTGATTCTGGAGTAGGTGGGCTAACAGTGGTCAGGGAGATTATGAAGGCCCTGCCGAATGAGCGGATCGTGTATTTGGGCGATACTGCCAGGGTCCCATATGGCACAAAGTCCAACGAGACCATAAAGCGGTTTTCTATAGAAAACGCTGAATTCCTGTCGCGATTTAAGGTTAAGCTTATAATCGTGGCGTGTAATAGCGCCTCTAGCATTGCATTACCTGCATTGAAAAAAAGATTCAAAATCCCGATCATAGGCGTTATTAAACCTGGGGCTAAAAAGGCCGCAAGCATAACCAGAAATAACAGGATAGGTGTTATTGGAACTCCGACAACAGTGAAGAGCAAGGCCTACGACAGGGAGATAAGATTTATATCAAAAAATATAAAAATAGTTTCAAAGGCGTGTCCTTTGTTTGTGTCTCTTGCTGAAGAAGGATGGCTGAATGGCAGGATAACCGCGGATATCGTAAAGAAATATTTAGACCCGCTTAGAAAAATGAAGATAGACACGCTTGTCCTTGGGTGCACGCATTATCCGCTTCTGAGAGGCGTGATCTCAAAGGTAGTTGGAAAAAATGTAAGGATAGTGGATTCTGCGAGTTCAGTGGCGGTCGAAGTCAGAGCTATCTTAGAAAGACAAGGCAAACTGGCAAGGACAAAAACCCTTGCGCATATATTTTTCGTAACAGATGCAGTGGAGCAGTTTGTAAAGGTGGGCGAGAGATTTTTAGGTAAATCGATCAAAAGCGCCAGGAGAGCAAACCATGTATGAAATATTAATAAAGTCTGACTTCTGCGGAGCGCATAATCTCAGGGGTTATCAGGGCAAGTGTGAAGGACTCCATGGACACAACTGGAAGATAGAGGCGAGATTTGAGGGCAAGACCCTGGATAATATTGGGATGGCAATAGATTTTAAGATATTGAAGTCCGGACTAGAGGATATTCTGGATGAGCTGGATCATAAACATCTCAATGAGCTGGATGTCTTTAAGAAAGAAAATCCATCAGCGGAAAATATAGCAAGATTTATCTATGAAGGCCTAAAGGCATTCTCTGGAAAAAAGGACGTGGCTGTAAAGTCTGTGTCTGTATGGGAATCTGATACCTCGTGCGCGACTTATTATGAATAGATGAGAATATTATACAATTTAGCATTTCTTATTTTCGGCATAGCATACCTTCCATATCTTATCATCACAAAGCGTTATAGATATGGCATGGCCAACAGGTTTGGCATCCTCTCCGACAAGCTAAAAGCCATATCTTTAAAAGGCAGGGTTATATGGATACATGCTGTTAGTGTAGGCGAGATGAAGGCAGCGAGTATCCTCGCGCCTCTTTTAAGAAATAAGTTCCCGTCACATACTATTGTATTTTCAAGCGTCACTCATACAGGCAATAAGGTTGCAAGGACAATAGCAACAGGCGAAGAAGATATTTTTTATCTGCCGTTTGACCTGAGTTTCATAGTCGACAGGGTAGTCCGTATTTTGAGGCCTGAATTATTTTTGTGCCTGGAGACAGAGCTGTGGCCAAATCTTATTTCATCTTTAGACAGGGCTGGTTCAAGGATTATTTTAATCAACGGACGGATCTCCAATAGATCCTACCTCGGATACAGCAAGATCAGACTGATCGTCTCAGGCCTCCTTAAAAGATTTTCTCTTATCTTGATGCAGTCAGAACAGGATGCAGCCAGGATATTGTCTTTAGGCGCGCCAAAGCACAAGACCTTTGTCACCGGAAATCTAAAGTTTGATCTTTCGCTTTTAGGTTTTACCAGTAAGAGGCGCGAGATCAGGGAACAGCTTAAGCTTAAAGAAGAAGATATTTTGTTGGTAGCCGGCTCAACGCATAAGGGAGAAGACGAGCAGATTATCGAATGTTTTTCAAAATTGAAAAAAGATTACCCCAGTCTAAAACTCCTAATTGCGCCCCGCCACATCGAACGCATCCAGGAAATCGAACAGCTTATAGCTAAGCATGGTTTTAGATTTGCAAGATTTTCTAAGATTAATACGGAATACGGAATACGGAATACGGAATACGTATATATTCTCGATACAATTGGTAATCTAAGAACCGTATACTCTGCCGCAGATATAGTATTCGTAGGCGGGAGCCTTGTAAAAAAAGGCGGCCAGAATCCTATCGAACCTGCCAGTCTTGCCAGGCCAGTGATATTTGGCAAATTTACCTTTAATTTCCAGGACGTTGCCGGATCCTTTCTTGAGAATAGAGCTGCTATTCAGGTAGATGACAAGGATGAGCTGTATTCTGCATTAAGACTTCTGCTGGATGATCCAAAAGAAAGAAAAAGACTGGGCGCCAATGCAAGAGAGACTGTAGACAAGAACTCTGGTTCCAGCCAGCGCGCAATCGACCTTATTTCGTCAATTCCCGACTTATGTTAACTTCCCATCTTGACATAGGTTAGACCTAGTGTATTGTAGTATTGCAATGACGCAAGATTTGGTCCACCAGTATTGCTTTGACATATCCTGCCTGATATAATAAAATATAGTCTTAAATTAGGATATATATGGAGGCAAGATGAAAGCCAGAGATGTTATGTCTAAAGATGTTGTAACGGTTTCTCCGTCCGCAGGCATCAGGGTTGTCTATGACATATTCAAGAAGGCCCGCTATGGCGGTGTGCCTGTGGTTGATGGAGACAAAAAGATCCTTGGTATGATCACAAAGGCAGAGATGTTGTCTGTGCTCTTGCCTGATTATTTTGACCTCTTAGGTGATAATATAGTCTTTATAGACGATTTTGGAGCCCTGGATGAGGAATTCGAATCCCTACCGACCTTTGAGCTTTTTATAGCAGAGGATATTATGCAGAAGGGCGCAAGGACAGTGGAGGAAGACGCGTCTCTTCTAAAGGTAGTGGCCATGATGAAGAAGTATGGTGTCAGAAGGATCTTAGTGGCAAAGGATAGCATCCTCAAAGGTATTATTACGAGAGGGGATATCTGCGGGGCATTTTTCGAGAGAGAGGGACTTAAGACATGATTAATGCGATCATTGCTTCCACGATACTCTTGGCCGCGCTTTATTTTATTGTGACTGAAAAGATAGACAAGGTCATAGCTGTCTCCAGCGGCGCGCTTTTAATGATCGTTCTGGGCACAATGCTTGGTT
>Ga0222666_1000932_pt1 | contig 12245 bp, 8 predicted proteins | sample AntAcemetagen655_FD_181710 | JGI IMG/M metagenome (GOLD analysis project Ga0222666, IMG submission 181710) | Saline water microbial communities from Ace Lake, Antarctica - #655 | ecosystem: Environmental > Aquatic > Non-marine Saline and Alkaline > Saline | place: Antarctica: Ace Lake | collected...
TGTAGAAAAATATTTAGACTTGGTTGCAATAAGTATTGCATCCGATATTGTTCCGGTTACAGGTGAAAACAGAATTTTAGCTTATTACGGACTTATTTCTATTAATAAGAATCCAAGGCCCGGAATAGAAGCAATCTTAAAATATAGTAATATTGTAAGAACTAAAGTTCCGAAAACATCTGAAGGAATATTAAATAAAGTTCTTACAATTAGCGATATTGTTTTTTTGATTGGCCCGCGAATTAATGCAGCAGGTAGAATTGAAAGTGCGAATAATTCTGTAAAATTACTTGTAACAGACGATGATGATTATGCTAATTTAATAGGACAACAAATAAACAACTTAAATACCGAACGACGAAATCTTGATACTCAAATTACACATGACGCTATTGAGATGATCAAGCAAGATAAACACATTCTTGAGAAAAAAAGCACAATTGTTTATCACCCTGAATGGCATAAAGGTGTGATTGGTATTGTTGCCTCAAGATTAACAGAGTTTTGTTATAGGCCGACAATTGTATTTACAAAATCAAATGATATAATTACGGGTTCAGCACGTTCGGTTAAGGATTTTGATATTTATAATGCTATTGATGCATGCGAAGAATATCTCGAACATTTTGGCGGACACAAATATGCCGCAGGCTTATCTTTGAAATTAGAAAATTATATTCCTTTCTGTAGAAAATTTGAGGAGGTTGTTTCTTCAACAATCAATGATAATTTATTGATTCCTGAAGTTGAAATAGATTCAAAATTAAACCTTAACGAAATAAATTCAAAGTTTTTCAGAATTTTAAAACAATTTGCTCCTTTCGGTCCTGGAAACATGGCTCCGGTTTTTCTAACCAATAGTGTAATTGATACCGGATATGCTCGAATTGTCGGAAAAAATCATTTAAAATTAAAAGTCGTACAAACTGAAATTAACGGCTTTCCTTTCGACGCAATTGCTTTTCAGCAAGGCGAATATTTTCCAAAAGTTAAAAACAATACACCTTTCAATATTTGTTATCATATTGATGAAAACGAATGGAATGGCCAAAAAAGCAAACAATTAAATATTAAAGATATTAAATTCAATATTTAATTATTTGCTTATTAAAATTTGGGTTTCTTGTATCTTAAACCAATGCTTGTAATTTATTTTAACTAACATTCAAAATACTGAACCCGATAGTTACTCCTTAGTAATATCTTTTAATTTGAAAGAATATACGGTAATAAAAATTCCAAACAAAAGTGCAAAAATACCAACTATGTAAGTCAATGCCATTGCCGATTCAAAAGGATTTATAAATAATACAATTGCAAACACAATCACTATCACAGCATTAATAATCATTAACCATCTTGCAGATTTAACATGATTTGAGTTTAATGCAGAAAACAATTGTGTAAAGCCTATTGAAATTGCCCAAATTGCCAGAATAACAATAAAAATATCTAATGATAATGCCGGATAAAAAACAACAACTAAGCCGATTATAACATCAAGAATGCCTTCAAACATCCACATCCCCCATTTTTTATTATTTTTCATGTGTGAAATACTTCCAATTATTAAAAATATTCCTGCCAGAATTATGAAAAGGCCAAAATAAATCATAAGTATTTTTAAGGTAACTCCGGGAACAAAAGTTGCAAAAATTCCAAAAATTATTGCAAGAATACCTTTAAGGGTTAATAACCACCAGTTTTTGTAGAGATTTGTTGCCATAGAAAAAAAATTTAATTAATATTTATAATTTAACAAATGTAAAAATAATAAAATTACAAATAGGAATTAATTAATTTATTTTTTAAGCTTCCTATCCTTCCAATTGAAATTTAATAGATTTCCAAGAATTCCGAAAATCGTAATATAAAAAGGATAAATGAATTGAAGAGGTAAAAAGAAAAACAATAATTTCTTTTGCTTTGTAAAAGAAGTGATTCCGACTAAAAGCGGGAAATCTACAATAGACTTTATTGCAAAAATAATTAAAGCAAACCACAAAAATTGCGAATAAAATATTCCAATTATTAATGATAAAATAATCGAGAGGTTAAACAAAAGAACAGAAAAAGCAGTTAGTATCAGAAAAAAAAAATTATACCCTCTACTTTTTGATGTCCAGCGAATTCGTTGATTTAAAAAACCTTTTACAGAGTTTTCAGACTTAGTATAAACTATTGCATCTTTGTTTTTTAAAAACCCAATCGATTCACTACCAAAAGTTTTCAGCATATTTTGCAATAAAAAAACATCATCGCCTGACGAATATTTCAAATTTTTTTCAAAAGCATTGATTTCTAAAAAAGCCGCTTTTGAATACGCTAAATCTGCACCATTGCACATTATCGGTTTTCCGATAGCGATTGCTCCCGCTCCGGAAGAAATGAGGCTTAAAAATTCAAGAGATTGAAATTTTCCCCAAAAAGAAACTGGAAAATAAAAACAAACCGGTCCGGAAATTAATTTTTTCCCGCTATTTTCATAATAATCTACAAAGGTTGATATCCATTTTGAATTATATCTGCAATCAGCATCTGTCGTAATTATTAGTTCTCCTTTAGATTTTTCAATTGCTTTTCTGATTGCATTTTTTTTTGAAAAATTTTCAACATTTTCGTTTTTTAATTCATACAATTGAATATTAACGGAAGTTGATTTTATAATGTTTTCGATAATTTGTGTTGTTTTATCAGTTGAAAAATCATCGACAATTATTATTTCAAACAAATTTTTGTCAAAATCCTGAGCAACCAAATCATCCAAACAAAACTGTATGTTATTTTCTTCATTTCGAGTTGCGATTATCACACTAACCTTTGTTGAAAGCTTTTTTGTTGTCGGACAATAAATTTTTAAACCAAACCAACCAATCGTAAACGATGCAATTATTCCTACATAAACAAGGCATGTAAGTATGAAAATATATTGAAAAATATCAATCATTGATTGTTTTGAGGATTTTTTCTGAAAAATTTAAGATTAACAACAAATAAAGTTCCTATTAAAGCAGGTATAGCAAGGTTTATTATCCAGATTGCAGATGATGCCAAAATTATTCCAAGGCTTGATTGATCAATGGGGAGTCCTTGTTTTTCAAAATATAATCCGAAAAAATACAAAGCTACCGAACCTCTGATTCCCAGTTCGGCAAGCGTAACTGTTGGCAAAGCTGTCATCACTAAGAAAATTATTGAAATTATTATTATTGATTGTGAAAATATTACCTCAACCGAGAATGCTTTTAGTAAAATGAAAAATTGTAAAGTGAAAATTATATATCGAGAAAAACTTAACAATAAAACCGTAAGCAATTCTCTCTTGGAATATTGTGAAAATATTTTAATTCGTTTTCTGAATTTTACCCATTTTTTCTTTGAAAAAGATTCTAATATTGAAGTAAGAATTTTGATATTAAAAAAGAAAATTAATAACAATACCAAGATCGCCAGAATACTTATTACAAGCCCAATATAAAAATAGCCATAGAAATATTCTGATACATCAAAAAATTCGGGAACAAAGAAAATAAGGCCGATTGCTCCGAAAATGATTGTAATCAATAATTGACTGATACTACCAATGATTGTAATTAAAACGCCTTCAAACCTGTTTGCTTTTTCAAGAATGAAGGCTCTTCCAAAATATTCACCAATTCTATTTGGTGTAAAAATACTTACTGAAATACCTGATAAAACAGCTTTTACGCTTTTTGAAAACGATAAAAGTTCAATTTTTTTTATTAAATATTTCCATTTTAGTGATTCTATTCCCCAGTTAATAAAAACCAACAGAAATCCCAAACTGAAAAGGAAAACAAAATGAGTACTCTGAAAAGAATTATCAAGATTGCCCACAAGCTCTGAATAATTATTTTTCAGGATGATCTGTTTATAAATAAAACCATAGGTAGCCAAAATGATCGTTAGCCGAATAATTATGTTGTATGTTTTTCTTATTTTTGGATTTTTTATCATTAATTATTTACTAAATAGAATTTTCATTGAATACCGGTCGCATAATATTAGGGATTGACCCTGGGACTAACATCATGGGTTATGGTATTATAAATATAAAAAATAATAATATTGAATTAATTACCATGGGTGTAATAAATTTGAGCAAATATACAAATCATCCATTAAAACTAAAAAAAATTTTTGAGCGGACTCTTAATTTAATAACTGAGTACAAACCTGATGAATTGGCAATAGAAGCACCTTTTTACGGTAAAAACATTCAGTCGATGTTAAAATTAGGGAGGGCACAAGGAGTAGCTATGGCTGCGGCTTTGTATCGCGAGATACCGATTTTTGAATATGCACCAAAAAAAATTAAACAATCAATTACCGGAAGGGGAAATTCATCGAAAGAACAGGTTGCAACAATGTTAGTTAGCTTACTTTCGAAAAAAGTTCAAGTTACACAACTCGATGCAACAGATGCTTTAGCTGCTGCTGTTTGTCATTATTTTCAAAAGGATGGTCAAAACCAAGACAGTAAATATTCGGGATGGAAATCTTTTATTTCAAAAAATCCGGATAAAATCCGGTAAAAATTAATTCATTATTTTTTGATAAGCTTGCCACCATCGATCGGGAATATCATGTTTACAGGCAGTTTCATAATCCTTATATGAGCAAGGAATTAAATGATGCCTCTCATATTTTGTTTTTTGATCTGTTTCTAATGGAACTTCCATCCACCAACGATCACTTTTTTTACTTTTATAAAAGGTTATATCTTCTTTGTGATTTTCAATAGAAACAAAATATTTAATATAATTATGTTTGTCGAGGTAGGGCCAATCATTTTTCCGGTTTGAGAAACCATCTAAAAAATACCATATCATTTGTGCAACGAGCATAGAAGTCTGATCGTTATTATCAAAAACAGGATTTGTTTCATAAAAACCTATGGATGATAATTTGTCGCTCATGCCTGCATATCTTACTATTTGACAGGCTTCGTCACCAAAAAATCCGTTTGGTGAAGCATTTCTGTTGCCCGGAGCATCCGATTGCCTGACCGAAGAAATATCGAAACTCAATAAATCTGCATTTCGAATTACGGGCTCGGTTTCTTCAATGTTTTCTTTGACTTTCCCCAAACGATATATATCGAAAAACAAATTATTCATAAGTTCAACAGCTTTTTTATCAACAAAATAAGATTGATAACCAATATTTGAAAAGTTGAACAGATAATTAGGCTTGTGCAAGATAATTTTACTAAGATAAGACCTTGAATCAAAGTCTTTGATTGATCTCCCTAAATCAAAAAGCGGATCAATATCAACAATATTTATAATTCTCGCGATGTTTTCATAGGCCATATAATTGGCAAATGTCAAATCCTGACTCCCACCTATTATTATTGGAAGTATATTATTTTTCAACAATTCTGCAATAGTCGAAGAAACAGCAAAATAGGTGTCATCAATGGTATGGCCTTGATGAATGTTTCCCAAATCTGCTATTTTAATTGAAAAATCACCGGCAAAAAGATTATAAAAATGTTTGCGAATTATGTTTGGTGCATCTGCACAAGCTTTATTATTTACGGCATTTCTATCCTCCAAAACTCCAATAATTGCAATTTCAACAGAAGTAAGGTCCGGGAAATTATCAATTTCTGAATAACAGGAAATTAGATCGGCAATTTTTTTTCCGTGATTTGTATTATTGATATAAATTTCAGAAAGATCAATGGGTTTGAAATAAATAGAAATATCCATAATTTAAATTTATGTATGAATTTTATATAAAAACTTCTTTTCTACTTTTTTTCTGTTTTTTTTGCTGGTGCTTTTTTTGCCGGTGTTTTTTTTGCTGCAACTTTTTTAGGAGCTGTCTTTTTTTTAGGAGCTGTCTTTTTTGCCGGTGCTTTTTTTGTTGCTGTTTTAGAACCTGTGCTTCCGATAATTTTTTTGCAATCGCTAAAAGTTAATGTTTCCGGTTCAGTAGATTTAGGAATTTTATAATTCTTTTTATTATAAGAAATATATGGCCCCCATCTTCCTTTCAGAATTTTTAGAGCAGTATCTTCGCTAAATTCTTTGATAAGGCTTTCCCTGATTTTTTTACGTTTTTCTTCAATTATTTCAATAGCTCTTTCTTTTTCAATTATTGTAGGGTCATCGGTTTTTGCAAGCGAATAAAATAATGATTTATGTTTAATGTAAGGTCCAAAACGCCCAATTGCAACAGACATTTCTTCGTTTTCATAAGTTCCAATATTTCTTGGAAATTTAAAAAGATCTAAAGCTTCTTCAAGTGTTATAGTTTCAATGCTTTGACCTTTTCTTAAACCTGCAAACTTAGGTTTTTCTTCACTATCGGTGTCTCCAAGCTGAACCATGGGTCCATATCTGCCGATTTTCACAAAAATATTTTTTTCGGTTTCGGGATATTTTCCTAATAATTTTTCGCCACTAAATTTTTTCGACTTTTCGAGTGTGTCTTCGATTTGTGAATGAAACGGTGAGTAAAATTCTTTAATCACCTCATTCCAAACTTTTTGGCCTTCGGCTATTTCATCGAATTCTCTTTCAATATTTGCAGTAAAATTATAGTTTATAATATTCTCAAAATATTTCACTAAAAATTTATTAACAAGAGTTCCGATGTCTGTTGGAAACAATTTTGATTTTTCGTAACCGGTTTTTTCGATTTTTTCGATCTCGGTAATCTCGTGATTTTTAAGTGAAAGAAAGTTGAATTTTCTTTCTTTTCCTTCCCTATCTTCTTTTACAGTATATTCTCGTTTTTGAATAGTTGAAATTGTTGGTGCATAAGTAGATGGCCTTCCAATACCAAGCTCTTCCATTTTTTTAACAAGACTTGCTTCAGAATATCTTGGAGGATGTTGTGAAAATTTTTCAACTGCAATTAATTCCTGTAAATTGAGTTTTTCTCCTTCTGCCAAAGGAGGCAGAATACCTTTTTGATTTTCGGAATTTTCATCATCAATTGATTCTAAATATACTTTCAAAAAACCGTCAAATTTAATAACCTCTCCTTTAGCAACTAATTTTTCTTTTGTGGTAGAAATGTCAATAGCAACATTGGTTTTCTCCAAAATTGCGTCACTCATTTGAGAAGCAATTGTCCGTTTCCAAATCAAATTATATAGCTTTTGTCCGGCAATATCACCATCAACTTCATGAGCATTAATATATGTTGGACGAATTGCTTCGTGTGCTTCCTGGGCACCTTTTGCTTTCGTTTTATATTTTCGGATTTTTACATATTTTTCTCCAAAAAGAGATGTAATTTCATTTTTTGTAGTTGAAAGAGCAAGATTTGATAAATTTACCGAATCTGTTCTCATGTAAGTTATTCTACCGGCTTCGTATAATTTTTGTGCTACACGCATAGTATTTGAAACAGAGAATCCTAATTTTCTACTTGCCTCTTGTTGAAGTGTCGAGGTTGTAAAAGGGGCAGCAGGCGATTTTTTTGCCGGTTTTTTCTCAATAGATGCAACAGAAAATTCGGCAGCTTTACATTTCTTTAAAAATTCCAAAGCCTCCTCTTTGCTTGCAAATCGTTTTGGCAATTCAGCTTTTAGAAGTTTATCTCCATTTTGCAAAGCAATTTTAAAATCTGCTGTAATTTTATAGTTAGAAACACTAATAAAATTTTTAATTTCTTCTTCTCTTTCCACAATTAATCTAACGGCAACAGATTGAACACGGCCGGCAGATAAAGCAGGCTTTACTTTCCTCCAAAGCAAAGGTGAAAGCTCAAATCCAACTAATCTGTCAAGAACTCGGCGCGCTTGTTGTGCGTTAACAAGATCAATGTCAATATTTCTTGGATTTTCAATAGCCTCTGTGATTGCTGTCTTTGTAATTTCATGAAAAACAATGCGTTTAGATTTTTTCTCATCAAGGTTTAATGCATTGGCCAGATGCCATGAAATAGCTTCTCCTTCACGGTCTTCATCGGAAGCCAACCAAACCGTATCGGCTTCTTTTGAAAGTTTTTTTAGCTCCGAAACAATTTTCTTTTTATCGGACGAAATTTCATAATTTGGCATGAAATTATTCTCAATATCAACACCTAATTGTTTTTTGGATAAATCCATAACATGACCGAAACTTGATTTAACAAGAAAGTCTTTACCCAAAAATCTTTCTATTGTCTTTGCTTTAGCAGGAGACTCAACAATTACAAGATTTTTTACCATTATAATACGGAAATTTGGTTTAGAATTTAATAAAAATTTTTGCAAAAGTAAAACAATAAATTTTCACACACACAAATCTGGTGTAATTTAGGAATGAAATAATTCATAAAAAATAGAGTTTTTTGTTTATTTTTGCAAAAAAATGATACTTAAATGTCTGATTTAAAATGATGTTTATTTTTATTTATAAAAGCATATAAAAATTGAAAAATAAGAAAAAATTATATATTGAAACCTATGGATGTCAGATGAATTTTTCAGATAGTGAAATTGTTACATCTATTATGTTGGAAAATAATTATGAAATCACAAATGATATTTCAAGTGCAGATGTTATTTTTATAAACACTTGTTCGATAAGAGATAATGCCGAGAAAAGAGTTAAAGGACGTTTAAAAGAGTTTTATACTCACAAAAAAGGAAATTCAAATTTGATCATCGGAGTTTTGGGCTGTATGGCCGAACGACTTAAATCCAGATTATTAGAAGAAGAAAAATTAGTCGATTTAATTGTTGGCCCTGATTCATATAGAGATTTACCAAAACTTATGCAAACTGTTATTGGCGGAAACCGAGCAATAAACATTTTGTTATCAACTGAAGAGACTTATGCAAATATTAAGCCTGTTAGGATTGACAATAATGGTGTTTCTGCTTTTATTTCAATAATGCGAGGATGTGAAAATTTTTGCTCTTACTGTGTTGTACCATACACAAGAGGAAAGGAGAGAAGCCGAAATCCAGAGACAATTATTGAAGAAGCATATAATCTTTTTGAAAAGGGTTATCGTGAAATAACTTTATTGGGGCAAAATGTAAATTCATATCATTGGAAAGAAAATGGATGGAACTTTGCTAAATTACTTGAAAAAGTTGCCACGATTAATCCTAAACTCAGACTTAGGTTTGCAACTTCTCACCCTAAAGATATTTCAGATGAACTATTATACACAATAGCAAAATATGATAATATTTGCAAGTCAATTCACTTACCTGTTCAATCCGGTAGTGACCGTATCCTGAAATTGATGAATAGAAAATATACAAGAGATTGGTATTTAAACAGGATCGATGCAATAAAAAGAATCATACCCAATTGTACAATTTCAACTGATATTATTTCAGGATTTTGTTCGGAAACAGAATCCGATCACCATGACACCCTCTCTTTAATGGAATTGGTTGGTTATGAATATGCTTTTATGTTTAAATATTCCGAGCGTCCAAATACGATTGCTGCTAAAAAGTTACAGGATGATGTATCGGATGTGATAAAAATTAGGAGGTTACAAGAAATAATTGCACTTCAGCAAAGACTTTCTTTAAAAAGCAATGAAAAAGATATTGGAAAAAACTTTGAAGTTTTAATTGAAGGAAAATCAAAAAGGTCGGAAGATCACCTATCGGGACGAAACAGCCAAAATAAAATTGTTGTATTTCCGAAAGAAGAAAAAAAAACAGGGGAATATGCTAATGTTCAAATCCATAAATGCACTTCAGCAACCTTACTTGGGAAAATAATTTGAAATAATAGATAAAATTAGGGTTAAAAATTTATTCGTGTTAAAAATTATTAAATATTTTTGCAAATCTATAATAAAAAAATAGTTGGCATATAAGGAAAAAATTATATAAATTTGCACATTGATATTAATAATATATAATAACACTCATCATAACATTTTTTTATAGAATGAAAAAAATCGGAATAAATAATTTAAACATAGGAATATTTATAATAATTATATTAATAACTTCCTGTATTCCACAAAAAAGGATGGTTTATCTTCAAGACAAAAACCCTGAAGATACCTTAACAAAATTCTTTAGGGAGAAAGGACCAGAATACAAAATTCAATCTGGTGATAATCTCTATATAAAAGTTCATAGCCTTGATGAAAAAACATTCGCTTTTTTTAATAATACGGGAGGCTCTGCTCAAACCTCACAATATTTAAGTAATGATATTAGTGTATATTTAAATAGTTATAACGTGAATGACTTAGGTTTTGTTGATTTTCCTTTCGTTGGGGAAATAAAAGTACAAAATCTAACAATAGATGAAACAAAAAATCTTATTCAGGAAATTATTAACAAGTATCTTATTGAAACAACAATAACTGTTAAACTTGTTAATTATAAAATTACGATGGTTGGAGAGGTAAGAAAACCAGGTGAATATTCCATTTATCAGAATAACATAAATATTTTTGAAGCAATAAGTATGGCAGGAGATTTAACAGATTATGCCAACAGAAACGAAGTATCTTTAGTTAGGCAAACAAAAAACGGTGCAGTTATTAAACGAATTGATTTAACTGATAATATGATACTTGAATCGGATTATTATTATTTAATGCCAAACGATATTTTGTATATTAAACCATTGAAAGGTAAACAATTTACATTTGCCAATTTCCCTTACGCCTTGATTTTTTCTGCAATTTCAACAACATTATTATTAATTAACTATTTTAAATAAAACACCGTGGAGAATAATTTAGACAACATAAACGCTCAACAACAAGAATCAATTGACTATAAACTTTTATTTTTTAAATTTTATAGATATTGGTACTTTTTTGCATTAACAATTTTTGTTGCATTGGTCATTGCTTTTTTGTTTAACAAATACACTAAACCTGTTTATGAGGTTAATACAACTGTGTTAGTTCAGGATGAAAATAATGCTATGGATGCACAATCCTTAATAGGTTTAGGTATGTTTGGTGGTCAAAAAAATCTTGAAAACGAAATAGGTATACTTCAATCTTATACTTTGGCGAGCAGTACAATAAAAATGTTAGATTTTGATGTTTCTTATTTTGTTGAAGAAAATTTCATTTCTAAGGAATTATATAAAGAAAGTCCTTTTGCTGTGATTTATGATACTAATTTCGCCCAACCCGTTAATCTTAGATTTAAATTAACCATACTTTCTGATAAAGAATTTGAATTAGAAGCTCAAGGTGAGAAAATTAAAATGTATGATTTTAAAACTTATAAAGAAGTTGAAGATAGTGAAGTTGAAAATATTGTAATCAAAAAAAAACTAAGATTTAATGAGGGTATCAGCGAACCAAATATGAAGTTTTATTTAACATTAAATAAAAATTTCGATCTGGAAAAGAATGAAAACCAGACTTACTTTTTTATTTTCAATAGTCTTGAGAGCTTAGTTGAAAAATATAAATCTTTTAATATAGAGCCAATTAACAGAGAAGCTTCTATTGTTAAAATTTCCTTGAAGGGCGATAATGTTGAGAAAGCTGTTGACTTTCTTAATATGTTGACTTATGAGTATTTGCAATCGGGACTTGAAAAGAAAAACAAGATCGCTATTAATACCATAAGCTTTATTGATTATGAATTAAAAGGTATTGCAGATACTCTAAGTTATGCCGAAAAGAGTCTTCAGGATTTCAGAACAACTAATGAGGTTATGGATATAGATTTTCTTGCTAATCAGATTTTTGAACAAATGCAAGAATTGGAAAGTCAAAAAGCGGTATTAATAGTCAAAAACAAGTATTATAATCACATAAAAAATTATATTACCGAAAATAAAGATGATATTAATGATATAATCGTTCCTTCATCAATGGGTATTGAAGACCCAATGTTAAGTCAATTAATCATGTCATTAACAGAGTTATATGCTGAAAAAACCGAAAAATTGTATAATACACGACGTGCAAATCCTTATTTGGTTGCACTAAATTTAAAAATTGAAAACACAAAAAAAAATCTACTGGAAAACATTCAAAGTATTATAACCACCTCAACTATTGGTATTAATGATATTAATGAGAGAATATCAAAATTAATGGTCAGAGTTAATAAGCTTCCAAAAACCCAAAGACAATTGTTTATTATTGAGCGACAATTCAAATTAAGTGATGCTATTTATACCTATTTGCTTCAAAAACGAACTGAAGCTCAAATCACTAAAGCCTCTAACTTCCCGGATAACGAAATAGTTGACCACGCAAGAGATAATGGAGAAGAGGGGATGGTGTTTCCTAGAAAAAGTCTTAATTATTTGATTGCA
>Ga0222666_1000933_pt1 | contig 12225 bp, 8 predicted proteins | sample AntAcemetagen655_FD_181710 | JGI IMG/M metagenome (GOLD analysis project Ga0222666, IMG submission 181710) | Saline water microbial communities from Ace Lake, Antarctica - #655 | ecosystem: Environmental > Aquatic > Non-marine Saline and Alkaline > Saline | place: Antarctica: Ace Lake | collected...
GAGAGTTGAGCCGGGTCCGAGGCCAACCTGTTAAGCTTGTGAGCAAAATCGTGTCTGTCTGCCACCACGCAATTTATCCCTTCCTTGACGTCCAAACCCCTGACACCAACCTTTGTCGCAATTAGGGGCAACCCTGCGGACAAGAATTCAAGTGTCTTGAGATTGGTCCCGGCACCGGAAAACATGGGGTTGATGGCGATATCACACTCATCAAAGAGCCGTTTTTTTTCTGGGTCATCAATTTTCCCAAATATACTCACGTTCTCCTTGGAGACCTCAGAGATCCCTTCTGAGCAGTCTCCGGCAATGTAGAAATCTACATCAGGGCAGGCATGGCTCAGTTCAGAGATGATAAACCGAACCGCCTCTACGTTCGGAGGGTGCCCGCTGCCGATAAAGTAGGCCTTTTTCCTGATCCCCTCACTGAACTTCCTCTTGTTCGAAAATTCCTCCGGATTTATGCCGTTTGGCGCCAGCTTCACTTTGGCCTCATGGATATGGAAGTCTTTGATAAAACCTCGTTTTTCCTGGTCCGAGGTTGCAAATACAATATCGGATTTGACAACCAGCTTTTTTTCAAGTTCGTGTATATAGTCTTTATATGGTTGGGCGTTCGGGCCAGACCAGATATCCTCGACGAGATAGGACTCAAAGTTGTGGCTGTTGTAAACCCTCGGTTTCTTGTCTATGCCGAAAAAAAAATCATACGGAAGCATGTAAGGAAATTCGTGGACGATAATATCGGCATCCGGATACAAACTCAGGTAGGCCGTGTGATACTCATTTGGATACCTGGCACTCAAGGCGCAGACAAGGGCCGAGCATTCTGGCCCGATCTTTTTCTTCTCAATCTCCAAATGAAGATGGTCGTGAACTTCTTCTTTGGGGACCCTGTATTCACGTAGCGAGGTGGAGTGTGTAATCACTTCCTGCTTACGGTACGCGTAGGTCGGCGAAAGCAGCGTTATATCGTGATACTTGCTCAGGTGGGCATAAAAATTATAATAACGCAACTCCCCACCGCTTTTTGGCGGAACGAAGGCCGGAAAAAAGTTCAAGACGAGTATTTTTTTCACTGCATTATTATCCTCAATCTCACAGAGAGCACACAGAGTTTTTGCTCAAATGACAGAGTAAAGCTTGATGACAACCCGCATGAGATCTTTGATAAAAGATAGTTGAGCTTCTGTTTTGTGTTCTTTCAACAACGGACATTACTAACTTCCTATAAAATCCGCATAACTCTTTGCAATCAAGCTGACATCAAATAACTGGCTGAACTCTCGTGCATTCACTGATAACCGCCTCATTGCCTCTCTATTATTTATAAGAACTTTAAGGTAGTTATACAAATGAGATTCAGGATCATCCTTAGGGACCTTCCAGCATACGCTGTCGGGAAACTCCTTATACTGATTCACTTCACTCACAATAATCGGCTTACCAAGCGCCAATGAATGCAATAAGGTTCCCGAGGTCTCACCCATCGAAGGATCTCTCAGGTTCGCAACAATATCTGAGGCATAAATTGCGGTAAAATAATCTTTTTCAGATTGATAACCGGTAAACGCAAAACTGATAGCATAGTCACTATAGGTTATTTCCTCTTTTAAATGCGCCAAATATCCTGAGAGTTCCCCCGCAAAGATCATTTTTACAGGGTAACCTTCATAAAACAGTTCTTTTATCACTTCAAACAGAAGCTCAGGAAGCTTGTTTACATTAATGAATCCCAAACAAGAAATGACAAAATGCCTGTCATCGATCCCGAATTTTTTCCTGAAGAACCTGATTTCTCCCTTTGTGGGTTTGTAACCGATTTCTGCAAAATGCGGAATTACTCTTACGTGTGGAAAGCCGTCAAATTGCTCCTTCACCCACATATTATGCACTATGACCTTCTTGCTTCTTTTTACAATTGAATGTGACATAGGCACCTCGGCATCCGGGTGCCCCCCCTCCTTGCCGACTTCCTGACCTCCATTGGCCTTTTTCTGATACTCTTCATTACGTGCCGTTTCGTACAGATATTCGTCTTCAGTGCCCAAAAAAGCGCGGCGCATCAAGAGGCTGATATTATAATCGTGTAAGACCAAAGTTCCAGGGTATCTCCATGCAAGCTTGTAGATCTCGGAATGAAATTTTGGATTATTACCCAAATGATAGATAACTTCATCGTATAATGGTAGGTTTTCATTGAGTTTTTCAGAATCAAATACCCTGAATTCCTTTATTATTGGTTCCGTTGGCTCTTCGTTTGCGTAATAAAGATCAATATCAAAGAAATCTTTCAGCGCTTCAATTAAGACATAACTGTAGTGCGCTATTCCGCTTCTTTGAGGCGGAAAGGGTGAAAGCCAGGCAATTTTCTTCCTTTTGCTCTCCCTAATTAGAGAAGCCCGTGACACAAGGTCCTTGAAGGCCTGCTGTGTCTGAATTGCGGTTTTCATCCAGGAAAACCTCTGGGAGTATCTATATCTCTCATATCGTGGTCCATAGTCCATGGGTTCGTGCAGGGCCTTATAAAGTGCATCTGTCATCTCTTTGATATCAAGTGGGTCAAAAAATATACCAAGCTTCCCTGCAACTTCCGGTAGAGAGGAGGTATTGGACAGGGCTACTGGCAGACCGCAGGCCAGTGCCTCAACCACGGGAAGCCCAAAACCCTCATAGAGCGTTGGAAAAAACAGACATCTGGCCTTTTGATAGAGGGCAGTCAGCCTGGTTTCTTCTATGAATCCGGTCAATCTTATCTTTTCTTCAACACCAAAGCTTCTTGCGTGCTCCAACAGTGCGGCTTTCTCCTCCTCATTATGAGAACATACAATATACAGCTTTATGTCTCGAAGGTCTGTATCTCCACTCAACCTGCTTTGCAATCTTGCAAAGGATTCCACCGCCCTGTTCATGTTCTTTCTTGGATCAAACCCGCCTACGCAGAGGATGTAATCCTCTTCGGACAGCACCTTTGGAAAAGGACAAGGACTAAATGTGCTGGCTGCTGCATACAGAGTGGTAACATGATTCATATCATTAACTTTGAGATTCCTCTTCAAGTCCAGTTCTGTGCTATGTGATGCACACAAGAAGAGGTCGTAACTTGCTTCCAAGACCTTCAATTTGGCCTTATACATGTCAATCCTGGATTTTGGCCAGACCTTGAAATAGATCTCCTTCATTATAATTGGGATCAGGTCATGAATCGTTGCGGCGAACCAGCAATGGTATCTTTTTTCCGGCAAAAACACATTATCCATTAGCGGATTGGGGTTCCAATAGACATCAATCTCGTATTTGCTGAGATCCGAATTTAAAGTGTTTGAATAAGATGTAGAAAAAGATCCACTGGGTTCTCTGCGAACAGCACCGGGATTGTAGCTCTCTCTTTCTATAACATGCAGTTTCTGTCTTGCCCATTTCGAAAGACATTCCAGACCCTTCTCATGTGCCACGTTGATATAGAATTCATCTGTAAAGCTGTTTTCAAGAACAGCATTAATAATATTTGTGAAATAGGTCCCGATGCCTCTTCCTATCTCAGGTGTATGAAGTGTCTGCCCATCTATTAAGATTCTCATTACTAAATTCCCAATCCATTCAAATACTTCGAAAGCACCCTATCGAAAGAAAATTCTCCAGAAACATAACTCTTCCCATTCGAAGCAAGCAGGCTTGATATCTCAGGGTTATCCTCTATGTATCTCAGGGCCATTGCAAATTCATCTGCATTTTTGACATAAAGCCCGCCGTTTGACCTCCTTACATGACCTCTTGTGACAGAACACCTGGCGGAAACGATGACAGGAACACCGAGCAGCCAGGCCTCCATAAGGACAACTGAGAAGCTTTCATTATCAGAAAGACTGATAAGTGCTTTGGCGTTCTTGATAATGAAATACTTGTCTGCCTCCGAAACAACGCCTAAATCCAGGAAATTATCACTCATGGGCAAAAGAGATGCATCTCCACCGCCAATGAATACCAATTTGGCGTTCCTATTAAATTCTCCTACATATTTGTCAAACCACTCGCAAAGCAAAGGGACATTTTTGCCTATCTCTTTTCTGCCCGCATAGACGAAATAATCTCGCGGCAATTTATACGTCCCTTTTCTGTCACTATTGTCAGTGCCTGCCATTTCAACAGGCACGCCCGCCACCGGACTTTCTACAACCTTTCTCCCAACCCTATGTCCATAGGTTTTTATGACCATTTCCTTTTCTTCTATGGAATTATAGAAAATATATTTGGAATTTGATAACAGTGCCTCAATTTGAATTATCCAGTAAAACTGGGGTTCATTATGGAAACATGGTGTTATACTTACCCTTCCTGGATAGCAATTAATGAGAGAATGGGTCAAGCCGTGAAAATATGGCATGGCAATGATTTCAACATTCTTATATTCCGGCTTGCCCAATGCCTCTATTAGATTGAAGCTATTTATTCCACATTCAAAAAAGTCTTTCCTTTCTTGCTCCGTTACTTTGTCCCCTTTAGATACCTTGATCTCGGCATTTCTATATCTGGCCCTTGTTCCTTTATCGGTCGTGAATCTGTGGGTCTCAACCCCGTAAACATCATATACTCCTGTATTATAGTAGTCACTCCACCAGTTATTATATGGAGATTTGCCACAGGTTGTGAAAATTATGGTCTCAATGCCCCTTTGGTTTAGCCCAATAGCAAGGGATCTTGCCAGCACCTCAGCACCACCTGCGAATTCGCCAAACCAGGGAGTAACTATGATTATGACCTGTTTTGTCATTTATCCTTACGCCATCTTAGACCCGATCATTGCGTAGTCTGGGGGCCTATTCACCCAGGCACCAAGAAAGTCCTCTGATTCGTTGGCACTTGTGTCCTCAAGACCCTTTTGGGGCGTGCGTTTTTCAACGTTCACAAAGCCTCTTGCTTCCATGAGAAACTCCAATGTGGATGGAGGAATGGGGTTTCTATGGGTGGGATCGGTATAGAAATCGCACGATCCGACAATAAGGTTTTCAGGATTTGGGGTTTCGAGGATCATTATTCCGCCCTCTTTCAACACCCTTAATGATTCGTCCAAGAGTTCAACCAAAGTGGTTAACGAGAGATGTTCCGCTATCTGAAATCCGGTAATCACTCCGTAACTATTTGCTTTGAGACTTTTTAGATATTCAATGGCATCGGACTCTAAAACGTCCAGTTCAAGGTCCTTGCAAAATTGTACAAAGACCCTGTTCTTATCAACACCTGCTGCGATATAATTATTTTCTTTCAGCAGTTCAAGCCACTCCCCTCTTCCACAACCCAAATCAAGTATCGGAAGATCCGCTGTTCCGATCGCAGCCCTTTGTATGTATGGAAGGTAAATCTCGGATCTCCTTCTGATATCTTGCCGCGTTCCGCGAAATCTATCCTCAAACAAGGCATAAAAGGCATCAAGGAAATGGCTCCCTTCCCCATCCATCTCATCAATATGCCTGACTGTGACCGGCCCTGGGATTTGCGGGAGCCTTTCCTCCAGCACCACAACCGATCTGTGTAAAGCCGTAAACTCCCCCTTGTCCACCTTGGCATGCCGGAGGGCTTCCAGTTCGTAAACACTGCCCTTCTCCCGCTCAAGACGTGGCAGGGCTTCCTCAATTTCAGATAGGCGGTCCCGCATGCCAGCAATAAGTTCACTGTGTTTATCTGTCTTTGTGCCATAGCGTTGCAGTTGCCCAAATGCCGCCGTTTCCATGGTATGCAAATTACGAAGAACAGCAGGCAGGTTGGCTATGCCTGCCACGATGTGAAAGAGATAACCCAAAATCGGAATTCTGAATGACGACCGGATCGCAAAATTTATGGCTAATCCCCTTATCTTCACATTTTTGGCCCTGCCTTCAGGGGAGTAGCGCAGGCGACCCATGATTTCCACCTTGGTCATCAGACCAGAGCGAAGATTCTTGAGGAAATGTTCAAATCCATCTTGATCCGGATTCCTCATGAGGATGCCGCGAAAGGCATTAATCACAAAGTCCTGATTGTGATATTTCAGAAAATCATTAATATGATAGCCATCTTGTTCAAATTCCAGGAGACGAGAGTCCGGAATGAAATAATGATCAGTGCCGTCAATCCCTGGAGACACGGTGGCTTTAAGGGTACCTGGAGGCTCAGGAAAAGGGTGAAGCATCTCAGTTTTGCGTATGTTCCGCCGCCTGACCTCGGCCTTGATCCTTTCCATCAGCTCTTCAATATTTATTTCTGGTATCTTCTTTTCCAACATTATTGAATTCCTCTGTGGTTCCGACTCATATCTAAATCACCTGCTCTCAAGATCCCCGATCCAAAATCTAAAGTCCAAATCCGTTCTCCGGGATCAAAAGGCTATAATACCATTGTCCGTTTGCCCTCTGTTTCGAGTATTGAGCTTTTTTGTCATTGATAAACAAGTCCTTCCATGGTCCTGGAGGTTTCCATATTTTCAGCCTTTGAACCTGCTTTGGCCTCCCCGTATCAAGTGACAGGTCTATCCTGCCTTTACTTGGTGTGTAGTTGTAATAAAAAGAGGCTTTGCTACTCGGTTGACACACCCTGATTTCTCCCTCGTGATCTCCAAGACGAATCTCTAATGCCCATGTATTCTGATCACTGGTAACCCCGAAAAGGCCTTCCACAATGGCCCGACCCACTATTGCTGCTCCTCCGGAAAAATGGTGACTCCCCTTGCCCTCGCCATCTTGTGTGCCCCACTCAAAAAATCCTCGGTTCCGAATGATCTTCCTGGAAATGTCAATCAGTTCCGAAGTTGCTTCCATTACCAAACCGTATTGAAAAAGCCCCAATACGAAACGGCCCGCGAACCAGTCCCATTGTCCTCCGTTCTGGTAGGAAAAGGGTTCTTTCATAGCAGGGTGTTTAAAGAAGTTCCGGGGAAACGGCGGGAGCAGGACCCCGGCGATTGTGGATATGCCATATTCCTGCTGCCTTTGCTTGGCCTCTGCGTATATGGCCTTGACGTGTGTCTCATCCGGGATGCCTGCTAAAATAGCCTCGGCATTGCCGCCCATCGGAAAAATAGACTGAGAGGTCTTCAACCATTCTGGATCCCCTGAAAAGGAGCATATGTAATAATGCATTCGATAGAAATTGCCGGACCAGAAAAAGGCGTTCACCTTAGTTTTCGACTTTTCTGCTATTCCCTGCCAATGTTTATACCTTTCTGTGTTTCCCATCTCCTTAAACAGCTCTGCCAGGCATTGGGCTGCCCGGCAAAAAAGGGCATTGGTATAAAGTCCAATGACCTTGGGTGTGTTTGAATCATAATATACAGCCCTCTGATCACCATATTCGGGAGAAACGTCCCCCCAATCGGCTGCATAGCCACTCCATATCAAACCGGTCTCAGGGTCCCTTCTGCTCTCTATGATATGGTTTAAGGCAAACTCAAGCTTGCCGATCCTATTCTGCAGCCACTCGTTATCCTTAGTCACGCAATAATAAACAAAAGCGGCAATAATCAAACTACTCTCTTGATCGCTCTCCACTGAATTCTTGTCGCACAGGCCCCTTGAATCGATCCAGTCATAAACTCCACCGCCTTTTTCCTGGAAATACAGGAATTCATCGATCCATGATCCTAAGTGCTGTCTATCAAAGTAATATCGCGCCATGGAAATAATTGTAGCCAGATCTCTTATCCACAATTGGGGGTATGTTGAACCTGCAGTAAAACCCGACACCTGCCCGCTAAACCCATTAAAGGTTATGATACGTGTTTTAAGGGTCGCCTTTATGAGAGGCTGTACTTGGTTTATTTCAGCAATATCACACCACCACGCAGTTGCTTGATCCTTTCTTATTCGGGAACGGTCTTGTACCATAGAGACCGGATCCATTATGCTCACCGGGATACGAAGGGGAGAGGCTCCACGCTGGGCAAACCAGGTGACATTTTCGTGAACAAGATCGAACTCAAGCAAAAAATCACCTATCCTGTTAGGAACCCTCACCTTGGTCCTTAAGATCCCATCCTTGAAATACTGCGGGATAGGAGTGCGCTCGCCGTCAAAGATTACCACATCTCCCCTGGAATCAAACCAGTGATAACTGAGATTGATAGGATGTTCAGGCGAGCATGGCCATGTCAGGCTAGATGTATTTTTTATCTTAAGGGGAAGCACTATCAGCTGATCGGGTAAAAGGGCAGGGAGGTCGTGTTTTAGAGACATCCGGTAAGTGTAAGGGGATGGGTCGCGTGCAAACATTACAGAATGAATAAAGGTAACTAAAAACACGCAAATAAAAGCAATTATGTATGTCTTTCTGCAATATCGCATTCTTCCCCTGAATTATTTCAACTTAGCCTGAATACAGACTTTACTATCCGAATTAAGAAATAGCTCCATCTTCTGGGCACTATTCATCTCACCATCCAGCAACCGGCATCAGATATTCCTGGAGAGATTTCTCTAAGCGCTGTCCACCTGAACTCGGGGCTTAAGCCTTGAAAACCCAACAAAATATGAATCGTTGCCGGCAACAACCTCGAAGATTTTGAGTACGTCCACCCATTGATAGCATTCATCCACATGGGTTTTGTCCTTGTGTGCAGCCGGGCTCAGAGTATAATTGCCTGGTCCAAGGTTCAACTCGTCCATGATGTATCTGACCCGGCATCTCTCACCCGCTCTGAGGGGGATGGGCACATTCAGATGATACGTATTTGTCCCAAAAATATCCTGGCCGAATCTGTCTCGAATCAATATCCCGACAGTTACATTATCCACCGTTTCGTTGGCCTTGATGCTAATTTCCACACTGCATTTTTCACCTGAAACAAAGACCTTACTCTCCTCATTATACCTGTTCAGCATCTTTGCATCAAGTATCTCCACTTTCAGGTTTCCGTAGCTTTTTTCCCCTTCCGAGGCATTGCAGACCCGAATATCCTCTCCTTTGGATTTTCTTGCCAAAAGAAAATTGTACGTATTGATCACCTTTTCAGGGTCCCCTGCTTCCACCGCCATGCCGTGATCCAGAAGAAGCGCCCTGTCACACAGGATTTTGACGGCGTTCATGTCATGGGAAACAAAGACGATTGAACCGCCATTGTCTTTGAATTCGGTGATCTTGCGCATGCACTTTTGCTGGAAATAGGCATCACCGACAGAGAGGGCCTCGTCCACAACGAACGCCCTCGGGTTTGCGTGAATCGCGGTTGAAAATGCTAAGCGCATGACCATACCTGATGAGTATGTCTTGATCGGGTCCTGGATAAATTCCCCAAGTTCGCTGAAGGCTACGATGGTCTCGAGTCTCGCATCGATCTCGTCCTTGCTCATCCCAAGCAGAGTCCCGTTCAGATAAACGTTTTGAAGTCCGGTGAACTCATCGTTGAAGCCTGTGCCCAGTTCCAGGAGCCCGGTAATCCTACCGTTGACGTGAACCGCGCCTGAGTCCGGCAAGAGAACTCCGGTCAGGATTTTGAGTAAGGTGGATTTCCCTGCGCCGTTTTGCCCCACGATGCCTAAGGTTTCACCCTCATCCACTTCAAATGTGATCCCTTTGAGGGCGTGAAAACGCCGGTGCAGCGGCCGGCGCAGGACGATTTCTATGAGACGGTCTGCCGGACGGTGGTAGAGCTTGAATTCTTTAGTGATATTCTCAGCTTTTATCATCGGCTAAATTCAGTGCAGCCGGGAAAAGGCGCAAAATTCGCAAAAATGTGAACAAAAGACCTCGGCATTTGACTATTCTCGAGACCATCAGTCTTAATCCGCCACAGACCTGATCACCCCCAAAATGTGCTTAGCAGTCTTCTCCCAACTGAACTGTGCAGCCCTCTTAAACCCTTTCTGGGGCAAAATTATTTTAAAAAGATATCTCAGTCCGGATCCTGCTGCCGTGCCAAAAAAGACAACGCCTGCTTATTTTGCAATGATGAAAAGTTCTTGTTTTTGTGGTACAGATTCAGTATTGTTCACTAACTGAGACCCATTGCCAAAGGTTAACTATTTGGAATATAGGTTAAATTTACCTCATTGGATGCGGCATCGCCCACCGAACCAGAGCAAGATAAACACAATCAGTTGACATTAGAAGAGGCCCCGCAGAGTCTCCTCCGGGTAGATCGACCAAAATGAGTACAAGGCATATCCCCCGTTTGACTTCAGGCAGGGAACGACCGACTATATAACCTGGAACCGGTAGATTAATGGACTATTATTGACTAAATCTTACCATTAATGAAGTTCTGCTGCAAGGTCATACTCGGCAAAAAGGAAATAATAAATAAAGGGGCTACTCTTGACTCATATCGTTGAATTTGGTGCTGTGCCATGTCCAGGCCACTGAGTATTCAATATTCGAATGTGTAGTGGATTCGCAAACTGCTAAGTCCCACTTTATTTGACACCGATAGTTCCGAAATATTTGATTCATAAAAAGCTGCCGGAAGCTTTTTAAGCGACCGGCAGCGAAGGGATTATGCTATTGTTTCATTTTATCTTCGAGGAAATGTACGGCTTCAATGAAGGAACATGCAGCAATAGCCATGACCATATCAATGGGATTGAAGTTTTCTCGGCAATCGAAGCATCTGGCGAGGTTGGTTTTAGGATTAACTGCGGTATGGAAGTTTTGACAGAAGGGGCATCGGAACCGGAGTAAGTTATGCGAGTTTCGGGCTTCCATGTTCAAGAAGCTGGTTATGACGGTATGGATAGGGACCTGGTTTCTAAGCATTCTGAGAAAATCTGGGGAGAAGTATTTTTTTTGCATGACATCACCTCCTATGGCAGTTGATATTGGGCCATGGTATCGTTGACCAAGGCATCGGTAATTTTTTGGATGTTTTGAGAGGTTGCATTGAGCAAACAGGCGGTAGCGACATTATTGATTTGTCGAGGCACGCCTGCGGCGTAGTCATGGATGAGTTCTTTGGCCTCTGGTTCAAAGATCTTGTTTGAGCCCCCGGCCTTAGCGATGCGGTTGTCGATATAAGCGCAGGTTTGATCCTTTGAGTATGGTTTGAGCAAAAGCCGGAGGGTTATGCGGTTGAGCAGGTCGGTCTGGGAGGAACGCTTGAGGATGTGACGTAGGTTCTCCTGGCCGCACAGTAGGATTTTGAGGGGTATCTGGTCCCCGATGGAAGAGATCAAGACTCTGAGATCGGTAAGGGTCTGGGGATCGATCAAATGGGCTTCGTCGATGATCAAGAGGGTGGTTTTTTCGTTCTGGTTGATGCGATCGAGGAGCTGCAGGAACATCCGATCTTTGCCCATTTTGGGTTTTTCACCGAGTCTGGTAACTATAAGTCTGAGAAAAGCGTTGGCATTGAGAGGAGTTAGATGAAGATAGAGGGGGTGATATCGATTTTGCGGTAGTTCATGGATAAAGAGCCTGAGAAGAGAGGACTTTCCTATGCCGGTTTGCCCGAGGATGAGCCCGATGGTGCCTTGTTGTTCAAAGAACTGGAGTCCTGCCAGGGCCTGATCGATACGCGGATCGCGCAGGAGCCACTGAATGGGTGGATTTTCGGTGAAGGGATGGTCGTTGAGCGAAAAATGGTTAAGAAACATGGTCTACCTCCTTTTTATGCGCCTCTGGCGCAGTGGATTAGATGTTTGAGTTCTGCAATGATATAGATCAGGGTTGGATGTGGGGCCTTTTCAAAGGCCTGTTTGACCATCTGACGATTGATGGAACAGCTTTGGTTGTAGACTTTCTTGAGTGATTCGAGTTCTGCACTTGAAAGATCTGCCAGACCGGTCTTTCGTCCCAGCAGATGGGCTACTGTATTGGCAAACTCGTGAAAAGGCCAGTGCCTTTGCTGAACGACTTTTCGGTAATCGATAGAGCCGGTCTGCTGGGCGAGGGTTTTCTTGTGTTCGCGGATCCAAAGATCTATGAAACTGTGTTTGGGTTTTGCCCGCACCGGTTCGGGTGTCATAGGCGCCTTAGTTCGGTTGTGGAGGGTGCCTGTTCCCATATACTCGTCTTTCAGGGAATAGATTTGGATGGTGTCCCATGAAGAAAAGGGATCGAAACGCACCTGGACGCGATCCCCGCGGAGTTTGGGGTCAACACGGTAGAAGCGTTTGTCTAATTGAACATCTGAAAAGGTTCTATTGACGGTGCGAAAGTCTGTGTGCATAAAGGACTCAATGACTCGGTTCATGTGGACCTGACGGATGACGGTGAGGCCTTGTTGATACCGATTCTTGGGACTTTGTCCGGTCTCGGAGTTTTTTG
>Ga0222666_1000935_pt1 | contig 12217 bp, 2 predicted proteins | sample AntAcemetagen655_FD_181710 | JGI IMG/M metagenome (GOLD analysis project Ga0222666, IMG submission 181710) | Saline water microbial communities from Ace Lake, Antarctica - #655 | ecosystem: Environmental > Aquatic > Non-marine Saline and Alkaline > Saline | place: Antarctica: Ace Lake | collected...
TTTAATATTTCTTCAACAACTACTAACATATCAGGATTTTCGGGAATAAAACTTGTTGAAACAAACTGATAGCCTGTAACAAGATTATAGGTTTGTATTCCTGATAAGGTAAAATCAACCATCGTTGTTTCACCATAAACAACGCTCTGATCATATTTTGTTTCAGAACTACATCCTTCCGCACTTACACTCACATTATAAGTTCCATATTCAACTCTTTCGAATGTATAAACTCCATTTAATCCGCTTATTGCCGTTTGGCTTGTTTCCTCAAGTGTAATCACAGCACCTTCGATGGGAGAAATTCCGTTAGTAATTGTTCCGGCTATAGCTCCATAAAATGGGGGCGACCACCATGCGCATATTATGTTTGAAGGATTTGATTCAATACCACATTCCATTATCTGTGTTACATAGTAGCAATATTCATATTGGGCTTTAAGAATAATATCCGTATATGTGTTTCCTTCAACTCCGGCTGCTATAAGAGTTCCATTTTCATAATAAACATTAAAAATAAGAGGTATATAAATACTGGAAAAAGTTAATTCTGCCATTGAATATGGGCCGTCTTCGCTTGGAAATACATCACCGATATATGCATCTCCATAAGGATTGCTAAATGTATATTCAAAAGAATATGATTCCAATTGTTCACTTTCGTCCCATGCTACCAATGTAAAGGTGCTTCCCGGAGTATATCCAGGCCCATTTGTAAGTGTACTAAATGCTATCAAATCATTTTCAAATTGATTATCGGGTGTGCATATCTGGTCTAATGTGAATGCTCCAACTAATAGATTTCCGTCAAATATACCTATTTCATCACCTGCTTCCATATCCGTTCCATCGAGTATAGCTTCTCCAATATAAATAGTCCATACCGGATCGGCCGGATTTCCACCTTCAAAATTAAAGTGATTTGTCTTAGTTCCAGGAATAGGTTCCCAAAGAAGTGTTATTCTTCCCCATCCTGCAGTAGCACTTATAAGGATAGGAGCTTGTGCCTCAATCACCGTAATATAATCTTCTTTTAATTCGGTATCTTCATTAGTTCCATCACTTACAATTATAGAAACAGAATAAATTCCAATATCGTCATAAGTCCATTCGGGATTCTGTTCGTAGCTGTCAATGATTCCGTCGTTTTCAAAATCCCATTCCCAGCTTGTCGGATTGCCTGTTGACAAGTCGGTAAACTGGATTGGATTGCCTGCCATTACTATTGTTTGATCGGCAGAGAAATCGGCGGTTAATTCTGCGAACGCAAAATTAGTGATAAAGAAGCTAATCATCATTAATAAAATTTTGTGTAAGTTTTTCATGTTTTGTTATTTTTTTCCCGCAGATTTCGCTGATATTCGCTGATTTTTTCTGCGTTAATCTGCGTTATCTGCGGGAGGTAAATATGTTATTTAATCACAATTTTCTTAACAGAAATAAAGTCTTTGCCTATAAAACTTATAAAATAAATTCCCTTTTCAAACCATGAAAGATCAATTTCCATTTTTGATTCATGATTGAAAATATTTGATCCATACGGACAAGTTTGAAAAACGGTTTTTCCGGTAATGTTGGTAATTTCTAAACCTGTAAAGTTTTGGAAACCAGACAGGTTTTCGATGGTTATCATTCCATTTGTGGGGTTTGGATAAACAGAAATTATTTCCTCTACATTTTCTTTTGCTTCTTTTGAAATATTCACGACACTATATTTCCCGTCTCCTTCAGGATAAACATCCGAAACATAAGAATCATAAATTGCTACCATTATAAAATCAGTCGGAATAAGTTTATTTTCAGACCAAACTTTAAATCTAATCTGATTTCCTTCTTCATAACCTCTTCCATTTGTTAAGGTACTAAAAACGGGGAGTTCGTTTTCAAAAGTATTTTCTGAATTAATTCTTGTAGCTCCTACCATTTTATCACCATCATAAGCGGCTACTTCATAACCTATTTCCAATCCATCAACGTAAATTGTGAAAACCGGATCGGCGGGATTGCCGCCCTCAAATGAAAAATCAGGCGATGTCAAATTCCTAATTTTTTGGCCCGACAATTCATTAGGATAGCCATTACCCGAAATAGTCATATTGTAGAATAGACGATAATCACTAATACACCGGACACTAAAACCGTTCGCCTCATAGCTGGGGTTACGGAACACAGCGCCATCACCATAGTATATTCGTCGTTTCCATGCGCTTGCTATTGACCTCTGAGTAGAAGACCACCAATAGCCGAAAGAGCCCAGACTATAAAATGAGCCTCCGCCGCATGTGCCACCAGGAAGCGACGAAAAATCAAAGGCATCAAAACCATGATGACTGAAATTTTCATTCCAACGGGGATGTTCAGAAGTATTGCAATCACCGCCCAGGGGTGAATTTACCTGCCGGCACGATTTTAATACATTTCCGGTACCATTTGGATCATTCCAATCATTTGGATAACCCTGGCTAACTACATATTCAACCAATTGTGTCCACTCAGTATCGGTGGGTAAAAACCAACCTTCGGGGCAAATGCCTTGTACGACTGTATCCGTAACATATTCCATCATCTCGTTCCATTGGTATAAACCACCATAGGCTTCGCAATTTGCAGGATCATTATCGTAACAATATTTTTCAATTATTCCATTGTTAGTCTGGTAAGGACCTGCAATAATCATCTCACCAATATTTAAGTTTTCAGCCATCCAGCATTGGCTACCGATTTGCACGGTGTTGTATGTTTGTTGATCGCGAGGATCGGTAAAAGGATCGCCACAACAAAAGGAAGCTGGATAAATTAGGAAATCATCGGCAAACATTTTAACAAGATATCCTTCACCGGGAATACAATCGCCGATACCGTTTACCCAATTCGAGCCAATTTTTCGAATCATTGTACCATCCGAATCTCTAATAAAACCAAGGTCATCGCCAATGATAGTTTCAAATGCAATTAAAGCATCCATAGGATTTTTAGGGAAATAACTTACAAACTGAAATCCTGCTTCAACAGGTATTGGACTTGTAGGATCAATTAAAGTTCCTTCGATTGTAAATGAATCATCTTCGAACATTTTCAAAAGATAGCCTTCGTCAATAATCCAATCGCCAATACCATTAACCCAATTCGGGCCGATCTTTCGCAAAGTCTGGCCAAGTGAATTTCTTACGAAATCAAGGTTATCGTTTAACACATCAGCCATAACAATTAGCATATCAGAATTATCAGGAATAATATGTGAGGAAACAAATTGAAAACCTGGTTCAAGATAATAGTTTTGTATTCCTGGATTTCCGGCAGGGGTTGCACATAAAACATTTGAAGGATCGGATTCTTCACCGCTTTCGAATATTTGCGTAACATAATAACAATATTCCTGTCCGGCTGTTAAATCCATATCCGTAAAAGTTGTTCCCTCTACTTCGCCGGCTACAAGAGTTCCGTCTTCATAGTAAATATTAAATGTAGGTACATAATTATAAGAAAATGAAAATTCTGCAATTGAATAAACTTCTTCTCCGCTTGGGAAAACATCACCTGTGTACAATTCCGGATAAGGATCACTAAAAGTATATTCAAATGATGTTGATTCTAAATTTTCGCTTTGATCCCATGCCTTGAATATAAAAGGATTTCCGGGAGTAAATCCCGGCCCATTTGATAATATATCATAAGCATATAGGGCATTATCGAATGCATTATTCGGAATGCAAACTTGAGTTAAGGTGAAGGCACCCACCAATAAATCACCATCAAAGATTGCTATTTCATCACCGGCTACCAAATCTATTCCATCTAAAGTTATACTTCCAACAAATATAGTCCATATATTTGCGGTTGAACCCTGTTCAACATTCCAATGTCCTTTTGATTTCCCTGTTTCTTTTGAAGCATTATCTTTTTCAGGTATTGTTTCCCATTCAAGTGTTATTTCTTCTATTCCCGGAGTAAGGCTTACTAAATACGGAGTTTGCGTTTCGTGCACAGTAATATAATTTTCTTTTAATTCGGTATCGGTATAAATTCCTTCACTAACAGTTAAGGATACCGAATATATTCCGGCTTCAGTATAAATCCATTCCGAATTTTGTTCATAACTATCAATTGTACCGTCATTTTCAAAATCCCATTCCCAATTTGTCAGATTTCCGATTGATAGGTCGGTGAACTGGATTGTGTCGCCTTCTTCAATTGAGGTTTGGTCAGCCGAAAAATCGGCTATGATGTAAGTTGTAAAACACCATAATCCGCTCCAGACTGTGTCTGTTTCAGTTATGGCTCTTACTTTCCACCAATAAACCGTATCAGGATTTAAGTCTGGGGTAAAAGAATATAGTGTATCGTTTATTGCCGTACCATAACCGACATTTACAAGATCATCACTTGTTTCACCCAGCCATACATCATAAACTGCATCCCGTGATGGAAAATTTCCCTGCCATTCCAGATCAGCATTTATGTAAACTATGGTTTCATAACGAGCCGGATCAGGATAGCAAGCAGCATAATTGTTTGGTGTAGAAGGAAATTGCAAAGAATGAAATCCTCTGCTCTCCAGAATTGGAATATGAACATTAAAAGCTTCCCGAGAAAGAGGATTAGAATTTAATTGTAGAAAATCCCCTGAATCAAGTCCTGTATTTTCTACAAGAGGATAAATATCACTGATTTGATTATCATTCAAATAAAGCTGTACCAAATTCGTTAATCCGGAAACGGCGGAAATATCAATGATTTTATTTTCATTCAACCAAAGCCAAGTTAGATTTGTTAAATCGGAAACGGCGGAAATATCAATGATTTGATTATCATTCAACCAAAGCCAATGTAAATTAGTTAAACCGGAAACAGCAGAAATATCAACGATTTGATTTTCTACTAAATAAAGGTTTTTCAAATTATTTAAACCGGAAACAGCAGAAATATCACTGATTTGATTTCCTCCCAAATAGAGGTTTATCAAATTAGTTAAACCGGAAATAGCGGAAATATCTTTGATTTGGTTTCCTATCAAATTAAGCAATATCAAATTAGTTAAGTCAGAAATAACAGAAATATCACTAATTTGATTTTCCTCCAAATCAAGCAATGATAAATTCACTAATCCGGAAATGACGGAAATATCAATGATTTGATTATTATACAATTCAAGCGAGGTTAAATTCGCCAATCCGGAAATGGTAGAAATATCAATGATTTGATTATTATTCAACGAAAGCCAAGTCAAATTAGTTAAATATTGAGCACCTTCAATAGATGATATATTTGAGTTGCCTGCAAAAAAATGCGCTGTAATTCCGTTTAAATCAGCAATAGTTGGGTTATAAGCTGGCGGTTGTCCAAGATATTCGTTAATTTTTGATTTAAAATTTTCGTCAGGGATATAAACACGGACATCAATATAATCTGTTTTGGTTTCCGTATCGGGAGTTGTGCCATCAGAGACCGTTAATGAAACGGTAAATAATCCCGGCTCTTCATAAATCCAAGCCGGGTTTTGAACATAGGAATCAATAGTTCCATCATTTTGGAAATCCCATTCCCAAGTTGTTGGATTCCCTGCGGATAGGTCGGTAAACTGGATAGTGTCACCAGCAACAATTGTTGTTTGGTTAGCTGTAAAATCCGCCGTTACATCTGCATAAGCAGAATGTGCGATAAAGAAACAAATCATCAGTACTGAAATTTTGTAAACGTTTTTCATGCTTTTAATTTTTTTCCTGCAGATGACGCAGATTTTTGCTGATGGCTTTCTACATATTTCTGGGCTATTTGCGGGAGATTAATAAATTTTACTTAATCACTATTTTCTTAATCTGACTAAAGTTATATCCGGTAATGCTTAAAAAATAAACACCAGTAGCTAAATCAGTAAGATCAATTTGCTTTGATACCGATCCGTTTAATTCAAAATCAGAATATTCTTTTCCTCTTAAATCAATTACCTTAATTTGTATAGCACCAATAACTCCTTCAATTGAAATATTAAATATTCCTGGTGAAGGATTTGGATAAATTAATATTGTTTCCTCATTATTCTCAATTGATCTTTTTGTAATATTCACAATACTATATTTCCCATCTCCTTCAGGATAAACATCCGAAACATAGGAATCATAAATTGCTTCCATATCAAAATCGGCAGAAAGTAGTTTGTTTTCAGACCAAACTTTAAATCTAATCGGATAGCCTTCTTCGTAGCCCTGTCCGTTTGTTAAAATACTAAATACAGGAAGTTCGTTTTCAAAAGCTTTTTCCGAATTAATTCTTATTGAACCAACTATTTTATCTCCATCAAAAACAGCAACTTCATCGCCGATTTCGAGGCCTTTGATGTAAATTGTATAAACTGCTTCTGCGGGATTACCACCTTTGAAAATAAAGTGAATAGGTTCAATATTTTTAGTTTTTTGGTTTAACAATTCATAACCTCGGTTTTTATCCTGAATAGACAAATTGTCAAATAGTCGATAATTTCTAAGACAACGAACACTAAAGCCCCTTGTCTTACTGATATATCCACGGCCCATACCTCCATAGTTGTAGCTAATGATACGACTCCATGCACATGTAGTCAAATTTTCTGTAGAAGACCACATGAAACCGTTCCCACCAAGACAGTTGAATGATCCAATTCTTTTGCAGTAACCGCCTGGAAGCGACGAAAAACCAAAAACATTAAAACCATAATGTGTTGAATTTTGATCCCAGCGAGGATGTTCATTTGTATTACAACTATCACCAAGTGGTGAATTTATCTGCAGGCAGGATTTCAGGGCATTTGCAGTTCCATTAGGATCACCAGAGCTATTTGGATAACCCAGGCCAACAACATAATCTTCCAGAGATATCCATTCATCGTTAGTTGGGATATGCCAACCGTAAGGACAGATACCTTGCATTCCAGGTGTTGTGATATATCGCATCATTTCATCCCACTGGTACAATCCGCCATATTTATCGCAATTAGTAGTATTATTCTCATAACAATATTTTTCAATAACTCCATTATCTGTCATGTTTAAATCTCCGTTTATCATTTCACCGATATTTAGGTTTTCAGCCATCCAGCATTGATCACCAATTTGTATGGTGCTGTAGGCTTGTTCGTCGCGTGGATCAATAAAAGGTTCACCACAAGTAAATGATGAAGAACCGGGATAAATAATTTCGCCAGCTACAAACATTTTTACGAGATATCCATCACAAGGATTACAATCACCGATCCCATTAATCCAATTCGGGCCAATTTTTCTAATCATTGTACCTTCTGAACTTCTAATAAAATCAAGATCATCATTTATTATTGTTGTAAAAGCTAACATGGCATCCATCGGAATTAGCGGGAAATAGCTTACAAACTGAAATCCGGTTTCTACAGGAATTGGAGTTGTTAGATCAACCAAAAGCCCTTCAATTGAAAAAGAATCATCAGCAAACATTTTTATAAGATAGCCTTCATCAACTATCCAATCACCAATACCATTTATCCAATTTGGGCCGATTTTTCGTAGTGTTTGTCCTTGCGAATTCCTAATGAAATCAAGGTTTTCGTTTAGAATTTCATCGGCAACAACTATCATATCGGGATTTTCGGGAATTATATTTGAAGAAATAAATTGAAAACCAAATTCAAGCTCAAAGTTTTGTGTCCTTGTTAATAAAAAATTAATAGGATAAAAATTATACTCTTCAACAACTTTATCATAAATTGTTTCGGGACTATATCCTTCGGCACTTGCAGTTATATCGTAAGTACCGGGCTCAATGTCAAAGATACAATAACGGCCATATTTATTGCTAAACGCAGAATAGCTTGTTCCTTCGAGCACCACCTGAGCACCTTCTATAGCTCCGCTTATGTCTGAAATATTTCCATAAATTGCTCTTGGTGGTGGAGGAGAAACTAAACACATTATGTTTGAGGGATTGGATTCAATACCATATTCCATTATTTGTGTAATATAATAGCAGTATTCACCGATAGGAGTAATATAATCAACATATGAATTACCCAGAACTTCAGCTTCGACAAGAGTTCCGTCTTGCAAGTAAATATTAAAAGTTGGCATGTAACCACTTTCATTAAACGCCAATTGTGCAATTGAATATGGCCCATGTCCTTCAGGGAAAACATCTCCGGTATATGCATCACCATAGGGATCGCTAAATGTATATTCAAATTCTATTGATTCGGTTTGTTCACTTTCGTCCCAGGCAACAAAAGTAAACGGGTTGCTCGGGACATATCCGGGCCCGCTATAGAGCTCAGCAAACGCATTTAAGACATTTTCAAATTGATTATCCGGTGTACAAACCTGATTTAGAGTAAAAGCACCGACAAGCAGATCACCATCATATATTCCGATTTCATCACCTGCTTCCATATCCTCTCCGGAAATTTTAGCTCCCCCAATAAATATAGCCCAAATCGCCTCAGCCGGGTTTCCACCTTCAAAATTAAAGTGGTTTGTCTTTTTTAATGGTATTTCTTCCCAATTAAGTGTTATTGATCCCTGATCGGGAATAAGAGATACTAAAACCGGAGCCTGTGCCTCAATCACCATAACATAATCTTCTTTTATTTCGCTATCTTCATTAGTTCCATCACTTACAATTAAAGAAACAGAATAAATTCCAACATCGTAATAAGTCCATTCGGGATTTTGTTCGTAGCTGTCAATGGTTCCGTCGTTTTCAAAATCCCATTCCCAGCTTGTCGGATTGCCTGTTGACAGGTCGGTAAACTGGATTGGATTGTCTGCCATTACTATTGTTTGATCGGCAGAGAAATCGGCGATTAATTCTGCGAAAGCAAAATTAGTGATGAAGAAACAAATCATCATCATTACTGTAATTTTGTATAATTTTTCCATCTTCCTATTTTTTTGTTATACGTTTAGAATATTTATTTGATTGAACGCTGAGTCGCTGAGATGCAGAGATGTTGTTATAATATATTTGAGAATAAATCATTTTTTCTCTGCAACTCTGTGACTCTGCGTTTAAAATATTTAATTGATAACTATCTTTTTAATTACATTAAAATCTTTTCCACTAAAGCTTATAAAATAAACTCCGGGAGTTAATTTAGTTAAGTCAAGCTTCTTTACAGTTGCACCGTTTATTTCAAAATCAGAATATTCTTTACCTCTTATATCCAAAACTTTTATTTGAATATCACCAATAATTCCATGTAATGAGATATTAATTATCCCATCTGATGGATTTGGATAAACAAGTATTGCTTTAGGGGCATTTTCAATTTTTCCTTTTGCAATATTCACAACGCTATATTTCCCGTCTCCTTCTGGAAAAACATCCGAAACGTAAGAATCATAAATTGCTTCCATAGTGAAATCAACAGAAACAATTTCGTTTTCTGACCAAACTTTAAATGTAATCGGATTGCCTTCTTCATAGCCCTGTCCGTTTGTTAAAGTGCTAAAAACAGGAAGTTCGTTTTCAAAAGCATTTTCCGAATTAATTCTAAGAGATCCGATCATTTTATCACCGTCATAAGCTGCTACTTCATCGCCTATTTCCAAGCCTTTTATATAAAGTGTATAAACAGCTTCGGCGGGATTACCACTTTTGAAATGGAAATTAACAGGCATTTTATTTACTTTTCCACTTGATTTTGCAAAAGAAGGATAAATAATATCACCTTCAGCAAACATTTTAACAAGATAGCCTTCACCGGGCTGACAATCACCAATACCATTTACCCAGGTTGGGCCGATTTTCCGAATCATTGTACCTTCAGAGCCTCTAATAAAATGAAGATCATCGCCAATGATAGTTTCAAAAGCAATAAAAGCATCCATAGATGTTTCGGGAAAATAGCTTACAAACTGAAATCCTTCTTCAACAGGAATCGGAGTTGTAGGCCCAACCAAGTTTCCATTTATTGTAAATGCATCATCGGCAAACATTTTAACAAGGTAACCTTCGTCAACAATCCAGTCGCCGATGCCGTTAACCCAGGTCGGGCCGATTTTACGTAATGTTTGTCCTTGCGAGTTTCTAACGAAATCAAGATTTTCGTTTAGTATTTCTTCAACAACAACTAACATATCCGTATTTTCGGGAACAAGCCGTGATGAAACAAATTGAAAACCTGTTACAAGATTATAGTTTTGTATTACAAAATCTCCGGTGGGTGTAGCACATAATATATTTGAAGGATTGGATTCTTCGCCGCCTTCCAAAATTTGAGTAACATAATAACAATATTCCTGTCCGGCTGTTAAATCCATATCCGTATAAGTTGTTCCTTCAACTTCGCTAGCTACCAGTGTTCCATCTTCATAGTAAATGTTAAATGTTGGCACATAAATACCCGAAAATGAAAATTCTGCAATTGAATATTCACCATCTCCTTCAGGGAATACTTCACCAGTGTATGCATCTCCGTATGGATTGAGAAATTCGTATTCAAAGCTATCTGTTTCAATACCTTCGCTTTCATCCCATGCTTTAACAATAAAAGGATTTCCTGGGGTATAACCTTGTCCAGGTGGGCATACCATAGTAAAAGTTAATAAGTTATTATCAAAGACATTCTCGGGAGTACAAACCTGATCTATAGTAAAGACACCAACAATCTGTTCACCATCAAAAAAAGCAATTTCATCACCGGGGATGAGATCATAATTATCTAAAGTTGCACTTTGAATATAAATTGTCCATATGTCGCCACATCCACATTCAAGAATAAAATGTCCGGTCTTATTTGAATTTGCTTCCCATTCAAGGCCAATTTCTTCGATACTGGGCGTAGCACTAATTAGAACAGGTGCATTATCATATAATGGCGATGCACATAATACATTTGAAGGATTTGATTCTTCGCCATTAGGCAAAATTTGTTTAACATAATAACAATATTCTTGTCCGGCTATTAAATCCACATCCGTATAAGTTGTTCCTTCTACCTCGCCTGCTACAAGAGTTCCATCTTCATAGTAAATATTAAATGTTGGAATATAAATACTCGAAAATGACAACTCTGCCATTGAATATTGTCCGTCTCCGTCTGGGAAAACATAACCTGTCCACGCACCTCCATAAGGATCGCTGAAAGTATAATCAAATGATGTTGATTCCATTTGTGTACTTTCATCCCAGGCAACCATTGTAAAAGTATTTCCCGCCTGATATCCGGGTCCAGTTGTCAATACAGTAAAGGCAGGCATACAATTATCAAATTGATTAGCAGGTGTACATACCTGTGTTAATGTAAAAATTCCAACAAGTAAATCTCCATCAAAAACACCAATCTCATCGCCTGCTACCATATCTATTCCATCGAATGTTGCTCCTCCAATATAGATTGTCCAAACTTCGCCACCACCACCTTCTAAAAGAAAGTGGCCCGTTTTGTTTTCCGGTATTACTTCCCATTCAAGGCTAATTTCTTCTATGCCGGGTATGGCACTTACCAAGACAGGTGTATTTTCAAGAAATGGTGTTGCACATAAAATATTTGATTGATTTGACTCAAAACCGCCTTCAAGGATTTGTGTAATATAATAACAATATTCTTGTCCGGCTAGTAAATCCATATCGGTATAGGTTGTTCCTTCAACCTCCCCAGCGACAAGAGTTCCATCTTCATAATAAATATTAAATTTATCGAGAGGATTTCCAACATAGAAACTAAGTTTTGCAACGGTATAAGGTTCATTATCCGGAAATACATTCCCCATATAACCAGCGATAAATGTATATTCAAAAATAGTTGACTCTAAATTTTCGCTTTGATCCCATGCTTTGAATATGAAAGGATTTCCGGGAGTAAATCCAGGGCCATTCAATAATTCACTGTATGCAATTAGTTCATTCTCGAATTGATTATAAGGAGTGCATACCTGGGTTAATGTAAAAGCACCAACCAGCAAATCACCATCGAAGATTGCAATTTCATCCCCTGCTATTAGATCTATTCCATCAAATGTTGCTTCTTCAATATAAATAGGCCATAGGCATGCAGATGGATCGCCTGTCACATTCCAATGGTTATCTTTATTTTCAAAATCCTTTTGTATGATAATATCATTTTCAGGTACTGATTGCCATTCAAGAGTAATTTCTTCTATACCCGATACAGCACTTACCAAGACAGGTGTGTTTTCAAGAAATGGTATTGCACATAAAATATTTGAAGGTTCGGATTCTTCGCCACTTTCCAAAATTTGTGTAACATAATAACAAT
>Ga0222666_1000942_pt1 | contig 12163 bp, 11 predicted proteins | sample AntAcemetagen655_FD_181710 | JGI IMG/M metagenome (GOLD analysis project Ga0222666, IMG submission 181710) | Saline water microbial communities from Ace Lake, Antarctica - #655 | ecosystem: Environmental > Aquatic > Non-marine Saline and Alkaline > Saline | place: Antarctica: Ace Lake...
TCTTCCTCAGGACTCAGGAAAGACCAGGATCCTGCCCATATCAGTAAATGAGGTAAGGCTCATCGCATCACAGAATAACCTGGACATAAAGCTTGCCCAGCTCGATGCCAGGATAAAAGGCACTGAGTTAAGTTATAAAGAGGCGGTTTTTGATACGATTCTATCCGGGGAAATAGGCTATACAGACGACCAGAGAAAATCTGCCTCATCACTATCTGGCATGAAAAGCATAACAAATAACTATGCTATAGGCATTGGTAAGAAATTAAAGAGCGGGACTGACGTGGATATTGATTTTACTAATAAAAGGGAATGGACAGATTCGACCTTTGTCTCTACAAACCCGTATCATGAGTCTCAGATAGAAATAACCCTGACCCAGCCTATAGCCAAAAACTTCTTTGGCCTGATCGACCGTGGAAATATAAAGATAGTAAAGCAGGAGATAAAAAATGCTGAGCTAGACTCTTACATAAAGGTTGAAGATGCCATTATCCTTGCTGAGAAAGCATACTGGGACTTGGTCCTTGTCCAGGAAGAATTTAAGACAAAGAAAGAAATGCTAAAAAAGGCCATAACCCTTTTTAATCAGCACCGAAGCAAACTAAAGATGGGGCTTGTGGAGACAGGTGATGTCCTGGCTGTAGAGGCAAATATGCACATAAGAGAGAGCGAGATCTTAATCGCTTCAAATAAATTAGAATCAGCCCAGGAGCTTTTAAGGATAAGGCTAAATCTTAAAAATGACATAAAGCTGCTCCCCATGGATCCGCTTACAATCACAGATCTAGATACAGACTTTGTATCCAGCCTAAAAACCGCCTTTGACTACAGGCGCGACTACCTTTCCGGGAAAAATGACGTTGAGAAACAAAACATAGAACTAAAAATGAAGTCCAATGCGCGCTTTCCAGAGATAGACCTTAAGGCCACCTTTGCTGCAAACGGCATTGACTCCAGATATTCCAGGGCCCTTGAAGATATATACGAAGATTCAAATCCTAAGTATTACGTAGGCATAGAGTTTAAATATCCGATTGAAAATAACGAGGCAAATAGCTTGTATGAAAAGGCTACCTTAAAAAAGACAAAGGCAATCGTGAATCTCCAAAAAACAGAAAGGGAGATCATATCTGATATCGACGAGAATTTCAGGAATATGTCAGTCAATAAAATAAATATTACCAAGATGGTGCGCGTAGAAAACCTTCAGAGGGGCAAATTATTTCAGGAAGAAAAAAGATTCAAATACGGCAGGTCTGATTCAGATACGCTCATACGCTATCAGGAAGACCTCTTGAATGCAAAGCTCATGACCCAGCGCGCGCACCTGGATTACAAGGCATCCATCCTGGACCTTATGGGTGCTGAGGATAGTTATTTAAAGCATATAGGATTGGAATAACCAGATTACCTGGGTAGATGCGTAGGCTACCCATCTTGGTAGCCTACGCATCTACCCAGGTACAAACTGAGGTTTAATATGAGTCTTCCCCGTTTCAGCATAAACCAGTCGCTCTTTGTCAATCTTGTATCAATAATGATCATTATATTCGGCTTAATAGTAGTCTTTGGTATGAACAGGGAGGTCTTTCCAAATGTGGACTTTGAAATAGTAAGTGTCACTACAATATACCCCGGGGCTACGCCGCTGGATGTTGAAAAACTCATTACTGTACCTATAGAAAAAGAATTAAAAGAGGTCGACGGTATAAAGGAAATAAAATCCTCATCTTCCTCCGGCGCGTCTATCCTTACATTAAAATTAGACCCTGATGAAAAGGATAGGAAAAAGGTCGTAAACGATATACAAAGCGCTGTGGACAGGGTAAAAGACCTGCCTAAAGATATCTATGAAGATCCCATTGTAGTCGAACTCACCTCAAAACAATATCCTATAATAGAGGTATCCCTTTCGGGTGATATGACCGAGAAAAAACTGCAATATTACGCTGACGGCATGGAGGATGAACTCGAAGACATAGAAGGCGTGGCAAAGGTAAGAAAATCCGGTTACAGGGACAGGGAAATGCAGGTCCATATTGATCCTGACAAGATGCGTGAGCAATATGTATCATTCGATGAAATATCAGAGGCCCTCTCTTCCCGAAACATAAGCATACCTGCAGGCGAGATCAATACTGAGACCACTGAATACAGCATACGTACAACTGGAGAGTTTGCAACAGCCAAAGAGGTTGAAAATACCATAATAAGGGCAAATGATCTGGGAAACTGGCTAAGGGTCAAGGACGTTGCAACTGTTAAAGATTCATTTAAAAAAGAAAACATAATCTACAAGACCGTAGGTACCAGGTCTATAAATCTCATTGTAATGAAAAAACAATCCGGGGATGCCATAGATATAGTGGATGATATCAAAAAGGTATGTGATAAATTTTTAGAAAACTGCCCGGATGAGCTTAAGATATCCTATGTAAACGACTACTCATTTTTTGCAAGAAGGCGCCTGAATGTCTTGAAAAATAATGCGTGGGCAGGACTGATCCTTGTAATCACCTCTGTCCTTATATTCTTGCAGAAACGCGTGGCATTCATGACTGTCTTGGGCATACCCATAGCATTCTTTACGACCTTTATAGTAATGGGCATGATGGGAATTACAATAAACCTCATAAGCATGTTTGGCCTAATCATAGTCCTGGGAATGATCGTGGATGACGGAATAATCGTCGCGGAAAATGTGTATCGCTATATGGAGCAAGGCATGAAACCCAGAGAGGCAGCTGTAAAAGGCACGGAAGAAGTAATGAGGGCAGTCACAACAGCGGTCCTTACCACAATAGCTGCGTTCTCCCCTCTTCTTTTCATGACAGGCATCATAGGCAAGTTTATAAGAAATATACCTACTGTCCTTATCATAGCGCTTTCAGCATCTTTAGTAGAGGCGCTGATAATACTCCCCAGTCACCTGGCAGATTTTGTAAAGATAAAATACGACTCAGTAGGCAAGCCTATTAATGTTGTTAAGGACATGAAGTGGTATAAAACTGTTGTAAATTTCTATACCAAGGTCGTGACTTCTGCTATTAGAAGAAAATACAGGGTAGTCGCAGGCTTTACAATAGTTCTCATAGTGTGCGGCTTTCTCGCCTTTGGTTTTTTAAAGTTCGTACTCTTCCCCAGCGCTGGGATAAATTACTTTTTTATAAGAGGTGAGGCGGCTATAGGGACTCCTCTGCAAAAGACTAATGAGCTAATAGCTCCTTACGAAGAAATAGTATCTCAATTAAGTCCTGTAGAAATGGAGAGCTTTGTAACTTCTGTAGGAGAAATGGCAGAAGACCGGCATGACCCTTTTGCCGGGCAGGGCAGTCATCTTGTGCAGACAACAGTGTATCTTACGCCTGAGCAGGACAGAAAGCGCGGAGTAGAAGAGATCATGGAAGATATCCGTGAAAAAACAAAGGATTTTACAGGGTTTACAGAGATCAGATTTGATAAACCTGAGTCTGGGCCGCCTGTGGGAAAGGCTGTAGAAGCAAAGATCCGCGGGGAAAACTTTGACGCGCTTGATAAGATCGCCTTTGAATTTATGGATCACTTAAAGACGATCAAAGGCACGACTGATATCACATGGGACCACAAGCCTGGCAAGGAAGAAATACGCGTAAAGGTAAACAATGAAAAAGCTACCCTTGCAGGATTGAATGTAGCGCAGATCGCAAAAACTGTCAGGGCAGTATTTGAAGGAAGTATTGCTACAAAAATAAAACCTGTTAAAGCAAAGGAAGAAACTGATGTCACTGTGATGTTCCCTGAAGAATTTTCAGGAAAGATGGACGTATTCCAGGATATTCTCGTAAGAAATAAATTCGGAAATCTTATACCTCTTAAAAACATAGCTACCATTGAAACGGTCGCGGGCAGCACTACCATCCATCACCTTGACGGAAAGCGCGTGATAACTGCCTCGGCCAATGTAGACACTGACAAGACCACATCCTTAAAGGTAAACTCTCTATTACAGAAAAAATTCAAGGACTTACCGCGGAATCATATAGGGTATTCTGTAAAATACGGGGGTGAACAAGAAGAAACTGTTGATTCTCTCATGAGTCTTTTAAAGGCATTCTTGTTTGCCTTTTTAATTATTTACTTAATACTAGCCTCTTCATTTAAATCTATTATTCAGCCTCTAATAGTAATGCTTGCTATACCTTTTGGCCTCATTGGCGTGGTCATAGCCTTCTTGCTGCACGGCCTGCCATTTTCTTTTATGGCCATCCTTGGCATTGTCGGGCTAAACGGCATAGTGGTAAACGATTCTATAGTGCTTGTGGATTTTATTAATAAATTGCGTCGGGAAGGCCTGGACAGGCGTAATTCTATAATACAGGCTGGCCAGATGAGACTGCGCCCTGTCTTACTTACCACGATCACCACTGTAGGAGGACTTTCTACTGTGGCCTATGGCATAGGCGGCAAAGACCCGTTTCTAGTACCAATGGCGCTCGCCATTTGCTGGGGCATTGCATTCGCTACGCTACTTACACTTATAGTAATCCCCTGCATCTACTCAATAGTAGACGACATAGCCCTAAAAGTCACAAAACACTCCAGCATGATCCAAGCTGCCAGAGTGAATAATCATAACTAACAGTAACTATCCAATCAGAACTATTCTAGATTATTCGATACGCGGGTGAGGACTTGTTCTTCTGCGAAGATGCGGGCCTTGGCGCGGAGGGCCAGGGCTATGCTGTCACTGGGTCTTGCGTCTACTTCTTCAAAGCGGCCGTCTACCTGAAGGACAAGCTTTGCAAAGAATGTATTCTGCTCGAGCTTTGTAACGACTATTCTGTCGAGCTTTGCACCGAGCTTTGTTATAGTGGAGATCAAAAGGTCATGGGTCATGGGCCTGGGCGTGGTCATACCGCTTATCTCCATCTTTATAGAGGTGACCTCCATAATGCCTATGACTATAGGTAGGAGTCGATCGCCTTCCTTCTCCTTGAGAACAATAACCTGCTCTCCTCTGTTCTCATCTATCCTGATTTTATTCAATTCCATCTCTATAATTGCCATAAGTAGCTAAAGATTAACATATCCCCTTATCATTGTCAAGCAACAATGCCTTGAGTTTCTCTACAGCCTCTTCTGCTTCGCTGCTCAATGCTTCTCCGAACTTATTAGACTTTGGATTTATTCCGAGGATGTGGATATCTGCCTTGGTGGATGATTTGAGGTACTCGATCAGAAGCTTTGGGGATACATCATGCGTGGAAATCTTGCCTGTACGCAGGTCATCGCCTGTAAACAGCCTTATCTCTCCCGGCTCACCATCAAAAATCACAGTATCGACGATAAGGATAGTATCTGGATCCAGCCTCTTTATAACACCTGTATAATTCTCAGGCGTGACGCCTGCATTAATCACCTCGTAAGTGACCTTTTTCTTTATCTCACTTGCCACGCGAGGCCCGATGCCATCATCTCCCCTGTCCGGATTACCAAGACAAAGAATAACGATCTTACCTTTTAGTATATTCTTTAAATTTATCATGCTGAAGGCTGAAAGATGAAAGCTCCCTATGTATTCAGGGTTATCTCTCTCCTGCACTTCGGACAGAGTATCTTTATGCGGTCTTGGCGGGTTAGGTCGTCTGATTTTTCAACATTAATGCTTGATAATTTAAGTTCTTTTAAGGTAGATAAATATGCAGCAGGGTTTGAATATGCAAGCGGCCCCAGTTTCTTTGAAATCCATACCAGATGCTCTTTTGCGCCTACTATGCAGCCACAACCTTCGCACAACACCAGTTCTTTTTCGACAGAGTTCACTGCCTCGTTCCTGTCAAACACTGACAGATCATCCAGTTTATTGGTCTGCTTCACGCCTTCCTTGGTAATACATGCGGCCTGGCACTGGCCACAGAATATACAACTGTCATAACGTATCTCAAGCTTTCGCATGGGCGGATCTGAGTCTAGATCATCTGTCTTCTTTATACAGCCTGTAGTACAGACCTCGTAACAAGCGCCGCAGCCTACACAATTATCGTCGTGATACACAGGCTGGCCCCTATACCTTTTCTCAGGCACATGCGGCTGGAAAGGGAACTTTGACGTATACGGCCCTTTGACCACTGCCTTTATTGCTTCGATTAATTCACGTATCTTAGGATATCTCATTGTTTTTGGCACACTAAAGTGTGCCCTACAATATTGTCGCAATGGCTTTTTTCTATTAAGGCAGACTAAAGTCTGTCTTTCTACTTAAAAGCCATTGCTTCTAATTTCCATCTTCCTCGTACTTATCCACTACGCTCTTCTCCCATAGCTTCACACCGGACTTGTGGGCAGCGCGCGCAAGAGCATGTGCGGATACAGGGGAAGTCAGTGCCAGAAATACCATACATAAAAGCGCCTTCATACCTGCTGCTACCAGACCATGCATAAGAAAGGCTCCGAATAAGATGCTGCATGTTCCAAGTGTTATACACTTGGTAGACGCCTGAAGCCTGTTATACACATCAGGGAGCCTTACAAGCCCTAGGCATCCGACAAAATCAAAGAAAAGCCCTATTGATATAAAAACTAATCCGAGCGTACTAATCATCGAATGACTTCCCTTCCAAAAATTTTGCAAGCGCAAGCGTAGCTATAAAACTCTGCAATGCCCATGCTATCCCAATATCAATATACCAGCTTCTACCGGTTGAGATCCCCATAATAGCGCAGAATCCCACGATCAATATACCCAGCATGTCCAGGGTAACTGCCCTGTCTGCCGCAGTAGGGCCTCTTGCGATCCTGTAAAGGCACAAAAAACAGGAAAAGAGAAGTATATAAAACGCCCTTTTCAAAAAAGGCAGATATGGCAAGTCTTCGTAGAATAAGATCGATAATGGATAAAATAATATCACTGCTATTACTGCAATAATAACTATCGCGCCTAAAATATACCTAATCCTCATTCGAATATCCTCTTTAATATCTTTTCAAACTTCTCTACTATCAATTTTGTTGCCATCTCGATATCTTTATCTTTTACCTCTATCCAATGAATATACAAGCATGCATTTTCCTTATCCACATCCACGGTCAGCGTCCCAGGCGTAAGCGTGATGGAATTTGCCAAAAATGTCAGGGCCATATCTGAAATAAGAGTTGTCCTCACCTTTACTATGCCTGGATGTATTGGCAGGTCAGGATGGATCACCCTATATGCCACATCAATATTTGCCTTAAAGCATTCCCATGCAAAAATAGGAACATAATATAAAAACCACAAATATCGTCCTGGATGAGAAAAGAGACGAGTCCTCTTTATAAAAAAGTCTCCTGTAAGAAATACTACAAGGGCTGAGACAAAGACACCCGCCAGAAGATGCTGCCAGTCAGGCACCCAGTTTAGAAGGGCCCATGTTACAAATCCCAATATGAATAAAACAATTTTTCTAACCATTCTACCTCAATACCCTAAAAACATTTTTGGCGTATTCGCCGCCAGTCAACACTGCATCTCTGGCTGGCCCTAAAAAAACCTTAAATACATCAGGCAACAATAACAACCCACTCGCTACGCATATAACAGCCAAAACTATCATGGATAATTTCATAAAAAACGGCACTTCCTTTATTTTGTTCAACGTACTTTTTAGTTCTCCAAGAAAGGCGTATCTCTGAACCTTCATAAACGATGCCAACGTCAGGATGCTTCCGATGACTGCCCAGGATGCAAATGCAAAATGACCTGCCTGTACACATGCGGCTATAATGATCATCTTGCTCCAGAATCCATTAAAAGGCGGAATGCCCGAAATAGACATTGATGCAATTAAAGAAGTGTTAGCGGTAACGCCCATCTTTTCCCTGAGTCCGCCCATCTTTTCCAGGTCCCTTGTGCCAGCAGCATATTCCACTGCGCCAGAATTTAAGAACAAAAGTGATTTAAATACAGAATGATTAAAAAGATGAAACAACCCTCCGAGTATTCCAAGGGGAGTGCCCAATCCTATGCCAAGGATCACGTATCCGACCTGACTTATAGAATGATAGGCCAGCAGTCTTTTAAGGTCCCACTGCCCAACAGCAAGGATCACACCGACCATCATTGATAATACACCCATCACCATCATAACAGATAAAATCTTAGGACTTGCGCCCAGGACATTAAAAAATATCCTTAAAATCGCATATATGCCCAGAGATTTAATAAGCACGCCTGAAAGCATTGCTGATATAGGCGCAGGCGCAGACGGATGCGCATCAGGAAGCCATGCGTGAAAAGGGACAAGGGCTGACTTCAATCCGAATCCCACAAGAAACAGCACGCCTGCCAGCAAGACGATGCAGGAAGTCCCTTTCCTTGCTATCTCCATTGACATATCTGCCATATTCAAAGTGGATGTGAAACTATATAAAAACACTATTCCCAAAAGAATAAATGAAGAGGCAAGCGTACCCATAACTGCATACTTAAATGCTGCTTCTAATTCTTCATGCTCTGTGCCAAATGCAACCAGGGCATAGCTGGAGATAGCAGCGATCTCGAGGAATACATAAAGATTAAACATGTCTCCGCTTATGATCACGCCGTTCATGCCAGCTATCATCAATAGAAACAAACAATAGAAATTCCATTTCTCAGTGTATTTCTCCATGTAATTTATAGAATAGATACTTATAAGAAATGCGACTACATTTACTGTGACGAGCATGAAAGAAGTCAGCCCGTCCATGACCATTGAAATACCTACAGGAGGCGCCCATCCGCCGACCCTGTACACGATCATGCCGCTGTCTTTGATCAGGAATACAGAATACACCGAAACGACAGCAAGAGACAGCGTAGCAATGCTTGAAATGATGTCAGAAAATCCCTTTATCCTCTTCCCTAAAAGAGAATTCACAAAGGACGCGGACAGCGGAATTATTATAAATAGGGGCAATAGGTGATGTGTCATAAGTTATTCTTCTCGACTTCACTCGGGATAAACTCCGTCGAGAACAACTATCCTTTCAATCTCCGTATCTTCGTAATATCAAATGTGCCGTACTTCTCGTATACCCTCATGGCAAGCGCTACTAGCAAGGCAATTACTGCAAGGCCGATCACTATGGCAGTCAGGACAAGCGCCTGCGGCAGTGGATCCACCATATCAAGTATAGTCTGGTCAGGAGAGTAGATAGGTACGCGTCCGTTCATCTTGTAACCAACAAGTACAAAAAACAGGTTTACAGCATATTCTATTATGGCTATACCTATAATGATCTTTATAAGGTTTCGTTTTCTAAATATGCAATAAAGACCTATGCAAAACAGTATGAGGCACAAAAAATATACAGTCATTTACTCTTCGCCTTTCTTGCTTATCTTCAATAAAACTAAAATAACAACTATCATGAAAAGGCCTGACCCTACCTTAAAGGCTATGGCAATATTTAATAAAGGCATGGTGCCTGCGCTGAAGAGTTCGAATGGTTCGCCTTTCATGCCAAAATTCAAAAAGAAATAGCCGCTCACCATACCAAGTATTGCAATGGTGATAAACATTATCGCTCCCAGGCTTTCGAAGAAAGATGCTACCTTTTGATTTATCCTTTTAAATGCAGCCTCTTTACCAAATGCAAGCATGATATGAATAAAACTGAGTGCAATGATCACGCCACCTGCAAAACCACCGCCAGGGCTGATATGTCCATGCGATACGATGTAAATACCGAAAAGTAATATCAGGCCCACAGTCAATCGGGTTATGGTCTTTACTATTAACGTCATTCCTGGTTCTTGTTTTTTCATAGCTCTTTTGTTCTCGACTCTGCTCGAACAATATTCTTCGAGCTTGCCCCGTACCAAATTCTCTTCGAGTAAACTCGACAAGCATTTAGTACGGGGCTTGTCGAGAAGAATATATTACTTTTTGCGTCCCACTTTCCTCATGAGAGCCATAACAGCAAGTACTGCTGTAAATAGTATTGTGGCCTCTCCTAATGTATCATATGCCCTATAATCCAGGACAACACTCGAGACCAAGTTAGTAGCGCCGGTCTGCCTCAAGCCCTGGGTCAAAAAGAACTGCGCAACTTTCATTATAGGCTTGCCAAATTCCGGCAGGTCTTTTATACAAAAATATGCGAAACTAAGGAATACTACGAGAAAGATAAAAGTCACCATGGTATTAAAAAACCAGCGGCCGCTCGTAGAAAATAGCAGATCCTTTTTTATAGTCGCTCTTATTAATATTATCACGCATAGGATCTCGACAACGAGCTGCGCGATCGCAAGGTCAGGCGCCTTGAGGATTAAAAACGCCAGTGATAGCCCAAGTCCTACAACACCCAGGGCAATAACTGATGATAAAAGGTCCTTTGCCTTTACTGCTATCAACGCACCTATGATCATGAATATTAAAAGAATCTGTAGTTCCAGCATCTTACCTCACAAGTGTAAACAAAAGCGCCATCATCCCCAGTAGACACCAAATAAGATATGTCGGCAACACGCCATTATGTAAAAATTGAAACGCCCGGATAAAAGAAAATAATATTCTTTTCCCTATCTCATAAATATCAAAGGCCTTTTTCTCCGCCTTATTGTAGATCGCATTTATAAGAGGCATCTCCTTTATAGTATTATAAAACTCTGTGCCTGAAAACCTCATATCTTTCGTGACTTCCTCTCCGCCTATATATGAAGACGTCTCTCTTACTCCCTTAAAATTGCCGCATAGATATATGGCCAGGCCCACGACCAAACCTATTAGTAAAAATACCGTTGCTGTCAGAGAAGGCCATGCCCCGATAAGATGAAACCCTTCTGGCATGGCAGGTCCTATAAAATACTTTAAAGGAAGTATATATGCAAATACGCCGAATGCAATGCACAACACCGCCAATATAACTGGCGGAAGCCACATAGTCCACGATACTTCACATCCACCCTTCACCCGGCACCCTTCACCCTTAGCCTTCCCCAGGAAGATCGCATGGAGGAGTTTTATAAATGAGGCAAGGGTCAGGCCGCTTCCGAACATTGCAGCGACTATACAAAATACCCACAGCACCCCTCCTGATCTACCCTTTTCTATCAAGCCCTGATACACCATCCACTTTGAAAAAAATCCGTTAAAGGGTGGTATACCTGATATTGCAAATGAGGCGATCAGCGTGGTAAAAAATGTTATTGGCATGAATTTTGCAAGACCGCCCAGGGAATCCAGATCTGAAGTCTTTGTTTTATATTCTACATTGCCTCCTGATAAAAATAAACAACTCTTATATATCGTATTATTTAGCATATGAAAAAGGCCGCCTGCAATACCGATCGGATTACCTGTCCCTATACCAAGCACCATGTATCCGACCTGGCTCACTGCATGATAACCCAGGAGTTTTTTAAAATCGTGCTGTATAAGCGCCATCATTACTGCAGCCACTATGGTAACAGCACCCACGACCATAAGAATGGCATAAGTATGATCATCCAATATAAACACATTCAAGACCAGCCTTGCCAATAGATATATCCCCAGAAGCTTATCCAGGCTCGCTGGCAAAAATGCAGTTACAGGTATAGGCGCTTCCTTCGCAGTGTCAGGTATCCATGTGTGAAAAGGCATTGCGCCTGCCTTTGCAAACGCGCCCATTGCTATGAGTAAAAACGCCCAAAAGCTTACCGAGCTGTCTATTGTGATCTTCATATTGCTCAGCATCAGATCATTTGTGATAAACCACATAAGGGCAAAGCCCATGAGCATTAAGCTATCTGTCCCGCCTATTATAATGAAGGTCTTTTTGCTGATAGCTGCGCTTTTTGCCCCGCCCATATTAATCAACATATATAATGTAAATCCCAGAAAACCCCACGCCATTAAAAGTAGAATTATATTATTTGACACTGCCGCGAGCATGGAAATACCAATTGTCCAGATTACATTTGCGTAATACACGCCGAACTCTTTGTGAGAGGCCATAAAACGCAATGAATAAAGGCTGATAAGGGCGCCGAAGAAGCCGATTGCAAGGACTATAAATCTTGAAAGTCCATCTACATATAAAAACTTCCCTGTCAAAGGAGCGATGTTAAATATCCTCACGCATGCTACAAGTAGATATATAGAGGTAAGAAAGCTAAATACCTCTATTACCCGCCTAAACCTCTTAGGCGCGATAAGGATCAGGCATCCGGCTAATA
>Ga0222666_1000945_pt1 | contig 12095 bp, 8 predicted proteins | sample AntAcemetagen655_FD_181710 | JGI IMG/M metagenome (GOLD analysis project Ga0222666, IMG submission 181710) | Saline water microbial communities from Ace Lake, Antarctica - #655 | ecosystem: Environmental > Aquatic > Non-marine Saline and Alkaline > Saline | place: Antarctica: Ace Lake | collected...
CTGGATTATGGATTGATGAGTTCATTTCTATTGATAATCCTGAAGCCGGTGAACCAACTACCGGTTTCGATGATAATGAATTTATCTGGCCCTCTCTTTTTTGTTCAGATTCATCGCCGCTGGGAGAAAATTACAGAAGGGTTTTTGTGACTGGAAATAATTATGCTAATTCTCACGGTGCATTAGGTCTGCCCAGCGAAAATGTTCTTCTTAGTTATGCAGATTTTAATACTGATGATATGAATGCTCAATCCACTCTCGATTGGAATTATTGCACCGTGGCACAAATGGATGCCTGGAATGCTGAAGATCCCATCTGGATGAGACCCTACAAGGGATGTGTCGTTCAAGATAATCTGGTTGCATATGCCGGATATGTGTTTGACAACGATGCTACTATAAGCGATGCCTTCGTGCTCATCAATGAAAACTATGGGGAAGGTCCATTTGAGTATTATGCCTCAGACTTCATTTTCGACCAATGGAATCCCTTAAATGAAGATGGTACTGCCTATCTTTACTCTGACGAAGCAACACCAATGACTCCATATATTGTTTCGCAAGAATTTTTAGAAGCCGGTCATATGAATATTCAGTTCAAAGATAATAACACCAAGATTACCTGGTCAGGTGCTATGGCAATCACTTTTGACACTCTTGATGGAAATGGTCCTGGGTATTATTATCCTGAATGGTGCCAATTTTATCCCAAAGAAGTTGTGTTTGATCTGAATACACATGAATTCAGCCTTAAAGACCTTTACATCGAAGGTGCAGATCCGGATGATCATGTACCAATGGTGCCGTGGGATTTGGATGAAGATGGACTGGTTGATTCATTCGACCCGAATGGTTTGCCTGAATGGGTTTATAATTGGCCGATTCTTTATCCTGTTGATGCTTTTACTTATAACAAATTCAAAACAGTTTCTACCGGGAACTGGTTAGTTTGTGTGTGGTCGGATGGAACTAAAGCAAAGAGATTCTATCATGGAAATAATGCTTTTGCAGCCTGGGAAGCAGTTCCTGAAATTGCCATTATCATCTCTGCAGATAATGGTGAAACCTGGTCCGAGCCCATCTTCATGAATGCAAATGACACTCCTGAACTGGTAGGACAAATTCCTTCCTATGTTTATCCTGGTGATGTAATTGAAGTTATCAGCAATACTCCAGGCAACTATCATGGTAAGGTTCAACTCTTCTATCTGGATGATAATGATTTTGGCTCGAGCATTAATGGTAACGGACTGAACAACGGTGGAGAACTGATGTATGCAGCATTAGATATTGAATTTGACGGACCGATATCTTCTGTAGATGCTGAACATGAGCTGATTCCTGCTGCTGGTTTCCTGACACAGAATTATCCTAATCCATTTAATCCAACTACAACCATCAACTATGAAATCAAAGAAGCCGGCAATGTAACCATTGAAGTTTTCAACATCAAAGGTCAGAAAGTTGCAACCCTGGTTAATGAATATCACACAGCTAATAATTACAGCACTGTCTGGAATGGAATGAATGATAACAATGAAAGTGTTTCCAGTGGAATTTATTTCTATGAAATGAACACCGGAGATTATACTTCTGTTAAGAAAATGATCTTAATGAAATAAGAAAATTTCGTCCCGAAGAAATTCGGGGCAACTTTTTCTTTCCTGGTGAAATAGGCTTTGCATTTCACCCCAGATAGTTATCGGGGCAGGCAGGATAAATCTTGATGAAGCAGTAACACAAAGCTCAGCTTTGTGAAATAATAGGAAAAATTAAGCGGTTAACTTTTTTAGTTATCCGCTTTTTTATTTGATTCTAAAAAAAATGTCTTTACAAGTTTTCCCATTAAAATAATAAATTGCAACCGCTTCAATTATATAAAAGGGGAAGTGTAAAATGAAATAATTTTCTGGAACTAATTTTAAAAAAAATGCCAATAATAAGGAGGAAAAATGAAAAGAGTTACTTTTTTTGTAGTTTTAATCGTTCTGGTTGGAAGCCTGTTTGCAAAAGGTCTCATGCAACCAACAGGACCGGACAAATCGTTAACCAGCCCTCGAAAGGCAACCGGATATTTATACTCGAGTACAAGAGATGCGCCGGCATATGAATTCATTATTGACCCCACTACAATTATTTCTTCATACTATGATTACATGCCTGGAAACTACTGTGGATTACCGCTTCGCATTCAGCCGGAAATATCGAATCCGTTTGGGCTAACTGCAGGAGGGGCATATGTCGTATTTCATACAACAGAAACAGCAAGTGCAACCAGAAGGGTTTACTATGCCTACATCGATGCTAACGGCAATGTAACGGCAACAGACCCGGTAGGTGTTGGTGGCGAGGAGGAGGGTTATCCGGGAATTGATATCGATCCTGTTACTGCCAATCCTATTGCTGCCTGGCATGCACCAACAAGTGCCAACCCAATCTGGGATGTTTTAACTACTTATGATCTGTTTCATATGATGGGATCTCCAGGATTATGGATTGATAAGTTCGTTTCTATTGATAATCCTGAAGTAGGTGAGCCACTCACAGGTTTCGATGATGATGAGTTTATCTGGCCCTATGTTTATATCGATTCTTCACCGCTGGGAGGAGATTACAGAAGAGTTTATATATCCGGAGGTAATTTTACTTCTGCTCACGGTGACTTAGGTCTCCCCAGCGAGAACTCTCTTATTGCTTATGCAGATTTTGATACTGATGATATGAATAATCAATACACTCTCGATTGGAATTATCGCACCATGGCACAAATGGATGCCTGGAATGCTGAAGACCCTATCTGGATGAGACCCTTCAAGGGATGTACTGTTGCTGATAATATGGTTGCATATGCCGGATATGTGATTGACAACGATGCCGCCATTAGCGACGTATTCGTGCTCATCAATGAAAACTATGGGGAAGGTCCATTTGAGTATTATTCCTCAGATTTTATTTTCGATCAATGGAATCCTTTAAATGAAGATGGTACTGCCTATCTTTACTCTGACGAAGCAACACCAATGACTCCATATATTGTTTCGCAAGAATTTTACGAGACCGGTCATATGAACATACAGTTCAAAGACAATAACACCAAAATTACCTGGTCGGGCGCTATGGCAATCTCTTTTGACGCTCTTGATGGAAATGGTCCCGGATATTATTATCCAGAATGGTCCCAGTTTTATCCAAAAGAAGTTGTATTCGATTTGAATACACATGAATTCAGTTTCAAAGATCTTTACATTGAAGGTGCGGATGCGTATGATCATGTACCAATGGTCCCGTGGGATTTAGATGAGGACGGTGTTGTAGATTCATTTGATGGTGATGGCTGGCCCGAATGGATTTATAATTGGTGCGTTTTTTATCCTGTTGATAGTTTCAGTGAAAATAGCTTCAAAACGGTTACCACCGGAAACTGGTTAGTTACTGTGTGGTCAGATGGAACAAAGGCAAAGAGATTCTATGATGGCGATAATTCATTTGCGGCTTGGGAAGCAACACCGGAAATTGCTATAATCATTTCTGCAGATCATGGTGAAACCTGGTCTGAACCTATCTTCCTGAATGCAAATGACACTCCTGAACTGGCAGGACAAATTCCTTGCTATGTTTATCCTGGCGATAAAATTGAAATTATCAGTAATACTCCAGGCAACTATCATGGTAAGATTCACCTGTTTTATTATGCTGATAATGATTTTGGCTCCAGCATTTCCGGTTACGGACTGAGCAATGGTGGAGAATTAAAATATGCAGCATTAGATATTGAATTCCCCGATGCCTGGGTACCTGTGGGAACTGACGATAATGAAATTCCTGCTCTTGGTTTGCTGGCTCAGAATTATCCTAATCCATTTAATCCGTCCACAACCATCCAATATGAAATCATAGAAGCCGGCGATGTTACTATCGAAGTTTTCAACATCAAAGGTCAGAAAGTTAAAACCCTGGTTAATGAATATCACGCTGCCAATAATTACAGCACTATTTGGAATGGAATTAACGATAATAATGAAAGTGTTTCCAGTGGAATTTATTTCTATGAAATGAACACTGGAGATTATACTTCAGTTAAGAAAATGATCTTAATGAAATAAGGGAATATCGCCCCGAAGAAATTCGGGGCAACTTTTTCTTTCCTGATGAAATAGTAACGCAAAGCTTTGTGGAGTAATTCCCAAAACAAATTAAGCAGTTGACATTTTCAGTTGATCGCTTTTTTAAAATTCGTTCCAAAAGAAACTTTGCAAAAAATTTACATAATCAATTAAAAACACGCTTGATAAAATCAAGCGAAAAGGAGGAGAGATGAAAAGAATTATTCTTTTTTGCGTATTAATCGTTTTTACCGGCAGCTTGTTTGCCAACGATGCTCAAATGCCGGTAGAACAACCATTGGTGCAAGAGAATGTAACAACAAAACCTGCACCAACATTCCGGGACGGACCTAACTATGAATTTATAGTTGATCCTACTGCAATTGCCAATTCTTTTTATGATTACATGCCTTGTGGTTATAACAGTTGGGCAGTCCGTATTCAACCGGAAATTTCGCAGCCCTATGGTTTACCAGCTAATGGAATTTACATAGCTTTCCACGCTGCGGAAACTTCCACTGCTGAAAGAAGAGTTTATTACGCTTACATCACTGAAGATGGTACTGTCACAAATGTCGACCCAATCAGTACAACTAACGTTCGTCAGGGTTATACTGGGATTGATGTCGATCCTGTTACTGCCGACCCCTTTGCCAGTTGGCATGCAATTGTAGAGCCGGACGGTTCTTATGACTGTCTGGCAGCTTATGATTTGTTCCATTACCTGGGCTCTCCCGGATTATGGATCGATGAATTTATCGTTTTCGATAATCCTGAAGTTAGTGAACCACTCACAAGTCACGACGATGATGAATTTATCTGGCCAAAAGTTCAGATCGGACCTTCACCGGAAGCAGGTCATAGAAGAGTTTATGTTTATGCTGATAATTATACAGATAATTCTGGTACAAATTTGAATTATAATTCCCTTTTGGGTTATGCTGATTTTGAGACAGCAGATTTGGAGGCACAATTAACTTTGGATTGGACCTATAAAACATTCCCCCTGATGGATCAATATCAATATGATGATATTGACAGAACTATCAAGGATATGGCTATTTCCGATGATGGAAAAGTGGCAATGATTGGTTGGGCTGGAGATTCACTTTGCGTCTGGTACAGTGATAATTATGCTGAAGACTTCACTTACTCTTCACAATATTGGCGGTTTGATATCGATAACCAGCAACACCTGGATGGAACCTGGTGGCTTACCAATGATGACGGTTCCCCGGCAGAACCTTATTTGAATCCAAGTCCCGATGGTGGTCATTTTAATGCAATCTTCACAGAAGACAACACCAAGATTCGCTGCTTCGCTGCAATGGGACTTACAACTGTAGAAAGTGCTGCTGGAGGAACTTACTACCCGCTTTACTTCTATCCAAAAGTTTTTACTTTTGATATTGCAACCGGTGTATTTTCTCTTTGGGATATGTATCTCGAAGGAGCAAGCCCGGGTGATGATTTCCCCTATATTCCTTATGATATTGATGGGGATGATGTGATGGAAGTTGATGAATATGATGCAGATGGTAACATAGTATTTGTAGCGAGCTGGCCCTCATATTTCTATGCTGGCACACTGCAAGATGGTTCATTCCAGTGCAGTTCATTTAAACTTGCGGAAAACGATAATTGGGTAATTGCATTATGGCAAGATGGTTATAATCAATTTCAGGGTTATGATGGTGTAGCAGGATATGAAGACTGGTTTGAAGTATCTGAAATTGCTATTGCAGTTTCCGGTGATTATGGTGCAACCTGGTCTCAGCCCAGATTATTAAACGCCAAAACCGATGATGTAAATTATTGCCCTGAGCTTGATAACATGATGCCTTGTTACGTTTATCCGGGTGATACGATCGAAGTCCTGGATGAATATCATGGTAAATTGCACATGGTCTTCTTTGACGATGCCAGCTTTGGGACGTATGCAGCTGATATGGGTTATGGTCTGGATGTGGGTGGTGTACTGAAATATTCTTCTTTGAGCCTGGAGTTCCCGGTTCCTTACAGCTCAGTTAATAACAACACCGTTCCTGTTGCCGGATTTCTGGCACAAAACTATCCCAATCCCTTCAATCCAACCACGACCATCAACTATGAAATCAAAGAAGCCGGCAATGTAACTATTGCGGTTTTCAACATCAAAGGCCAGAAAGTTGCAACCCTGGTTAATGAATATCACAATGTTAATAATTACACCACTGTCTGGAATGGAATCAATAACAACAACGAAAGTGTTTCCAGTGGTATTTATTTCTATGAAATGAACACGGGAGATTATACTTCTGTTAAGAAAATGATCTTAATGAAATAAGAAAATTTCGCCCCGAAGAAATTCGGGGCAACTTTTTCTTTCCTGGTGAAATAGTAACGCAAAGCTTTGCTTTGTGAAATTCAAAGGAAAAATTAAGCGGTTAACTTTTTTAGTTATCCGCTTTTTTAATCTTAAAAAAAACTCCTCTTTTCTGAAATTCACTTTTAATAATATCTTTTTTCAGCAATTCAGCCAGATATTTATTCAATTCATTAAGATGGAGACCAAGCATCGCAGAAAGATCTTTATCTGTACAGGGTCGCCTGCGGATTGTTTCTAAAATCTGATTTTCAATATTTTTATCAAAACTTTTTACTTTCCGGCGGGAAACAAATTTCGCAATTATTTCTACAGAAAGAGGTTTCAAAAATTCAGCAATATCTTCCAATTTCTCTTTTAAAGCAGACTTAACTTCCGGTTCTGTTCCGGGTCTATCAAGCGTATTTAATTGCACTTTTTCAGGATTTATTTTCAGAATTGTATTTTTGAGAAGGGAAAGTTCTTTTTCAGAATCATTCAACCCGGGAACAATAAAAAGTTCCAACCACATTTCACCTTTGAATTCTTTTTTGAAAATTAGAAGTCCTTTAATCACTTTTTCTATTTCAACTTTTGGGTTCGGACGATTTAATTTCCTGAAAACATCTTCGCTCGCTGCATCTAAAGAGGGAAGAATCAGATCAATATTTATTATTTCTTTCCTCAGATTTATATCGTGCAAAAGAGTCGAATTTGTTAAAAGCGCTAATTTATATTGAGAATATTTTTCTTTTATGAAAGATATAACTTTCCCGATTCCGCTATTTAGGGTCGGTTCTCCTGCTCCGGAAAAAGTGATGAAATCAAGATTTGGTTTTTGTTTAAGATAATCATCCAATTCATTTAGAACTTCATTTATTGGGACATATTCTTTACGCTCAATTGTGCAATTAGTCGTCTTGCCAACTTCGCAATAAATACAATCTAAACTACATACTTTGTGTGGAACTAGGTCCACTCCGAGCGAAATTCCTAAACGGCGGGACGGAACAGGACCGAAAAGATGTTTATAGTTCACGAAAATCCTTTTGTTGATTCAATCGCTGTTAGGGTTTCACAAATGATTTCTGATCTGAAATTTCAACGCTTTTAATGTCAGAGAAACATCAAGAAGAAATACTATTATAGAAAAAATTAAGCAAAATATGGCGATGACAAAAAGAATTAGAAAAAACGGTTCAATATTTATTTTTGTGAAATAACCAAGAAATAAAACCAAAATCATTAAACTTGCTAATAGGATGGTGATGGATATAGCTGTGATGGACGTTTGCAAGATTCTACTTCGCTTATATAAAACCGAGATTTGTTTTTTCTTGATTTCAAAATTATCTTTTCCATCTTGCTCAAGTTCTTTGACCAGGAAACGCGATCTATCGATCACACGTCCCAGCCTGTTAGTGAATGATAGCAGTAATAATCCCACACCGGAAATCAAAACAATCGGTGAAATCAACGATTGTAAAAGCTGAATTAAATGTTGAATATTTTCCATAATTTATTAATCACCTTACAATAGTTTGTAATTTTTGGAAAGTTTTAAAATTTACACTTTCCCCTTTATATCTTTCTCAACTTTCAAAGCCAGATTATTCACTTTTTCCAGTAGTTCGTCAGCTTGGGTTAAGATATCGAATTTAAATTTCTCGTCTTCGATTCCACCCATATTAATTTTCACATTTAAGTAGGCAGATTTTGCTGCGGCATTTGCTGTAATAGCTGCAACTCCAGCATCGGAAAGAGCACTCTTATTTCCAATCTTTCCGATTTTTTCAGAGAGTTCAACAGCCTCAAAAGCAATTTTAAGAGTTTCAAGAGGAACTAAAATGGCGTTCTTCGTTGCTTTCTGAATTGCATCGAATCTAATTTTCTTATCCTCTTCAGTCTTTTTGGGAAGCCGGGCAGCATCCATCATTTCGTAAAATGCTTGTGTATCTTTATCTATCGCATCAATAGAACATTCCTTAATATTCTGACCAAGTTCTGCCAGTTCTTTTGCTTGTTCCCACACTTTTTCATATCCCTTTTTACCGATTGTAAGATTGGAAACCATGGCAGTTAAAGCACCGGACATTGCAGAACAAAGTGCGGCAACGCTTCCTCCACCCGGTGCAGGAGAATCTGTGGAAAGTTCATCTGCAAAATCCGTGATAGTCATACCCACAAGTTTGTCTTTTTCTGCAATCGCATATTCAATGACTTTTTCATTTATGTCAAATTCCCCCAGATCATCGAGTCCCATAGATTGAACAGCAGTTTCAATTATCATCTTTTCTGGGATTCCAGCACTTTCACCCATTCGTTTCAAATAATATTTACCAGCCACAAGAATTGCTTCTTTGGGAATGAGACCCACCAGTTCGCTGCCTGTAACTTGAATGCCTTTTTCTTTTGCCAGTTCACGAACTTTTTCCAGAACAAGATGAGGAGGAGTGATTTTATAATTAGTAAGATTTATACTTATCTGGGCTCGATTGTATTCATCGATGAACCAGCCAACCGCTTTACAATGTGTGAAAAGTCCGGGTTGACGGAGTTTGTTGCCGTCTTTATCTTTCACAATCTTATTGTTTTTATCACGTTTGAGCCGACCTTTTTCACGAATTGAAAGAGCCAGGTCATGAGCCTTTTTCTTATCCCGAGAATTCAAATTAATATTATATGCAATCAGAAACTCGCGAGCAGAAATAGCAGTTGCTCCTGTTTTTGCATTAAATTTCTGAGGACCGAAATCAGGTTTCCAATACGGATCTTTCATTTTTTGAGGAAGAGCCTCGTATTCACCTTTTCGTACTTCTGCCAGGTTTTGCCATTCGGGTTTGCTAGCAGCATATTCATAGAAATAAATTGGAATTCCTAGTTCTTCTCCAACTTTTTTACCGAGTCTTCTGGCATATTCCACGCAATCGTCCATTGTAACCCCGGAAACTGGAACAAACGGACAAACATCGGTGGCGCCCATCCTGGCGTGAGCTCCTTTGTGTTTGCTCATATCAATGATTTCCGAAGCTTTTTTGATCGCCTGAAAAGCTGCTTCAATAGCTGCTTCCGGCTCACCTACAAAAGTTACCACCGTTCGGTTCGTATCTGCTCCGGGATCAACATCCAAAAGAAATGCACCTCTTACAGATTTTATCGTATCGGTAATTTGATCTATAATTTTAAGATCGCGACCCTCACTGAAATTAGGAACGCATTCGACTATTTTCATCCTTTCCTCCGATTTATAGAACGCGAATAACACAAATTTTTCGGATAATAGCAGATGTGTTATTTTATTCTATATATATTTTATATTGTTAGTTTTTGTTCGTAATTGTTCGTTACTAATAATTCTTTTCATATTAATTTCTCAACCGGCAATAACACAATCTTTCCAATCTCATTTTTCACAAAATCAACACCTGAATTTTTCAGCTCTTCCAGCATAAATTCAACCTGGTCTTTCTCTGCAACTGCCATGATAACATTGGCATAACCCTTATCTTTACCGAAAGATTTGCGAAACCCGGCAAAAAGCGGGTTATCAAAAGCCAATTTATGCCCGAGAGATTCACCGGAAAGAACAACTGTATCATCAATTCCGGCTTCTGTTAAAGCCATCAAAACATCATCTAAATACTTTTCTTTATTTAAATTTAAAATCATATACATAAAAAACTCCTATTCTGAAACATTAGTCTCCCCGGATTTAAAGAGTGCCATTTTCGCCATGATCGGTCCGATAAGCATCACGATGAATGTGGTAGCTGTTATCACACTTATTATCTGAATTGCCTGGCTGTGAAAGCCGTGCTCTTCCAATGCTTTTGAAGCAGCCAATGCCAGACCAACAGCCACACCTGCCTGAGACATCAAAGCAAATCCCAGAAACTTTCTAATTTTCACAGGTGCTTTGGCAAGGGATGAACCCATAAACGTCCCGCTCCATTTTCCAAAAGAACGGGCAACAATATAAATGCCAATCAATAAGGCATATTTAGTAATAAGAGATATATTCAACCTGGTTCCAATAAGTACGAAGAACCAGACATACATTGGTGGAGTCCAATCTCCGAGTGTGTTAAATATCTTTCGGGAAATGAGACTGCTTCTGTTTACCAGCACAATTCCCATTGTCATATTTAAAAGAATTGGGGAAAGGTGAAAATATTCTGAAATACCACAATTGATAAAAATAATCCCAAGAGATAGAAGCAGTAAATTAACTCTATCGTGAATGATACGGGCAAGCGGAACAAACAGGAATCCAGATATTATACCAGCTCCAACTGAGAAGAGCACTTCCAGTCCTGCATTTCCCAGAGAGTGAATAATAGAAACATCATTTCCTGCTGTTTTTCCTGTCATCAAGATGATCGAAACAGGTAACACAATCGTAAAAAGCAGCAATGCCAGGATATCATCCAATCCCATCACAGCATAAAGCGTGGTTGTGAACTTGCCTTTTGCCTTGTATTGTTTTATCACTTCCACGGTTCCTGCCGGTGCAGTCGCAGAAGCGAGAGAACCAAATATCAAACCCATGGGAATACTTTTGAGAATTAATGCACTGGCAATTCCAACTAATAAAAAAGCTCCCAATGCTTCAAAAATTACGATTAAAGTTATTGATTTCCCCAACTTTTTAATTTCTGCGAATTTCAATTCTCCGCCAATACCAAATCCAATCAACGAAAGAACAACCAAACTTACAACATCTAAAGATGCCACCTGCTTTGAAGAAATAAGCCCCAGAACATCCGGTCCCAGCAATGCTCCGGCAATGATGTAACCAACGATAAGAGGAGTTTTCAGGACTGTGGCTCCCCTGGAAAATAAAAGTGCCAGAATGATTGATGAACCCAGGAAAAACATCTGGAGATATTGGGGAAACATAAACTACCTTTGCGTTTTTATAAAATTATAAATTTCTTTCGGGTCTTCTGCAGCAAGAATCTTGTTTACAAAAGTTTTATTTTTCAAACGCAAAACCAATCGGGCAAGAAGCCTGATATAATCTTTGTCCTGTGTATCGGAAGCACCAATCATAAAAATTAGTTTTACGGGTTTATCATCGATGGACTCATATTCCAACCCATCTTTTTTCCTGCCAAGAGCCATCACAAAATCATCAATTGTTTTGTGGCGAGCATGCGGAATTGCAATCTCATAACCTATGCCGGTACTCATTAGTTTTTCACGATTGAAAATTTCTTTTTTGAAAATCATGCAATCAGTTATTTTAGAACTCTTACAAATAATTTCCAGCAGCTCGCTAAGTGCATCCTGCTTGTTGTCAGACTTGATATCAATAATAAAATCTTCATTAATCAATTCGGAAATTTTGAGAACCTTATTCATAATATTCTCCTTACTCAATTTCAACGATTACTGAGTTTTAAGGAGCATTTATTAGTCAATGTTTTTTTCGTTATTCAACCTTAAGTATCTAACTAACTGAATGCATATATTGTTAGCAAAATTTCTTGACATTAAACCTGAACTGTAAATCTTAAAGCTTGTGGGTGATTAGCTCAGTTGGTTAGAGTGCTACGTTGACATCGTAGAGGTCACAGGTTCGAATCCCGTATCACCCACCATTTTTTTTTACGGCATGAAATTCCTTACTAAACATATCCTTTTTT
>Ga0222666_1000947_pt1 | contig 12070 bp, 9 predicted proteins | sample AntAcemetagen655_FD_181710 | JGI IMG/M metagenome (GOLD analysis project Ga0222666, IMG submission 181710) | Saline water microbial communities from Ace Lake, Antarctica - #655 | ecosystem: Environmental > Aquatic > Non-marine Saline and Alkaline > Saline | place: Antarctica: Ace Lake | collected...
CCTCATCCACGACGGCAACCTGAAAACTATTTAAAACATCCTCAGAAAACTTGCAGATTTCCTTGACATAAAAGTTTACCTGCATTATTCTTTTCAGTTCAAATAGTTTGAGATGATATTATATTTAATCACATGTTATCAAATCAAATTGTTTGAAGCAAAATAATTTTATGATTTTTGCTGATCACACATTCAATTGGTTGCCAAGTTTATGGAGCGCCCCGGCTCAATGCCGGGTTTTCAGCAAGGATTAAGGATAAGGAGAGGATTGTGAATACCGCACAAGTAGAAAAATCGAAGTCCGTTTTAGGCGAGGATACAGTGGAAATGCTGCTGCAATCCCATCAAGACGCCCTGTGGATTCTGGAAAACATGGGCGTGGGATGCAAACAGCCGGACATGCAGCGGGTCTTTAAGAAGCTTGAAGCAAAAGGGTTGGCCGCTGTTTATGAAGATCGAATTTATCCGATGCGCGACCTGGTGGAAAAATGTCTTCAAACCACCCCTGGGGTGAATGACTTTTTTGTTCCCCTTAAAAGCTTTTTCATCGGAGGTACGGCCCCTTATGTTTATGACGATCAAAAAGGACAGGGCGGTATTTTTCCCACCGCCGAGCATGCCGCGCGCATTGCCCGGATTGCCGAAAGAAGCGATCCGGTGGGCGGCATGGGACGCGGCATCAAGCTGAAAGATGAAGTGGAACAAATGAATCTTATGGCGGAAAATTGCTCAAAACCGCTCTATTTCGCCGTAACGTCGGACAAAGCACTGGCCCGCGCACTGGAAATTTACGAGGAAAGAAAGAATATCATGATCGTGTTCTGTCTGACGCGGCCGCCCTTGGAAGTGAACGAAAATTTCTCCGAGCATTTTGTAAAAGTGGTGAAGGCCGGACTTCCCACGTTTATTTCAGCCATGCCCATGGCCGGTATCAGCGCCCCTTACTGCTATAACGGAGTCCTTTCCATGACCCATGCGGAGGTCCTGTTCGGCATCTGCGCGGCCCAACTGTTGAACCCCGGAGTCACATGCATTCACGCGGGCTACCCCACCATCGCCGACCCCAGTATCGAATACAACCCCAACTACGGTCTGATCAGCCACAATTATCTGAACCTGCTCATGACACACCTCAATCTCATGCTGGATCTTCCCGCTTTTCAGAGTGCCGGCACCACCCATGAAGAACACCTCACCGATCGCGCCTATGAAGACGCCAGAATGGGGCAGGCCCTATGCATGAAATACGGCTTTCACATGATTCGTCACCCCTTTGCCTTCTTGCGCTATCTGATCGATTTTTCATTTGAAAAACTTGAAAAGACAATCGAAATCGCCAAGACCGTTACCCCTGAAGAGGCGCCGGAAGTGGAAAACGTGGTCTACGACGAACGGGGCATGGAATCCCTGCGTCAAACGGGCCTGGGCATGTATATGGATGATCCGTTGACCACGGCGAATCTGGGTAAAATTTTTGTCAAATAAACATATGGTATCATTTTTGGAGATTTCAAAATGGCAAGTTTAGCAGGAATTGTATCGCAACACGGAAAACTCGCGATCGACAGCCCGAAAGAACTGGGAAGCATGCTGAAACTGATGCGGCACCGCGGCCCGGACAACAATATAATCCGATCTTTAAGCGATGACAGAGGGGCCTTGGGCGCCAATGAAATCAACCTGTCTCCGGTAAGAACCTATTGCACCTCTCTTGAGGACACGCCCTTGATCCTCTTTGATGGAAGGCTGTTTAATGAGAGGCCCGCAGGTCAAAGCGACATCGATCTGTTCAAGGAATATTATGAGAAGTATGAGCGGAACTGTTTCAAACACCTGGACGGCAGTTTTGCCTGCGCCATCGTGGAAAAAAATGATGAAGTCATTCTGGCGCGTGATCCCGTGGGCGCCAGGCCCCTCTTTTTCGGATCCGAGGACAATGTTTTCTATTTCAGCTCGGAGATGAAGGGGTTAAAGGATTATGTGCAATTCGACATTCAGGAGCTTCCGGCCGGAAACATTTTCAGCACAAAGACCGGGATGAAAACATTTGATCCCTTTGTACCGGATGTCCCTGAACCGCGAGACCTGAAGGACGCCTCGGCAATCTTAAGGGAGCTCCTCATAGAAGCAGTGAAAAAGAGAATGGATGATGTGGACGCCATCGCTCTGAGCGGCGGACTGGACAGCTCGATTATTGCCGCCATCGCCAAGAACTTTAACCCGGATCTGAAGCTGTTCACCGGTTCGGTAGAGCGATTTCCCGGCCCCGACCTGGAAAACGCCATTTTGATGGCCGATTTCCTGGGCATGAAACATCATATCTATCGCATTACAGATCAAGACATTGCCGATTTTATTCCGGAGGCGGTGTGGTATCTGGAAAGCTTTGATGAAGACTGCATATCCGGCATTATTTCAAACTACTATGTGTCCCGAATGGTCAAAGAACATTCCAATGCGGTTCTGGTGGGAGAAGGGGCGGATGAGCTGTTCGGGGGATACCGAATGGTCCTCAAAAATCCGAAAGTAAAGAGCGAAGAACAGCGAGAGCGTCTTGCCCAGAAGCTTTTGGATATCGCCTACAATACGGCGCTCCGTCGCCTGGACCGGGCATGGATGGCCAATGCCGTTGTTTATAAAACACCGTTTTTGGATTCAAAAATCGTGGAATTCAGTAAAAAAATCCCCATGGCATGGAAAATTTACGGCGAAAAACAGATTGAGAAGTATGTTTTGAGAGAAGCCTTCAGGGACATGCTGCCTGAGCAGATTGCCAATCGCGAAAAACTCAGATTTGCCATGGGAACGGGGATGGATGATGTGATGGATGAAATCGTGGCCAAAAAGATTGACCCCAAAGAAATAAACCAAAGGCCCAAGGCCGCATACGGCTTGCCTTTTGCTTCGTTTAAAGAGCTCTATTACTACGATGAATTCTTAAAACAATTTCCACCCTCTTATGAAAAACAGACGGTGCGATGGGACCCATTCAAATAAACATCCATGAAAAGAATAATGTCGCCCCCGGCATGAAAATCCCATCATTCCCGGCTTGCCCGAAAATATTTCGGTGAACAAGCCGGGGAATCCATAGATATTATACATCAATTCGGATTCTCCCATCCCCGAAAAGAATACGGCGCGGCATTGCTCATCCCGGGGGATATTCTTAAAAAAAAGGAGTCAAAAATTGTCATTTCCCACACAACATAAATATGTCATCATCGGCGCCGGCATCCATGGCCTCAGCACAGCCTGGCACCTGGCACAGGAATTACAGCGGAAAAAAACAGGCAGCGGAAAAGATATCCTGGTCATCGATAAAACGGCCATCGGGGCCGGTGCATCGGGCATCGCCTGCGGCATCATCCGCAATAACTATTTTCAACCCGCCATGCGGGAACTGATGGCCCACAGCGTGCGCGTATGGGAAGAAGATACGGAAGCTTACGGTTTTCATCCGGTGGGGTACATGCAGATATCTCCGGAATCCATGCATGGGGATGTAACTCAAATTTATCAACAACAGAAAAATATCGGTTATGAATCCGCTTTTATCGAAGGAGAAAAAGACTGCCTCAATTACATGCGGAAAAACATCTTTGACGATTGGCAGGCCAAGGACATTACCTCCATCCTGCATGAAAAAAAAGGCGGGTACGCCAACCAGATGAAATCCCTCTACCGGCTGGCGGACAAGGCCGAAGCCCTGGGGGTCCGAATATTGACCGGGATTTCCGTCACCGGGTTCAAGACCGATAAGGATTCCGTGACTGCCGTTCAGACATCAAAGGGCGATATTCAGTGCGACTGGGTCATCGCCGGTCCCGGCCCCTGGGCCAAAGGTTTGTGGGATATGCTGGGCCTTCCCAATGAAGTCGACATCATGGGACCCGACGGCATTCTGCATTCCGGAAATCAGATGTGGACCTACTTGTGCCTGGTGGAGGGAACCCTTGGCGTGGATCCCGCCTATGCCATGAACAACCGGGGCGAAATGCCGCCGGTGATTCATGTGGATTCGGAAGCACCCCTTTACTCCAGCGAGGACGGATCATTGATCACGGACGAGATGTGGGGCATTTATTATAAGCCTGATTTCAATTTCGGCGGGGTTCAGGGCGGGGCGGCGCCTTACACCGTCACGGGAGACATTAACGTGGATCCCTACGGCATTGATTCACCGGACTTTACCGTCACCCCTGAATTCGTGCATATGTGGACCTCCGCCCTGGCCCATTGCCAGAAGCGGTATGAAGACAAATACCGGATGTACAAAAACGAACCCTCCGGCGGATTAGGCTGTTTTACGCCGGACAGTTTTCCCATTTTTGACGCCATGAAGCGAAATTGCTATTTAATTCTCGATTCCAACCACGGCTATAAAATGATCGGTGTAGGGAAACTGGTGGCCAAGGAGATCCTGGGGGAAAAGCAGGCATTGCTTGAGCCCTTTCGCTTCGGCCGTTACCGAAAGGGCGAACTGCATCCGGTCAGCCACAGTCCGTTTCCCTGGAGCTAAACAGAGGGCTTGATCCATGCATGTTACGGTTCTGGGTTCCGGGGGGTGCACGGTTATTCCGAAACCCCTCTGCAAATGCCGCGTCTGCCGGGAAGCCAGGGAAAAGGGGGTGCCCTACGCCAGAACCGGACCGTCCATCTTCGTCCATGATGAAAACCTCCTGATCGATGCGCCGGCGGAGATCTCTTGGCAATTGAACCGAGCCGACATCGATCAGGTCAATTATCTCCTATTCACCCATCTGGATCCCGACCACGTGGAAGGGTTTCGGGTGGTAGAGCAAATGGCACTGGACTTCAGAGACTGGCGGGCTTACGAAAATAAACGGGTTTCGCTGTTGCTGCCCGAACCCATGGATCGGGAAATGTACCGGCTGCAATCTTTCTATGGACCCATGTTGCGTTTTTACCAAGGACAAGGGTATGTGGAAAGCATCCCTTTTAGAAATCAAATCCAAATTGGGAAAATGGAGATCGTGGGTATCCCCGTGGACCGGGGGGAGCAGACGGTATTTATTTACGTGATCGTAAAAGACGGCCGGAAACTTGTGTATGCACCCTGCGATATTCGCCCTTTTCCGGAAAGACGGCCGGAAGTTCAAGGCGCCGATTTGTTGATGATTCAGCCCGGCATTTTTGAAACCGGGTTGAAACACGGGTTCACTTATCCATGGAACCATATTTCGCGCACCACCCTCTACACCTTTGAACAAACCCTGGCCATTGCGCGGCGTATAGAAGCACAAAAAGTTCTTTTCGTTCATCTGGAAGAATACTGGAACCGGGGCCACGATGATTACCGGATCATTGAAAAATCGCATTCCGGCATCCGGTTCGCCCATGACGGCATGCGGGTGGAAATTTAATAAAGGAGGCGGTTTGGAAGCGATTACCGGAATTTATGATGAGGCCTATGTGAAGAGAATCCATGAGGATGCCCTGCGGGTGCTGGAAGAGGTGGGCGTAAAGTGCAAATCGCTGGAAATTCGTAAAATATTTGAAGACACGGGCCTGGCGGCCTATGACGACACCACCGGGCATATTCACATCTTAAGTCCGCTGGTGGAACAGGCCCTGTCTACGGCCCCCAAAAGAGATGAATACTGGATTCCCGAAAACGCCTTCGGTGTCGGTGGAACGTCGCCGTTTGTTTACGATGATCGAACCGGGGAGTTGATACCGCCTACGTTTGCCCATATGGCGAAAATCGCCTCCATTGTGGATGAATCCGATGAAGTGGCGTTTATGGCCAGGGGCGTGCTCATACGCAACGAGGAGGCCAAGGTCATGGACACGCTCATTGAACACTGCCGAAAACCCCTATATGTGGCGACGGTTACCGAAAAGGGGATTGCCCGGGCCGACGAAATTCATAAAAGCCGGGGCGGCTTGACCATCCAGTTTTCCATCATCAACAGTCCCTTGAACATCATTGAAAGCATGATGGATCCGTTTCTTTCCTGTGTTAAAAAGGGGCTTCCCATCTACGTTTCCACCATGCCCATGGCGGGCCTTTCGGGACCCTATTCCATGTCCGGTCTTCTAACCCTGACCCATGCGGAAGGATTGTTTGGGATCACCTTGGCCCAATTGGTGAATCCCGGGATCATGGTGGTTCACGCGGGGCTCCCTTCCATTGCCAATATTCAGAAAAACTACGCCGTGGACCTGGGGCTGATCAGCCACAACATGGCGAACCTCTTGATGGATAAAGTCAACGAACGCCTGGACATCCCTTCCATTCAAACCGCCTGTACCACCAGTCAGAAAAAACCGAACCGGGTAGCCGAAGAAGAGGGTGCAAACGGTTTCGCCATCATGAAAAAACACGGGTTTCACCAGATGCGGCATTGCTTTGGTTTTTTGGCTGAGTTAATATCCTTTTCCATTGAAAAGCTGGAGCGGCATATTGCCCTCTGCCGGGAAACGGGGCCTGAAAAAACACCTCCTTTTGAGAGCGAACCCTACGACCCGGAAGGGTTCGACGTGATCAAACGAAACAGCAGCCAGGCCAATTACATGCGGGACGATCACACGGTGAAGCATACCGGGAAGGCTTTTCTCACATAATCAGGGAGCAATTAAACATTATGAAAGTCGCCATTTACCAGACATCCCCCCTTTTGTTGGATCTTGAGGCCAATCTGGATGATGTGTTGCAGAAAATTTATGAGGGAAAAGAGAAAGGGGCCCAGCTGATCCTTTTTCCGGAACTGGCCCTGACCGGTTATTTTGTGGGTCAGGGATACCACGAAGTTGCCCTCAGACTCGATTCCCCAGAGGTTCGAAAAATCGTCAAGGCCACCCGCGGCACGGCTGCGGTGGTGGGATTCATTGAAGAATCCCTTTCCATGAACTTTTACAATTCAGCGCTTGTAGCCGTTGACGGGGAACTGTTGTTTGCCTACCGCAAGCTCAATCTGCCCAACTACGGTGTCTTTGAAGAGCGGAAATATTTCTCCCCGGGCAAGCGCGTGCCGGTTTTCAAGTTTCATGACATGAACATTGCGGTCTTCATCTGCAATGATCTGTGGCATCCGTCTCTTCCCTATTTGGGGGTAGCCCAGAAGGCGGATGTGTTTCTCACGCTCTTCAATTCAAGCCAGGGATCCATGGGCACGGAATTTTCCAATATTGAATCCTGGGGCATCATCAACACGTTTTATTCCCGCATCTTCGGCATCTACAACCTCTGCGCCAATCGCGTGGGAGAGGAGATCTGGAGCGGAGGGGATTCCATGCTGGCAGTGGAACATCATACCGATATTGCACCCCTTGCCAAAAAAATGGGTGAAAAACAGGAACCCTTCCGATTTTGGGGCGGCAGTGAAATCATCAACCCTTTCGGTCAGCAGATGGCCAAAGCGGTTCTTTATGAAGAGGATGTGATTACCGGAGAAATATCAAGGGATCTGCTTCGACAAAAACGAATCCTGTTGCCCTACCTTAGAAACGACGACCCCTACTTCACCCACCGGGAACTCCAGCGCATTCTGTACGGCAAAGAGAATAAAGATTCTGCATTGTAAACATTGAAAGTCGGAACGGACCGTATCGGAAAAAGTGTGAATTCATATCGAACGCGGGCTAAGCCTGCAACCCGATTTCGTTTCATTTGCATTAAGCTGAAAGGCAAAGGCGTTTTTAGCTACACGCTTTTGGAAACCCGGCTGGCAATAGCTGCCCTATATTCAAACCTGGAAAAATCTGCAATATCATCATTCGGGCGGACATAGCGAGGTCTGAGGATGTCACGGTTTTCACGATTTTTTGAATGAGTAGAAACCGGTTAATATCCTGAGATACATCAGGTGCGTGAGGGTTGTTGTATGAGCTCAATATACTGGCGGCCAAATGTTTCAAGCCGTCTTTCTTGTTATGCTCAAAGGTACAATATGTTGTAGTTGCTCCCCCGGTCCAAAGTTGTTGGAAGCGGCCGCGAAACTCAATGTGGCGGACTGGTCATAGGTGGCTCCCACTTTTTCATGGAAAGGAAAAACGAAACAAAAAACATGAATACAAAATAGATGCAAAGGGGTACGGCGATCCGGATTACGTCCAGGGGCAATATGATTTCACACCTAAGACCTATATCTTGTACCAGCACAATCACTTAAAAGGCTCACAAGAGGTTTTTGAAGAAATCGTTCCCTTTGTCATCCACCAGGATAAATGCGGGGAAATCCTTGACTGTGATTTCATAGATCGCTTCCATACCGAGCTCAGGATACTCCAGCACTTTCATGTCGGTAATGCACTCTTTCCCCAGGCGTGCGGCCGGACCGCCGATGGACCCCAGGTAGAATCCCCCGTACTTTTTGCAGGCATCGGTCACCTGCTGGGAACGGTTCCCTTTGGCCAGCATCACCATGGAACCGCCCCTGGCCTGAAAAATCGGCACATAGGGATCCATGCGGGACGCTGTGGTGGGACCGAATGAGCCGGACGCATATCCTTCAGGCGTTTTGGCTGGTCCTGCATAGTAAATGATATGATTTTTGATATAATCCGGTAAGTCCTCGCCGCTGTCCAGACGTTCCTTGAGTTTGGCATGGGCGATATCCCGGCCGACCACAATTTTTCCGGTGAGCAGCAACGGTGTGGCGACCGGATATTTCGTCAGGATGCTCCGAATGTTGTCCATGGGCTGATTCAGGTCAATCCGTACGGCGTCTTCAAAAGCGTTTCCGAGGGAAGGCAGGTATTTGGCGGGATCGGTTTCAAGCCGTTCCAGGAAAATGCCGTCCCTTGTGATTTTCCCTTTGATGTTCCGGTCCGCACTGCAACTGACGCCCATTCCGATAGGGCAGGAAGCGCCGTGGCGGGGCATTCGAATAACCCGAACATCCAGACAGAAATACTTGCCGCCGAATTGAGCGCCGATGCCGGTCTCCTGCGACATCTTTAAAACCTTCTCTTCCCATTCAATGTCTCTAAAGGCTCGGCCGCCCTCACTGCCGGTGGTAGGCAGGTTGTCCAGATAACCGGCGCTGGCCAATTTGACGGTTTTAAGGTTTAATTCAGCTGAGGTACCACCGATGACAAAGGCCAGGTGATAGGGCGGACAAGCTGCTGTACCCAAGGTTTTCATCTTTTCCAATACGAATTTTAGAAGGGTATCCGGGTTTAGCACGGCCTTTGTTTCCTGGTAGAGGTAGACTTTGTTGCCGGATCCGCCGCCTTTGGCTACGAACAGGAATTTGTAGGCATCGCCCGGAGTGGCATACAAATCAATCTGCGCCGGAAGGTTGCATCCGGTGTTTTTTTCTTCAAACATGCTTAAGGGTGCGTTCTGGGAATACCTCAGATTGTTCATGACGTAAGCGTTATACACGCCTTTGGAAATGGCTTCGCTTTCATTAAAATTCGCCCAGATCTGCTGGCCTTTTTTGCCCATAACGATGGCGGTTCCGGTATCCTGACACATGGGGAATTCCATCTCTGCGGAAATGACGGCATTCTTGAGCATTTCAAGGGCAACCAGTCGATCATTTTTGGATGCTTCCGGGTCGTCCAAAATGGCGGCCACTTTTTTAAGGTGCGCCGGTCGCAATAAATGGGCAACGTCCCTGAACGCAGTTTCGGTCAGAAGCGTCAGCGCCTCGGGTTCAATTTTGACCATTTCGTTGCTCTCGAAAGACGTTATGGAAATATGTCCTTGACTGAGTAGACGATACTCCGTGGCATCATCTCCCAGGGGAAACATTTCCTGGTAACTGAAGTCGACCATTTTAATCTCCTTTTTAGGCTTCTGTATTTCTTTCCTTTTTGTGGTAAAGGTTTTCGAGAGGTTTCAATCCCTTTTAGCGCTGCCGGAGCGTCAAAAATGAAAGGAATAGAAATCAAACTTCTAACTATTTAGTGTCTGAACGAAAACTAGGATTTTTTGTCAAGGTCAAGGAAGATCAAAATTTTAACCGCAGGAATACATTTGGTATTTTGAGGATTAAAATTTTTATCTGACGCAGAGATTGGCGAAAAAGACAGTTTTCGTTCGGGCACTAGTTAGTGTCACCCCTGGATCGCCCTGTTCACCTGAATATCATGGTCCTTGAGACGTTTCCACAGGGTCACGCGGCTAATCCCCAGAAGTTTGGCCGCCTCGGACTTATTTCCGCCGGATTTTTTCAGGGCATCCAGAAGAACTTCTTTTTGCTCTGAATTTGTCCCGCGGTCCTTTTTGGGTCGTTTTGCCGAAGGAAATCCGCTTTTGCCGTTGATGGTGGGCGGAAAATTATTCTTTTTAATCTCATCTCCCGGGCAAAGCACAAAGGCATATTCAATGGCGTTGATCAGCTCGCGGATGTTGCCGGGCCAGTCGTAATTCACCAGCCGTTCCAGGGCTTCTTCTTCCATACCCACAATATCTTTACGGCTCCTGAGCCGGATTCGGTTGATAAAAGCATCAATGAGCAGGGGGATGTCTTCACGCCGCTCCCTGAGGGGCGGCAGATAGATGGGGATGACGCCCACGCGATAATAAAGGTCTTCCCTGAAGCGGCCTTCCTCCATGAGCTCTTTAAGATCCTTGTTGGTGGCCGTAATAATGCGCACATCAATGCTAAGGGGTTTGTGATCCCCCACCTTTTCAATCTCCTTTTCCTGTAACACGCGAAGCAGCTTCACCTGGGTGGAAAGGGGAATATCCCCGATTTCATCTAAGAATATGTCCCCTCCGTTGGCCGCTTCAAAGCGCCCCTTTCGGTTGCGATCCGCCCCGGTATAGGCCCCTTTCACGTGGCCGAACAGTTCACTTTCCAAAAGGGATTCATTTAGCGCCGCACAATTTACCTTGATAAATGGCCCTTCCGAGCGCCGCCCCAACCGGTGTATGGCCGCTGCCGCCAATTCCTTGCCCGTACCGCTTTCACCGTAGATAGCCACGGGGGCCTCAGAATCGGCCGCACTTCGAATGAGGTCAAAGACCCCCTGCATAACAGCGGATTTGCCGATGATTCCCTCGAAACTCTCCTCAATGCTCAACTCGCGACGGAGCGAGGTAATCACCTGGTCCCTGTCCACCAACTCCGTGCAATCGGCCAGGGTTTCCACAGCGCCGACAACGATACCGTCTTTGTCCTTTAAAACAGCCGCATTTTTGAGCACATGCACCGGTGTACCATTTTTTCGCCTAAACACGCATCGTCTGTGGCCGACCTGCCCTTTATTGAAGAGCTCACAGTGTTTCACACCACCCAACTCCCTTGAACGAAAACAGGTGTTACATTCCAGTACGGCGCAGGGCTGCCCGATCAATTCCCCTTCTTTATAGCCCGTCAGCTTTTCAAAGGCGTTGTTCACGGAAAGAATAATGCCGCCGGGGTCCACCACCATAAGCCCATCCAGCATGGTTTCCACCACGGTCTTCCAGTACTGGCTGTATTCTTGGTCAAACATATTCACCTCCGGCTGACAAACACCCATAGACGTTAAAACATTAACGTCGATTAACATGTGTTAATCATAAAGCGTTAAGGGTATAAACGCAATAAAATTCAATTCAACCCATCTTCTAGTCGCAAAATCAGCTAGTTAGATCACTCTTTGGTTTTTATGAAACTATTGGCACTATATTTGCAGACCGTAAAAACCAAAGCATTTTCATGATAGAGGTAAAAATGTGAAAGATGGGTTTGAAATTGAAAGGGTTCTGGATCTGCGGGGGTGGAGTTGTCCCTGGTGCATCCTCAAGGCCAAAAGCTGGCTCACTCGTATGAAACCGGGCCAGATTCTGGAATTTTACAGCACAGATCCTGAAACCCTTAAGAATTTCCCCTCCATTTTAAGGAGTGGGAATGACAGAGTCATTGACGTCAAACAGTACCCCGACTATCACCGGATGTTAATTCGCCGAGGATGATAAGGGGAATCGCCTTATATCAGGCGGAAAACCGAGAACAACAAAAGAGAGAAGGAGAATGTGCCATGGGAGAAATAGATCTTAACACCATTAAGGCGGATAATGTCGTAGACGCTCGGGGAGTTTCCTGTCCGGGGCCATTGCTGGAGGCCAAAAAAGGCATGGGTAATGTTCAGGTGGGTCAGGTCC
>Ga0222666_1000958_pt1 | contig 11930 bp, 8 predicted proteins | sample AntAcemetagen655_FD_181710 | JGI IMG/M metagenome (GOLD analysis project Ga0222666, IMG submission 181710) | Saline water microbial communities from Ace Lake, Antarctica - #655 | ecosystem: Environmental > Aquatic > Non-marine Saline and Alkaline > Saline | place: Antarctica: Ace Lake | collected...
GGCGGCCTCAACAGCCTCTTTATCTGTCTTCAAGACAATCGGGATTCGTCCCTTTTCCGGGCTCATGGCAGTGATGCAGTTTATTGCCGTGACCTCATGGTCCACCTTGTTTACCAGCCTCCGGGTCACATAGTCAGCGAGACCGATACCGACCGCATTTCCATGTGATTCCCCGGTCAGATCCAGAACAACAACGCGGGTGATCTTAGGGTGTTCGGGTTCTTTTTCGCCAATGAACATGATTCTCCCGATAACATTGGTGTCCATTCCCGCTCCGCTGATGTTCTTCCCCATTTTATCTACAACAAGGACATCTATCTTGTCAAAGGGGAGCCTGGCCATCAATCTTTTGGCCTCAGCCAGCAGGTTTTTCTCTTCTGACAGGAATCTGGACGAAGGGACAGCACGGATAATGGCGGTTTCGTCATAGATATTTTCCACGATTCCGAGCCCAAACAGGACAGGGAGTTTTTTCAGGATAACCCCGCCAATCTCCGGAATAACCTCTCGATACCCGAAGTTAACGGTCTGTTTATGCACCTCAAGACAACCCCTGTGTTTTCCCATCCCTATGGCCATCATCTTCATGAGTCCGCTCTCTATGGGACCTTCGAACTCGGTATGGGGTTTGATCCGGTTTAAAACAACGATGCCGTCTGCCTGTGCGGCATGCCTGTCCACCATCACGGAAAATCCAAATCGAGATCTCCCTATCTCCACCACATCCATGGATGAAATAATCGGGGCGCCGATCGATTCCTCAGTGATATTGAGGCTTTTCAGGACTTCTATCTGACCCTCGGCAGTCCCCCCGCCATGACTGCCCATAGTAGGTATAAGAAAGGGTTTGGCCGAATTCTCTTTTAAGACACGGACGAGGCGCCGCAGGATCAGATCCATATTGGCCACCCCCCGGCTTCCCGCTGTAATAGCGATCCGTGCCCCCTCCTTCAGCAGTGATCTCATCTGGATCAATTCCAGCTCTCGATCAAGTGCACCCTCGATATCTAAGATCTTGGGGGCATCAAAGACCTGACGTATACGGAACATCTCTGGATAATTCATTTCGCTCCTGCCTTTTTGATATTGACGCCCATGTAAAAAGTCCTTTTTACATGGATTCAGGGATTTAGGAATTCAGGAATTAGGAATTATTATAAACAGTTAAACCTAAACTCATTACTCCAAATACCGAACTTTGCAACTTCTTACGAGATCATCAACATTGTTATTCAAAAAGACCCTAAGGAATAACGGCGAGGCCAACATACCCTTGAAGCTTTATCTTGTCAATTCCAGATATCCACCTCCCCCACTCCAGTAAGTTGAAGGGTGGCATTTCACGGGTTGCGAATAGTCTATAAGCTTTCTGCGGCTTTGCGTGAGACCTTTTCGATTCCGGTTTATCCGCGCTAAGCATTATGATTAATTTTGGGATTGAAGTTTCAATGACTTAGTAGTATTAAATTTAAAGATAATAAAAAATCCAAAGGAACGGGTACCGGAAAACAGGGAGACAATAAGGAGATGAAGAAAACCTTAGCAGTAGTAATGGCAGGAGGCAGGGGCGAACGGCTGATGCCACTGACAAAGAACCGGTCCAAACCGGCCATCCCTTTTGGGGGAATTTACCTCCTCATTGATCTTGCCCTGTCAAACTGCATCAATTCAAGGGTGTACAACATCATTGTCCTGCCCCAGTACAAATCCCAGACCCTTATGCAGCATCTTGAGGGGGGATGGAACATCTTCAGCACCGATTTAGGCCATTATCTCAAAATAGCACCACCCCAGATGATGGCCGGTGAAAAGTGGTACCAGGGAACAGCAGACTCCATACGTCAGAATCTCTATCTAATTGAAGACGAGTCCCCGGAACACGTACTGATCCTGTCCGGTGACCATGTTTATAAGATGGATTACGCCCGATTTGGCAGCTACCATGAGACCAATAAGGCAGACGTAACCATCGCCGTCATCGAGCAGGGGAAGGAGATGGCCGGTCAGTACGGCATCGTGGAGGTAGACAAACGATTCCGGGTCAAGGGCTTTCAGGAGAAACCAAAAAACCCCAAGACCATCCCCGGAGACTCCGCCCATGTCCTGGCCTCCATGGGGATATATATATTTAAAACGCAGGTTCTGCTTGACCTGCTCCAAAGGGACGACCGGCCCGATTTCGGCAAGGATCTCCTTCCCGATATCCTAAAAACCCACCGTGTCATGGCCTATCCCTACCGCCGGGAAAACAAGATCCCCGATATCATAGCCTACACCGACACAAAAGGTATACGCCGGGAAAAAATGGTTGACAGCATCCGCGACTCGGCCTATTGGCGTGATGTGGGGACCGTGGATTCATACTGGAATGCCAACATGGACCTGACAGGTGTAGATCCATACTTTAACATGTATGGCAGGCACTGGCCCATACGCACCTATCAACGGCAGTACCCGCCGGTGAAGACCGTATTCGCGCGGGAATCAGGCGCCAAACCGAGGGTTGGCCAGATTTTTGATTCCCTGGTGGCGCACGGCTCGATCATCAGCGGGGCACTGGTCCGAAACAGCGTGTTGTCATATAATGTTTTTGTTCAAAGCTGGGCCTCGGTTGATGAATCCGTCATCTTGGAAAATGTGGTTATCGGACGCCACGCCCGGATCAAAAAGGCCATTATTGCTGAAGGAGTCGTTATACCGCCTCACAGCGAAATAGGGTATCATCCCAGACAGGACAGGGATCGTTTTACCGTCACCTCTCGTGGGATTACCCTGGTAACCCGGGAGAATTTTACATAGTGTAGGAAAACCTATGAAAGCAAAAGTCAAATACAATGTTGTCCCCAACCTCCCTCCCCGATTAGAGATCCTGAGGGACCTGGCATATAACCTCTGCTTTAGCTGGAAGGACGAATTATGGGATCTGTTCCAGCGCCTTGACCCGGGCCTGTGGGTGGAATGCGGGCAGAACCCGGTGTTCATGCTGGGCCTTATCAGCCAGGACCGCTTAGACGAATTATCTCGCGACCAGGGATTTGTAGCCCAATTAGAGAGATTGGGGAAGGACTTTGACCGATACCTCTCTCAACCCCGTGTTCAGTCCGAGGATTACTGTCCCGAAGTGCCCTTTCAGGTCGCCTATTTCTCTGCCGAGTTTGGCTTAGCCGAGTGCCTCCGCATTTATTCGGGAGGTTTGGGTGTCCTCTCCGGTGATCACCTCAAATCGGCCAGCGACCTGAATGTGCCCCTGATTGCCGTCGGTCTTTTGTACCAGGAGGGCTATTTCAGGCAATACCTCAGCACCGACGGCTGGCAGATGGAGACCTATCCCGTCAACGACTTCGCCAATATGCCAGTAAAACTGGTGCGGAATCAGGAAGGTATCCCCCTCACTGTCTCGGTGGACTTCAAGGGAGAACCGGTGCAGGTCCTGATCTGGCGGGCCAACGTGGGGAGGGTTCCCCTTTACCTCCTTGACACCAATCTTCCAGCCAACCCTCCCGAGTTTCGCGGCACCACAGGCCAGCTTTACGGGGGGGACAGGGAGATGCGGATCAGGCAGGAGATCGTTCTCGGTATCGGCGGGGTGCGTGCCCTCAAGGCATTGGGGATTGAGTTCAGTGTCGCCCACATGAATGAAGGCCACTCGGCCTTTTCAGCATTAGAACGAATCAACATCCTGAGAACGGAAAAAGGGATCTCCTTCGATGCTGCCAGGGAGACGGTCTTAGCCAGCACTGTCTTTACCACACACACCCCGGTTCCAGCCGGAAATGATGTGTTTGAACCAGATCTTGTCCGCGCCTACTTCGAGGACTACACCAAGGAGTTGGGGATTAACTTCAAGGTGCTTTTGGGTTATGGCCGTCTCGACCCACATAACGAAGATGAACCATTCGGGATGACAACCTTAGCCCTGAGACTCTCCGCCCATACCAATGGCGTGAGCCGTCTCCATGGCCGGGTCTCCAGGGCCATGTGGCAGAAGGTCTGGTCCCACCACCCCGTTGAGGACGTGCCCATAGACCATATCACCAACGGTATCCATGTCCCCACCTGGATATCCAAAGAGATTACCGGGCTGTTTGACCGTTATTTGGGGCCGAATTGGGCAGAAGAATCGGAGAGCGAAAAACTCTGGGAACAGGCACAAAACATCCCCGATACCGAGTTGTGGCGCACCCACGAACGGTGCAGGGAACGCCTGATCGCCTTTACCCGGCGTAGTCTAACTGAACAGCTCGAAAACAGGGGAGCCTCAACTTCCGAAATCCAGTCCGCCCGCGAAGTGTTGACCCCGGAGGCATTGACCATCGGTTTTGCCCGTCGGTTTGCCACCTATAAGAGGGCGACCCTCCTTTTCACAGACCCTGACCGGCTGGATCGGATCATTAACCATGCCGAATTCCCCGTACAGATAATCATCGCGGGAAAGGCCCACCCCCAGGACAACGAGGGGAAGGAGCTCATAAAGAAAATTATTCATCTCTGCAATGACGACCGTTTCCGCCGGCGCATCGTCTTCTTAGAAGGTTATGATCTTTATATGGCCCGGTATCTGGTCTCAGGGACTGATGTGTGGCTTAATACTCCCCGGCGACCTTTGGAGGCCTGTGGGACCAGCGGCATGAAGGCCTTAGCCAACGGGTCTTTGAACCTCAGCACTCTCGATGGCTGGTGGGACGAGGCTTATCATCGGGACCTCGGCTGGGCCCTGGGACACGGCGAGGTCTACAAGGACCATGGGGCCCAGGATAGTATCGAGAGTCGCGATCTTTACAACCTCTTGGAAAAAGAAGTAGTACCGCTTTTTTATAACCGGGGAAACGATGACATTCCCCGGGACTGGGTGAAAAAGATGAGGGCCGGTCTCAGTCAGTTGGTTCCGATCTTTAACTCCCACCGAATGGTTCAGGAGTATATGACCCGGTACTACCTCCCCTGTTCAAGGCGATTCAACATACTCTGCCGAAACGACTTTGCAGGTTCGAAAGAACTTGCAGAATGGCGGCAAAAACTGATGACCGGCTGGCATGAGGTGTCCATCGAGGAAGTGATTTCCGGTAACGGTCTTGAAAGGCGTGTGGGCCAGGAGCTTGAGGTAGCAGCCAAGATCAGGCTCGGGTCTTTGCTGCCCGAGGACGTCGTCGTGGAGGCATATTATGGCCGCCTAGACCAGAACGGCGACTTTGCAGACAGGAAAACAGTCACCCTCGACGTGGGGGACTCGGCTGGCGATCTTTATACCTACCGTGGGCAGATTCCCTCACACAAAACAGGCCGATTTGGCTACACAGTACGCATCATGCCAAGCCATGAACGGCTTGAGAACCCTTTTACCATGGGCCTGGTGACATGGGCGTGAGGGCGGGTTGCGAGTTGCGGGTTACGAGTTACGGGTTGGTTCCCTTACGCCTTCAATACTGGATTCTGGCACTTGTTTTTCTGACTTCTGACCTCCGACCTCCGACATCTGGGTTTTGTTCCGGGTTGCGGGTTACGGGTTACGGGTTAAAGAACAGTGCTTTCCTGGTTTTTTAATATTCAATAGTCAATATTCAATAATCAATGGCAAGGGGTTATGAATTTTGAATCTATCTACCACACTGACATCTGAAGAGATGAACAGGCTTGTTTCAGGTGAGGCGGGAGACCCTTTTACCTTATTAGGCGCTCACCCGCTAAAGGGGGAGACCGGTCCGGCAGTGGTAGTCCGTGCCCTGTTGCCCGGGGCCAGGTCCGTGACAGTCCTGGATCTCGACCCTGACGCGGAAATCGAAACCCGCAGGATAAACGACCAGGGGTTATTTGAGGCGGTCCTGCCAGGAAAAAAGGAGATCAGACCTTATCGCCTCAGGGTGGATTTCGGGACGAACGTCCCTGCAACCTTTTATGACTGCTACTCCTTTTCTCCTGTCCTGTCAGAGGATGACCTTTATCTCTTCAACCAGGGAAACCAATATCGAATATATGATAAGTTAGGTGCCCATCCCTTTTCGCATCAGGGTGTATCAGGCGTCTTTTTTGCCGTATGGGCCCCTTCAGCGACCAGGGTGAGCTTAGTGGGGGACTTTAACCAGTGGAATGGCCTCAGGCACCAGATGCGGAGCCGGGGGTCCTCGGGGGTCTGGGAATTATTTGTTCCCCATCTGAAACCGGGCCTCCTTTACAAGTTCGAAATCCGCACCGGGGACGGCACACTCCTCATCAAATCAGATCCCTTTGCCTTCCATTTTGAAAAACGTCCCAAAACCGCGGCCGTTGTCCACGACATTGAGGGTTTTCCCTGGACAGACCAGGACTGGATGACCGAAAGGGCCGCCCAGAACTCTCTAAGCCTTCCCGCTACCATATATGAGGTCCATTTGGGCTCATGGCGACGCAGAGTCGAGGAAGATAATCGGTGGCTTACATACGAGGAAGCGGCAGATGAACTCGTCCCTTATGTCAAGGATATGGGGTTTAATTACGTCCAGTTCCTCCCCTTATCCGAACACCCCTTTGATGCCTCATGGGGATATCAGGTCACCGGTTATTATGCGCCCACCTCCCGCCACGGCACACCCCAGGATCTCATGTACCTCGTGGACCGGTGCCACGCCGAGGGGTTAGGCGTTATCCTCGATTGGGTCCCTGCCCACTTCCCAAAGGACCCTCACGGCCTGGAATATTTTGACGGCACCCATCTCTATGAACATGCGGATCCCCGACAGGGACTGCAACGGGACTGGGACACCCTGATCTTTAACTACGGCCGTGATGAGGTGAGAAACTTCCTGACGGCCAACGCCCTTTTCTGGTTAGACAAGTACCACTTTGACGGGCTGCGGGTGGATGCCGTGGCCTCCATGCTCTACCTGGACTACTCACGAGAAGAAGGGGACTGGATTCCCAACCGCTTTGGCGGAAGGGAAAATTTGGAGGCTATTGACTTTATCAAAAATCTGAACACAAAGGTCTTTGAGCTTTTCCCGGGGGTGGTCACCATCGCCGAGGAGTCCACGTCCTGGCCCGGTGTCACCCTGCCGGTCCATCTCGGGGGCTTGGGTTTTATGTATAAATGGAATATGGGCTGGATGCACGACATGCTCACCTTTATCTCCAAGGATCCGGTTCATCGCCGTTTTCACATGGACAAGCTGACCTTTGCCCTCCTTTACGCCTTCCATGAAAATTTCATCCTCCCCCTCTCCCACGACGAGGTGGTTCACGGCAAGGCCTCTCTTCTCTCAAAGATGCCCGGGGACGACTGGCAAAAACTCGCCAACCTTCGTTTACTCCTGGGCTATATGTACGGCGAACCAGGGAAAAAGACCCTCTTCATGGGTGCCGAATTGGGCCAATGGTCTGAGTGGAGCCACGATAAGGCCCTTGAGTGGGATCTCCTTCAATACGAACCTCACAAGGGGCTGCAGAGCTTTGTAAGAGACCTTAACCGCGTCTATTGCTCAGAACCGGCACTCTACGAACTCGACTACGATCCCGAGGGATTCCAGTGGATAGACTTCAGGGACACTGACGCCAACGTGGTCTCGTTCATCCGAAAGGGAAAAGACCCTGAACAGATCCTGGTCTTTGTGTTCAACTTCACCCCGGTCCCACGTATGGATTACCGCATCGGAGCACCCCGACCTGGGTTCTATAGAGAGGTTATCAATTCTGATTCAGCGGCCTATGGCGGCTCAAACATCGGCGTGAAAGGCGGCGTAACCGCCGAGACCCGCCCCTGGCACAACCAGCCCTGTTCCCTCAGCCTCAACCTGCCTCCCTTAGGCATGCTTGTCCTTAAACCCACGGAGACATGAGCCGCAGGCATATCTATGGAACATCTCTGATGCGATGTACTGATTATAGGAAGCGGGGCTGCAGGCCTCCGCGCATCCGTATCAGCACGGGAGGCGGGTCTGGATGTATGTGTGATCTCCAAGGATCTTTTGATGTGAACCCAACGCAGGAGGTAAAAATGAAAAAGACGCACTATAAAAAGCTCTTCAGTCCAATCAAGGTAAACGGTCTAAGACTCAAGAACCGCATCACCATGGCCCCCCTTTACTTAGGGTATGCGGCTGAAGGAGGAAAGGTTTCTCCGTTGATGCTCCATCACTACAAACAGATGGCACAGAGCGGTGCTGCACTGATCGTGGTTGAAAATTCAAGCGTGACACCCGGCGGCAGCGGGTCGCCCCGGACCCTTCGCTGCGACCACAACAGATATCTGAAAGGCCTGGAGAGCCTGGCACAGTGCATAAAGGGCGAAAAGGCCCTTGCTACTCTTCAGATCAACCATGCCGGACGTTTTGCCTATGTTTCCAAGCCTGTTGCGCCGTCTGCGGTCTCCGTTTTTAACAAAACCCCCCATGCCCTCACGAGAAGAGAAATCACAACTATCCAGAAGCAGTATGCCCGGGCCGCTGTGCGGGCTCAGAAAGCGGGATTCGATATGGTGGAACTCCATGGGGGAACAGGATACCTCCTTTCCCAGTTCGTATCACCAAGGAGCAACAAGAGAGAAGATGCTTACGGTGGCGCCATAGAGAATCGGATCAGGTTTTCGTTAGAGGTCCTGAAACGCGTCAAAGACCTGGTGGGTGATTTCCCAGTGGGTTATCGGTTCCTGGCCGACGAATGGCTCCCGGATGGTCTCCATTTAGAGGAATCCACGGTCTTGGCAAAGGCGTTGGAGGAAAATGGGGTGGCCTATATCTCTGTTATGGGCGGAACCTATGAATCTTTCTTTCTCCCCGACATAATTAAAAAATCCCAGCGGCCCGGCTATATGGTGTCATTAGCCGCGGCCATAAAGAAAGAGGTCAAGGTGCCGGTCACAACCGCAGGTCGCATCTCCACCCCTTTGAGAGCAGAGTCGATCCTTCAGGAGAAAAAGGCGGATCTCATCGGGCTGGCCCGCATGCTCTGGGTAGACCCCGATTGGCCCAAAAAGGCCCGTGAAGGACGGGACAATGCCATTTTAAAATGCAGCTCAAAATGCGATGCATGTTTCAAACTGGTGATGAAAGGAAGGCCTGCGTTTTGCACGAGATGGAAAAAGGAAAAGCGGGCCGAGTACAGCGGGCTGTTTCAGTAGGGCCTTTGACAGACGCTCTCCTATCCCCTCCCTTCTTCATGGCAGGTTTCAGTCCGGCATGCATCGGTGGTGTTGCTTTATGAGAGGAAAAATAAATTTTGACATATACATTAAAGAACAGCTCAAAGGTCCTGGTATTAAAGAATATATTGAGAAGGCTGGAAGGTGAGGAATGTATGCATTAAAGGACGTCTTGGAAGCCAGAAATCTGGCCGTCATAGGGGCCTCTCAGGATCCCCTGAAACCTGGATCTGTCCTCCTCAAACTCCTGAAGGATACCGGTTTCCAGGGGCAGATCGCCGGCGTCAACCCACGAGCGGGAGAAATGTACGGCGTACCGTTTTACCGCACCATTCGCGAAATCCCCTTTCCGGTTGACCTCGCTACCCTGATCATACCTCCCAAGGCAGTGGTTTCGTGCTTAGCCGATTGTGCACGGGCAGGTGTAAAGGGCGTGGTGATCTCATCCGAAGGATTTGCAGAGACGGGGAGTGAAGGAGCGGGGTATCAACAGGAGGTTGAGGCTATCCTACAATCCAGCGGCATGCGCGGGTTCGGCCCCAATACCATGGGAATCGTAAACACCGCAACCGGCATGACGACCGCTTACTTCTGCAACGACCGTATGTTGAGACCCGGGTCTATCGGATTTGCAGCCCAGTCCGGCATATTTGTGGGAGCACTGCTCCAATATCTCACCTCCTTTAAAGAATTCCGAATCTCAAAGGCGCTGGGTCTGGGCAATAAGGTGGATGTAGACGAATCGGACGCCCTCGCCTATTTTCGGGAGGACAAACAGACCGAGATAGTGGGCCTCTATCTCGAGGACATTCGAGATGGAAGACGTTTCTTGGAGGAGGCTCGCAGGACCGTAGCGCAAAAGCCGGTCTTCCTGCTCAAAGGGGGCCGGACAGCGGCAGGTGCCCGTGCTTCGGCCTCGCACACGGCAAGCCTCGCAGTTGACGATAATGTGCTGGATGGGGCATTGCGTCAGGCGGGGGTGCTTCGCGTGGGAGGGATCGATCAGCTTATGGCCGCCCTTATGGGTTTTCGATGTATGCCGTTGCCAAAGGGTGGGCGTATCGCCCTGGTGACCTTTAGCGGCGCCCAGGCGATCATGAGCATTGATACCGCTACGGATGAGCGACTCAGCCTGGCCCGTTTCTCAGGAGAAACCCGGAAAAAGATTGCGGAGGTCATTTCCATCCAATCAAAGGCCATGAACCCGGTGGATATCTTTCCGGATATGATGGTCCATGGTTTTGAAAAGACATCCACCGAGATCCTCCGCGCCCTTTTGACGGACGACGGGGTAGACGGAATCATCTTCATCTCCTTTGCCACCCCTGATGTTGAGCCTTATAGCCCGCTCGTTGAGGTGATTCAGGAAAATCTGAAAAAGCCGGTGTTCTTTTCTTTGATTGGGGAAAAAGAGAGTATGGAAAAGTGTCGGGGATTTCTCGAAAAAAACAGGATACCCATGTTCCTCCTCCCTGAAATCGGTGTTAAGGTCTTTTCCTACATGTGGCGATATGCCAGGATTACCATGGAGAAGGGAGAGACGGTTTCATTTTAACATCTGGTTCCGGATATGCTAAAATTATGAAGGGCGTGGAAGGGCATGGACTGGGAGGTCATGAACCGCCCGAGCCTACCTCTTCCAGTTTAATAAATCAGATGTTGCCGCTTTTTCAAGGGTGTTTAAGTTTTCTGTGGAATTAAAAAGTTTCTCGCACAGCTCGCACTTTCTATATTGAACAATTTCGTTTGCCTTGAGTCCCAAATAGGAGGCGATGTTTGTCAACCCCATGGTTCTAATGAGATGAAACAAGACATTGCTTTCTTTTCTCTTGAACAGCTCGTCAATACTATAATCCCTCAGATTACCGAGAAGAAAAAACCCAGTTTCTTTAAATTGGTCTCCCCCATCACAACAGGCAAACATATCGAGCTCAGGTGAGAGGTATGGATTCATGTTACAGGTATTGGGGTGGTAATCGGTAAAAATTCTTGGCGGGTCAAATCCTTGTGCTCGTCCTAAATATATGACAGGTTCAGGAAAAAACTTCAGATGGTTATCCCGAAGAAATTCTTCGAGAGAATCATCTTTTCTTGAAAAATCAGTGACAAAAGAGATGAAGTAATCAAGCCCATGTTTTTGACAACTATTGGCCGCGTTGACCACATTTTCACGAGGGATATGTTCTTGGTGCCAACGGCTGAAACTCAGTCTCAATTGTGACAAGCCGCTGCGCGTAAGCGCTGAAACCGTATCATCGGCATGCTCCGAAGTCTTTGCCCAAAAGCAATTCGTGACCACCCTTGAATATATCTCCTTCTCATGGCACAGCTTGACAAGACGGATCATATCTCCAAAAAATATAAGGGGTTCTCCGGCGGTGAAACTGATGCCTGTCACGTTGCATCGGGCCATTTGTCCGATAATTGCCATGGCCCTTTCGAGAGTCATTTTTCCGTGTGGGATCGAATCATCGGAGGCAACACAATGCCCACATCTAATATTACATTTTGTTGAATAGCCAAATGCAATCTGTCGAATAGGATTCATTGTGGTATTTGCCCCGAGCATCCGAAAGCACAGTCATATCCGAATGAGTCTCTTGCTCTTACCGTCTACCTATTGTTTTTCTTGCCGGGGGTCCTACATGATGTGTTTATCAGGCGAGCCTTTTCGACGACGAATCACCCTGGTATTGTAAGGGATGTCTTTGACACGTATATTTTCTTTCTGTGATTGGGTTTGAAGTTCCATCATCTTCTTCAATTTGGCTTCAATCTTAGCCCTTTGTGATTCTTTCATTCTCGTTCTTTTCCTTTATGTGTA
>Ga0222666_1000970_pt1 | contig 11816 bp, 13 predicted proteins | sample AntAcemetagen655_FD_181710 | JGI IMG/M metagenome (GOLD analysis project Ga0222666, IMG submission 181710) | Saline water microbial communities from Ace Lake, Antarctica - #655 | ecosystem: Environmental > Aquatic > Non-marine Saline and Alkaline > Saline | place: Antarctica: Ace Lake...
ATAGGGTATAGTTTTCTTTTATAAAGAAAGGGAGGTATGTATGGATTGGAACGCAGTAGTAATGGAGCCGGTAACAGCAATGCTGGCAAGGGTGGCTAGTTTTTTACCAACGCTTTTAGGTGTCCTTGTTATACTTATTATAGGTTGGATAGTAGCGGGGATACTGAAGAATGTCGTGGTAAAGCTTTTGAAGCTGATACAGCTGGACACAGCAACAGAAAAAGCAGGCCTGGGAGATATCTTAAGAAGGGGCGGGATAAGGCAGACACTGTCTGAATTAGTAGGCGTACTTATCTATTGGCTTGTTATGTTAATGGTATTTATGACTTCCTTAAATGCGTTAGGAATGACTGTTGCAGCATCCCTTCTAGACAAGGTGATAATGTATATACCTAATGTGATCGCAGCGATGTTTATACTGACGCTCGGCATATTCTTCTCGAGCATGATAGGTACAGTAGTCCGGACTGCCTCAAGCAATGCTGGCATAACACAGGCAAAGTTTTTAGGCCAGCTTACGCAAGTAGTTATTATGATCTTTGCGATCATGATAACGCTGGAGCAGCTGAATATCGCCTCATCTGTATTGAATCTTGCTATAAACATCGTCCTGGCGTCAATAGGCCTTGCTTTCGCATTAGCAGTTGGCCTTGGTTCAAAGGATATAGCAGGCAAGCTGGTAGGGGATCTGGTAAATAAGGTCAAGGGAAAATAAGGATGCCGAAGTTTTGAGTTTGGTTATTCGGGCTCCGCATTTCCGTAAAGGAGATGCGGAGCTTTTTTCTAGACTTGACAGGATGAGGGATGATAGCGGCTTGAATTAAAGGCACCCACGAATTTTTTAGAGTCTATAAGGGCGTCTTATCTTGCAGGGGCAGTTGGATTTATTTTATATCATCAGGTATACTTGTTACGAGGTGGGATCTTATGACTAAAAGAGAGACCAATATCAAGGATGTGGCAAAGGAAGCAGGTGTTTCAATAGCTACGGTTTCAAGGGTTATAAATAAACTCTCCACAGTAAAGAGAGGTAATAAGGCCAGGGTAGATGCAGCAGTAAAGAATCTTAAGTTCAGGCCTAATGTCAGCGCGCAGCGCCTTGCTGCAAAGCGCAATAACGCCATAGGCCTAGTCATACCCAGGTATGCAGATATATTCCATTCTTTCTATGCGCTTCAGATCCTGCAGGGAGTAGGCTATGCAGTTGAAAACTTAAAGCTGGACCTACTTTTGCATATCACGAGCGGAGACAGTTTCCTGAATTCATCTGCTGTAGAGGGCGTGATATTTTCCGATATTATAGGAAATGAGGACCAGGTGGACAATATCCTGGAGAAGGACCTGCCGTGCGTTATTATGAATTATCTTACAAAAGACCTGCCTGTTACCTGCGTTGCCATAGATAATTTGAATGCGTCCCGCAAGGCCGTAGAATACCTTATTAAGCTGGGACATAAAAAGATAGCCACCATAACCGGGGAATTGAAGACCCAGGTTGCCATAGACAGGTTAAATGGATACATGAAGGGGATTGGAAAGAAAAAGATAGACGAGAAAGACAGCTATGTAAAATATGGTGATTTCGGGAGAGATTCTGCTATAAAGGCCACAAAGGAATTATTGAAATTAAAGGACCCGCCCACAGCTATATTTGCGGCAAGCGATGAAATGGCCGTAGGAGTAGTGCAGGTGTGCTTGGAAAGCGGGGTCAATGTGCCGAAGGATCTTTCTGTAATAGGGTTTGACGACAATCCATTAGCCTTGCGCTTTTCCCATATCCCGATAACAACGATGAGGCAGCCTCTGCAGGAGATGTCTGTTATTGCGACAGAGACGCTTCACAAGATCATCACAGGAAAGTTAAAAGGCAATAAGAAGATAATACTTCAGCCTGAATTAATACAGCGAAGTTCCTGCCGATCGTTAACCTGATTTTATACTTAGGTTGACAATTAACCAATCCAGAGTAAAATAATACACGTAACTTTACACTCCCGCCTAAGGCGGGTGTAAAGTTATCAGATGGAAGGCCCTTATATGATAGAGTCTATTCTCGATGGAGTATTGGCTGGCAAGGAATTGGCATTTGAAGAGGCAATGGTCTTACTATCTGTTGAGGGCGATGATTTAGATCCCCTTACAGAAGCAGCCAATACTATAAGAAAGCGCTTCTGCGGCAATAAGATAGATCTCTGTTCCTTGATAAATGCAAAGAGCGGGTTGTGTTCAGAGGATTGTAAATTCTGCGCCCAGTCTTTAAGATATAAGACAAATTGCGAGACTTATCCGTTAGTCAGTGTTGAGAAAATAGTTTCAGCGGCAAGAAATGCCAAAGAAAATGGCGCTACAAATTTTTGTATTGTCATCAGCGGGAAAGGTCCGACCAGCAAGGAATTTGAGAAAATTAAAGAGGCAATACGCCGTATAAAAAAAGAAGTTGGAATAAAGATAGACTGTTCTTTAGGCGGCGTTACAAAGGCCATGATAGAGGACCTGAAGAAAATGGGGATCGATAGATATAATCATAATCTGGAGACATCAGAGAATTTTTATAAGAATATTTGTCGCTCCCATCATTTTAATGACAGATTAAATACTGTTCGTATGCTTAAGGATCTCGGGGTAGAGCCGTGCTGCGGCGGCATAATAGGGCTTGGCGAGGCGCCTGAAGAAAGGTTAAATCTTGCATTTTTGCTTAAGGAGTTGGATATTAGATGTATACCTATAAATATTCTAAATCCGAGAAAGGGCACACCGCTAGAATCTGTCAGCCGTCTTGAGCCGCTTGATATAATAAAGACAGTGGCTGTATTTAGATTGATCTTGCCGCGCTCAGTTATAAAGATAGCAGGCGGCAGAGAAGATGCATTGGGTAATATGCAGGAAAAGGCCTTTGCCTCCGGCGCCAATGGCATGATAATAGGAGGATACCTTACTACAGCGGGCCAGTCTGTAGAAGATGACCTGCAAATGGTTAAGGATCTAGGCTTCGAACTAAAATAACTTTACACTCCCGCCTAAGGCGGGTGTAAAGTTATTTTATAAAAGGAGGTTTTATGGACAAGATAAAGATTGCAGTATTAGGCGCCGGGGGACTTGGCAAGGCTTGTTTGGAGGTCGTGGCAATGAAAAAAGAGGCAAAGGTGGTTGCGATCTGTGATTCTGGAGGATATTTGTATTCTAAGAAAGGCATAGACTTGAAGGATTTGAATAGATTAAAGCCGTCCAAGGATTCAATAGGTGAGATCATTAAATTAAAGGATGAATTTGAAGGGATATTTGTGGCGCTTCCTAATTTGCCGAACGAATTTATACCCAGCGTAGTAAAACGCTTTATAAAGGCAGGGTATAGCGGCGGATATACCTGTGCATTAAAGCGCACCACTGCAATTAAATTGATGATGAAATTGGATAATAGCCTGAAGAAAAATAAAAGTGTGTATATAGCAGGGTGCGGCGCAACGCCAGGGCTTTTATCAGCTGCAGCAGTGCTTGCTGCCCAGTCATTTACACAGGTCGAGGATGTAAGCATAAGGTGGGGAGTTGGTATTTCAAACTGGGATGCATACAGGGCGACTATCAGGGAGGATATTGCGCATTTGCCAGGCTACACAGTTAACAGGGCGAAGAGGATGACAGATAGAGACGTGAATAGATTATTAGATAAGACAGATGGGAAGCTTGTGTTGCGGGATATGGAGCACGCAGATGATATATTGCTCAAAAATACAGGTGTTGTTGATTCTCTAAAACAAGTTTCTGTGGGAGGCGTAATGGATACAAGGCATGCCAAGAAGCCAGTCTCTACCACAATGACACTTACCGGTACGACATTCGAAGGGAAAAAGTCCAGCCACAGGTTTATACTCGGAGATGAAACATCAATGGCAGCCAATGTAGTAGGCCCTGCGCTTGGATACCTAAAGCGAGCCCTGTGGCTAAAGAAGCACAAGATACACGGCATGTTCGGTTCGACAGACTTTATGCCGATGATACTGAAATAGATGTTTGATCTCGACAATATCCTACAGCAGGAGCTCGAGGAGCTTAAGAAGCAGGGGCTCTTCAGAGAGATGAAGCACATTGATAGCGTGCAGGGACCCACTGTGATCATTGATGACAGGGAGTTTGTGCTTCTTTCCTCAAACAATTACCTCGGTCTTGCCAGCCACCCAGAGGTCATTGAGGCGCAAATACATGGAGCTCGGGAATTTGGCGCAGGCTCATCCGCGTCGCGGCTTATCTCCGGAAACATGTCACTGTATGAGAAACTCGAAAGAAAGATAGCTGAGTTTAAAGGCACTGAGGCAAGTATTGTATTTGCAACAGGCTACATGGCAAATGTCGGGACTATAAACGCGCTCGCAGAAGAAGGAGATGTCCTCATATGCGACAAGCTGGATCACGCAAGCATTATTGACGGCGCGAGATTGAGCAGAGCGATATTGAGAGTTTATCCACACAAAAACCTCCAGAGACTGGAAGATATATTAAAAAATAGCGCAGGATACAGGAGAAAACTCATTATTACCGACGGTGTTTTTAGCATGGATGGTGATATTGCGCCGTTACCAGAGTTAGTAAAGATTGCAGAAAGATTTGATGCGGTTTTGATGGTGGATGACGCCCATGCAACAGGCGTTCTCGGAAAAAGCGGTAAAGGCACCTCTGAACATTTTGGAATAAAAAAGGGCGTGCATATTCAGATGGGCACGCTGAGCAAGGCGTTGGGGAACTTAGGAGGATTTATTGCAGGTTCTAAAAATTTAATAGATTATATCAGAAACAAGGCCAGATCTTTCATCTATTCTACTGCATTGCCACCTGCAATACTCGCAGGAAGTTTAAAGGCAATAGAGATAGCTCAAAGATATACAGGACCAAGAGAAAGGCTTTGGTCAAATGCCGAAAAATTCCGGGTCTCATTAAAGGGCCTGGGCTATAATACGCTGGGCTCCGAGACACAGATCATCCCCATATTGACAAAGGATCTCGACTCTACTGTAAATGCATCCAGGTTGCTGTTCGAGATGGGAATATTTGCGCCAGGTATAAGGCCGCCAACTATTTCTAAAAATAAATGCAGGATAAGGACATCTTTGATTGCAACGCATACTGATGAACACATTGATAGAGCTATAAAAACATTTAAGAGGCTAAAACATGAAAGGGTTCTTTGTAACAGCAACTGATACTGGCGTAGGGAAGACAGAAGTAGCAGCCTATCTTGCAAGGGCTTTGTCGAAAAAGGGTCTGAAGGTAGGTGTTATGAAGCCAGTAGCAACAGGCGCCAGTAAAGATGCCGCGATTTTAAAAAGAGAATCATCTTCGCCTGATTCAATAAGATATATAAATCCAGCAAAGCTTGGCTTGCCACTTGCCCCGCTTGTGGCTGCGAGGTTTGAAAGAAAAAAAATAGACATAGGCATTATCCTTCAGAGATTTAGAAGATTAAGTTCGATTAATGACATTATGATAGTAGAGGGTATTGGCGGTTTAATGGTACCTTTATGCAAAAACAGAAAAAAACCATTTTACGTCCTGGATATGATCTTAAAGATGAAACTACCTGTGGTCATAATCGCAAGACCAGGCCTCGGGACAATAAATCACACTATTATGACGATAGATCTGCTCAAGAAAAAAAGCATAAAGATAGCCGGTATCATATTTAATCATGCGTGCCGGGTAAAAAATGATATATCTGTAAGGACAAATCCTTCTGTAATAGAGGAGCTTACCGGAGTCAAGGTCTTAGGCGTAATGCGCTATGGTAGGAATAGAAGAAAAAGAAGGGTGAGATGGTTAAGGAAAATAGAGCTCTAATCATTATTGCAGGACTTATATGAGGAGCTTTACACTCCCGCCTAAGGCGGGTGTAAAGTTATCTACAGATTGACCATAGCTTATTAAAGTGCTAAAATAATTTATTATGAAGATCAAAGAGAAGTTTCTTACAACAGGAATAGGGAGCCTGCCATATCTTGACCCGGTCAAGAGCGCTAGAGAAGTGTGCGCGAAATTTGATATACCATTCTGGCCGCAGCTTCCAAAGAGAAGTTTTAAGGAAAATATGTATGTCCAGTATGCCAGTGGACTGCCTTCGCTTGTCATAGACGAAAACAAGCGAAAGGCTTACATAGACACGACCAAGGATTTAAGTGAGGGCCTTGGCAAGATATTTGAGGCCTATCTCTCAGATGATTATGCATCATTTGGCCTTGGTAAGGATTTTGCGCAGGGTTTTTATGAATTCCTGGATATAGCAGGACAATACAGACCTGATTATATAAAAGGCCACATTATAGGTCCTGTGAGTCTTGGCCTTGGACTTGTCGATGAAAAGGGTAAATCCATTTTATATAACGATGCGCTCAAGGAGGCCTTTATAAAGCTTTTGGAGATAAAGGCTGCATATCAGATAGATAAATTAAAAGAGATCTGCAAAAATATTATTGTCTTTATAGACGAGCCATATCTTACAAGCTTTGGTTCAAGCTATGTAAGTATCCAGAAGCAGGATGTGATAGCAATGCTCAATGCCGTAATAGACAAAATAAGATCTAAGGGCGCATTGAGCGGCATACACTGTTGCGGGAATACAGACTGGTCGCTTCTTACAGAGACAGGGGTGGATATTATAAATTTCGATGCATATTCTTATGCAGGAGGCCTTTCGTTATATCCGAAAGAGATCTCAGGATTTTTAAAAAAAGGAGGGATCTTGGCATGGGGGATCATCCCTACGTCAGAATCAGTGTTAAAAGAGACGGAACAGTCTCTTTTAAATAGGTTGACGCAAGAGATAGGAAAGCTGGAAAAAAAGAAAGTTCCCCGAAATCTACTGCTATCCAACTCTTTACTCACACCGAGTTGCGGAATGGGCACCCTTTCACAGGATCTGACAGAGGACATAATCAAGAAACTTACCCTTGTTTCCCGCTTAGCAAAAGATAATCTAGTCTAACTTTACACCCGCCTTAGGCGGGAGTGTAAAGTTAGGTTAATTGAGGTGTATGGCTTATATTAAGATTGGGCTGATAAATCGAAGAAAAAAGAAGATCGTTGCCTTAGGCGCGCAGTCTAAGTCCAGCCTTTGTTTTGCTAAAGGGGATGCAGCATATTTTTCAGGATCTGGCGGAGATTTAGCTGATCTGAAGGACCTTAAGATTTTTGAAAACAGAATAAAGGCATTGAAAATAAAACCAGAGATCATTGCATGTGATTTGCACCCAGAGTATGCTTCGACTAAACTGGCGGATAATTGGGTGAAGGGTGAAGGGTTAAAGGTGAAGAGTATCCAGCATCATGAGGCGCATGTGGCTAGTTGTATCGTCGACAATAATATCAAGGGCAAGGTAATAGGCGTAGCATTTGACGGAACTGGATTTGGTAAGGATGGCAATATCTGGGGCGGAGAGTTTTTCACAGGTTCTCTTAAGAAGATGAAAAGGGTCGCGCATTTGAAATATATCCCTATGCCAGGAGGAGAGGCATCAATAAAAAGGCCGTGGCAGATGGCGTTTAGCTATCTTTATACTTCTAACCTGCCGACTCTAACCAGGTTAGATAAGGACAGATCAGGGCTTCTTGCGCAGATGATAGATAAAGGTATAAATTCACCTTTGACTTCAAGCATGGGCAGGCTTTTTGATGCTGTTGCAGCGATTATCGACATACGCAGTGAGGTGGAATATGAAGGGCAGGCTGCGATAGAGTTAGAAAAAGCTATCAGCTGTCAGCCGTCAGCTTTCAGCCGCAAGAAGAGATATAATTTTAAGTCTAAAAATGAAGACGGGGTTATTGTTATAGATTGGAAACCAGTTATTAAAGGTATTGTCAGTGATTTGCAGAATAAGAAGACCAAGGCTGAGATTTCTCTGAAATTCCACAATGCAGTTTGTTATATGATAAAGGATGTCTGCGTTATATTGAGAAAAAAATATAAGATAACCAAGGTCTGTATGAGTGGCGGAGTGTTTCAGAATAAATATTTAGCAAAACACACAAAGCCGCTTTTAGAAGAGCAGGGATTTAAAGTGTATCTGCATAAGAGATTACCAGCGCATGATGGCAATATTGCATTAGGCCAGGCTGCAATAGTCGCAGGGATATGATATGTGCTTAGCAATACCAATGAAAATTGAACGGATAGAGGGTGATAGGGCTCTGGTGAGCGCAGGCAATATAAAGCGCATGGCTGGTATCAACTTTTTGAGCAATCCAAAGATAGGTGAATACGTAATTGTGCATGCAGGTTTTGCAATAGAGAAGATCGACCCCAAGAAGGCAAAAGAGACCTTGAGACTTCTGGAGGAGATCCAGTGAAGTATATAGACGAATTTAGAGATAATAAAATAGCAAATAATATATCAAGGGCAATATTTGACAAGGCCAGGAATCTAGGCCCCATAAATCTAATGGAAGTGTGCGGTACGCATACGATGTCCATATGTAAGTTTGGCATAAGAGGGATGCTGCCTGAGAACATAAACCTTATTTCAGGGCCAGGCTGTCCTGTTTGCGTGACACCGAAATCGTATCTTGATAAGGCAATAGCCATATCAACCCTCCCGGATGTTGTTTTGACAACGTTTGGCGACATGATGCGAGTGCCTGGTTCACGTTCTAGCCTGGAAAAGGAAAAATCTTGCGGAAGATCAATAAAAGTCGTGTATTCTGTCCTGGATGCAGTAGAGATGGCTGAGAAAAATTCTGACAAGAAAATAGTCTTTCTCGGTATAGGTTTTGAAACTACCTCGCCCACTGTGGCTGCGAGCCTGGCTTATGCAAAAAAGAAAAACCTAAAGAATTTCTTTGTATATTCCGGGCATAAAATTATTCCGCCTGCAATGGAGATCCTTGCAAAAGACCCAGCTGTAGCTATAGACGGCTTTTTATGTCCTGCCCATGTAAGCGCTATTATAGGAACAGGGCCTTATAAAATCATTGCAGGAAAATATCGCATACCTTGCGTAATAGCAGGCTTTGAACCGCTTGATGTGCTGCAGGGCATATTGATGCTTATAGAGCAGATCGGATCAAACTCCTCATATGTAGAAAATCAGTATAAAAGAGTTGTAAAGTCCAGTGGCAATAAGAAGGCGACCGCACTTTTAGATAAGGTGTTCTCAGTAGAAGATTCTGAGTGGCGCGGGATCGGCAGATTAGCAAAGAGCGGCCTTAGATTGTCCAGGGATTATTCAAGATTTGATGCCCTAAAGGCCTTTTCGCTGCCTGAAGTAAAGACAACGCCTGATAAGGGATGCAGATGCGGGAGCGTCTTAAAAGGCATAAAGACCCCTATAGAATGTAAATTGTTTTCTAAAAAGTGTACACCTCAGGACCCGCAGGGCGCATGCATGGTGTCCAGTGAAGGCGCGTGCGCGGCTTATCATAGGTATAGACGATGAAAAAGATAACACTTTCCCATGGTAGCGGCGGAAGATTAATGCATGAACTTATAAAGGGATTGTTTATAAAGAATCTCGATAATCCTTATTTAAATAAATTAGGAGATTCTGCCCTGATCCATGCAAAGAATAAAGATCTTGCCTACACCACTGATTCATTCGTGATCAGTCCGATATTTTTCCCTGGCGGAGATATTGGAAAATTATCAGTGTGCGGCACAGTCAATGATCTGTGTGTAAGCGGAGCTAACCCCAGGTATCTATCGTGCGGCATGATAGTAGAAGAGGGATTTGATTACAGTGATCTGGAAAGAATCACATTGTCTATAAAACAGACTTGTAAAAAAGCAGGCGTATATGTTGTTGCAGGTGATTTTAAGGTCGTTGAAAAAGGCGCAGCTGATAGGATCTTTATAAATACCTCCGGGATTGGAGAGCTCTATGATAATGCAAGGATTTCAAGTTCTCGTATAAGACCGGGCGATAAAGTTATTATCAGTGGCACAATAGGAGATCATGGCGCAGCAGTGCTTCTTGCGAGGGAAGAGCTTAAATTTAAATCACGCATTTCAAGTGACTGCGCCTGTCTCAACGATCTTGTGTCATCTATCATCTCCAGCGATGTAAAATTCATGCGTGATCCGACAAGGGGAGGGTTGGCCACGACACTAAATGAGATAGCTCAGGAAATCGGCTATAATATAGGTATAGATGAAAAAACCCTGCCTGTTAAAGAGTCAGTGATGGCGCTGTGTGAGATATTGGGGCTGGAGCCTCTTTATATGGCCAATGAAGGCAAGGTAGTCCTGGTGGTTTCTTCAAAGTCTGCGTCAAGGATATTGTCACGCATTAAGAAGCATGACCTGGGCAGAGGGGCGCGTATTATAGGAGAGATCGATAGAGAAAAGGGCAAGAAGGTTTATTTAAAGACAAAGATTGGCAGTTCTCGGATCTTAGATATGTTGATCGGCGAACACCTCCCAAGGATTTGCTAGTATGCATGAAATAGGGCTTGCGGATGATATGATCTGTGCAATCAGGGCTAAGTTAAAGGCCTCGGGTGAGGGCTCTAAGATCAAAAAAGTCAACATACTTATAGGTGAGCTAGAGCATGTAACACCTGAGCATTTTGAGTTTCACTTCAGAGAGCGCACAAAGGGTACAAATCTTGAAAGGGCCGAGCTTTGTTTTAAAAAGACAAGCGCAAGATTCAAATGCAAGGATTGTAATAATGAATTTTCGCCTGAACAAGCTATGACAGGCTGTCCTAGCTGCAAGAGCAAGGTCAGTGATGTAATTGCAGGCTCTGGCATCTCAGTAGAGTCTATTGAGACTGCTTAACTTTACACTTGAGCATTGCAAGAGATGCTGGGTAGATGCGTAGGCTACCCATATAGGTAGCCTACGCATCTACCCAGTGTAAAGTTAGAGAAAGAGGGTATGGAGAGGTTCTATAGAGAGTGGGTGAAGGATAGTAAGCTTATTACGCAGGAGGTGAAGGTCCAGGAGACTGATCTTTTGATCTCTGCTGAGAAAGATATAAAAGAAATTGCAGGGAAACTTGTCAAGGAGCATAGAGATGAGATAGAGGCATATATAAAGGTGTGTCCTGATTTTAAGACTAGTCTCGAGCCTCTGAGCCTGGATAAGAATGCGCCAGCTATTGTAAAGGAGATGCTGCTTGCATCAGCCAAGGCCAATGTAGGCCCGATGGCAAGCGTTGCAGGCGCAGTTAGTGAATTTGTAGGCAAAAGACTTTTGCCTTATTCAAAGCAAATAATAGTTGAAAATGGAGGGGACATATTTATTGCCTCAGACACAGAAATAAAGGTCGCAATATTTGCAGGTGGATCGCCTTTGACAAACAAATTATTTATAAAGATAAAGCCGGGAGATACGCCACTTGGCATATGCACCTCATCCGGTACAGTGGGGCATTCTTTAAGCTTTGGAAAAGCAGATGCGTGTGTTATAATATCAACTTCTACATCTCTGGCAGATGCAGTTGCGACAGCAGCGTGTAATAGGGTAAAAAAGACCAGAGATATCAAGCCAGCCCTTGATTTTGCCATATCTATTGATGGCATAAAGGGCGCGCTGATAATCCTTGGTAAAGATTTTGGAGTATTGGGCGAGGTAGAATTAGCTTAGTATTTGCAATGCGATCCGCCTGAGGCGGAGAAGCAATCTTAAAAAGAGATTGTTTCGTCGCGGAGTTTATGCTAAGCGAAGCGAAGTACTCCTCGCAATGACAAGGTAATATATTAGGAGGTGAGATATGGTTTCTAAAAGGATAGTGCTTAAGTTTCCTCATAGACTGGTAGAGCAGCCCATAGTATATAGGATGGTGAAGGATCATGAGCTGGAATTTAATATATTAAAGGCATATGTCACGCCTAAAGA
>Ga0222666_1000981_pt1 | contig 11702 bp, 6 predicted proteins | sample AntAcemetagen655_FD_181710 | JGI IMG/M metagenome (GOLD analysis project Ga0222666, IMG submission 181710) | Saline water microbial communities from Ace Lake, Antarctica - #655 | ecosystem: Environmental > Aquatic > Non-marine Saline and Alkaline > Saline | place: Antarctica: Ace Lake | collected...
TGGCGATGGCTGCCGGATGCGCCGGATTGGATAATTCTTTGTAAACTTTATCGATAGCCTTCATCTTTTTCTCATCGCTCCAGTCATCTTTCAGTTCCGGCAACGTGGTCAAATGTTTCAGCACTTCTGCCGTTGCCGTCTTGATTTCTTCAGGAAAGTAAAGTTCGTAAACCATAGCATCGATCAGGTATTCAAAGAAGAGAGCGATAAATGTTTTGTTATTGAAATATATGTGAGCGGCTGTTGTCAGATTTACTATAAAAATGAACGGCTTTTGTTCTTTGATTGAAATTTCCTTAATTGGGATTTCCTTTAAAGGCTTTGCGTAAACTTCCAGCATCTCACCCTTTCGTTTACCCCTATAATATAACCAAGAAAAATAAAGGGAGGAATTTAACAATGCAACTATATAACGCAAGGAGATACCCGCCTTGTTTTTTATAATATAATAAACATCTCTAGATGCATACCACTCATCATCGGACAGAGCAAAGCAGGGCCTTTTTGTACGATAAGGTGTTACTATTTTTTCATCTTTAAAGTTCATATCTAATCGTGGAGTATTTAACACCCACCAGTTTCCTCTTTTAAATGCACCACGCAAATTAGCACCTTTTCTGTTTTTGACTTGTGTCTCGTATTTTTTTATATAGGAATAAATTCCCTTAAGCTGTTTAATATCATGAATATTCTCATGTAAATACAAAATATACCTATCCGTTACGGTATTAAGATTATATCTATCGATATCTGAATTTTTAAAAAAAGGTTTAATGTGCGGTAATTCCAGATTTTCATCTTGGACTATGAGTTTAATATCATTTTTTGAAATCACATATACTTCATCCAAACTACTTTCTAGACCTATTAATGGAGTACAAATATTTCCAAGTAAATCCGTTGATTGCTGCTTTATTGTTTCAAGAATTTGATTAATGGGTATTGTTTTGTTTTTTAAGCCAGATAATCTTAAATAGCATTCATCTCCATCCCAAAGGTCATTTTGCTTAAGACAATGACTATATGTTAATCCATTATTGGAATGTGAATTTAGAATTGATGTTATTTGATCATCAGATATGAGCCCTTCTAGTTTTGATATTGAAACCTCACACTCAATAAAGTACCGATTGCTTTTTTCTAAAAATAAAATCATATTATGCTGACCTGCTGCACTATCAAAAACCTTACTTTCATTAAAGTTTACAGCCCGCCACAATATGGCCCGGCTCTTCAAGTCGGTTCTTAATTTTTTTGCCCCAAGAGCAGTAAGGAAGTAGTTTGTTGTAATTAAATTTAAAATTCCATTTTGTTTCAAAAAATCAACACCCAAGTGAAAAAAGAAATAAAAATAGTCCATTCGACCCAAATAATATTTATTTGAAGAACTTTCCTGAATAGCAATAAAATTTTGCTTATTTTTTCTTTCACCTAGATAAGGAGGATTCCCTATTACTAAATCAAAACCATTCATAACTCCGAACATCCACTCCGGATCAAAAAACGGACTTGATGCGTTTTGATCATAAGGATCCCAGCCGGCAAGCTGGCGCGCGGATTCATTGCTCCATCCGCTATTCTCAAGAATTTTTCCCATCTGTTCACGAAGCGTCTGGTCTTCTTCCCGCAGTTTTCGTTTGGTTGCCGGTGTCTTGGCGCTGAACAGACGGTGGCGCACATCTTTTAGTTTATCTTCCAGCTTGACGACTTCCGGGTGATTAAAAAGATTTAACTGCGATTTTGGTTTTTCAATCCCGATAAGCGTATTGGCCGCCACAAATTTGGTTTCCAGATTCGGAAGCGGGCGGATACCGAAATTTTCTTTTGACCAGTCCGCCTTCTGGTCAACAATGAGTGATATGAAAAAGCGGAGCTTGCTGATCTGGATAGCAATAGGCTGAATATCCACACCGTAGATGCAGTTTTCAATGAGATAGAGCTTTCGGCCGTAGTCCAGCTCATTATTGGCAAATGCGGTTTCTATGTCTTCAATAAGCTGGTCGCGAATAGCGTCATCATCAATCGATTGCGCTTTTTTAATCTGGCGCTCTTTCCATAGCCTGTTCATTGGATCAAGCTTGTGCAGAACATGTACCAGCTTATGCAATATACCCATGGGGAACGCGCCCGAACCTGTGGCAGGATCAAGAATTTTGCAGGTATCAATGGCATTGATGAGAACCACTGTTTCCTTTTCATCAAAAAGATGCTCTTTTTCATTGTACCCGATCAGAAAATCCAGACCGGTTTCGGCATCCTCCGGTTTCATTCCGGCTTCTGCTTCCAGCTTCTGCTTGAGATATGCCTTAAGTGATTCATCAACCATGTAATTGACGATTTCACGGGGGGTATAAAAGCTGCCGGTTTGTTTCCTGGCAGTGGTTTTGGTTTCGGGATTGTAGCTGGCCAGAAGATTTTCAAATACCCGGCCCAGAAGTTCCGGATCAAGGGCAATGTCTTCTTCAATAGGCGTATTTTCAGTAACCGTAAATTTGTAGGATTTAAGTATATTAATAAGCCCGCTGACAGGTACATCTTTCTGCTTTTTATTGCCAAGCACGTCGCTCAAATCCGTATGCTCTTCTGTACCGAAAAAGATATAGTCGGGAACGCAAAGCATATTATCCTTACGATCAGAAAAACCGTCTTCATAGATAATGATATCCCCGCCTTTTTTTCCTTTTCGCACCGGATCAGGAGAATCCAGACATTCAAAAAGTCCGCCGTTCATAAAGGGAACAACATTTTCCACCAGCTTAAGAAAGGTTTCCGGATTTTTAAAATAACGCTCATACCGCATGAGGCTGGTCACATTCATCTGCTGGCCTTCTTTGCGGAATTCCCGCTTGCCCGCAGTCTGGTTGAGTGTGGCAAAAAAGAGATTTTGAAGAATGGCCCGGTAATATTTACTCATTGGGGCGGCGTCAGCTGCGACGGCACAGCTCTTTTTCCTGTTTGGCTCAAAATTATCAAGCAGATGTTCTTTGATGTATTTTTCATCAAACAGTTCGTCGGGTATCAGATTTTTTTCCTTGATAAACCAGATAAAAAGAATGCGGGTAAGCAGACGGATAAGATTTTTGGCATTGTGTTCCCGGACTTTCTCATCCTGCTGAAAAAGACCTTTTTTATCGGCTTCCAGCGCTGCACCGGGAAAAACGACTTCCCGCATCGCCCAGAAATACCAGTTGGAAAGATCGCGGTAAAAACGTTTATTGAGTTCCTTTGTATCCAGCGTTTTCTGCCAAGCATTATGCAGCTCTACAAAATTGGTAAACTTGTGAATACGCCGGAGTTCTTCGACAGACAGGTCAAACAGAATTTCAATATGTGCCCGGTGAGGTTTCTCAATGGAAATGTCCTTGATAACCGTTACTTTTTTCAAAACATCTTTAGAGTCATCTTTTTTGTTCAAGCGGCGGTTAATAACAGAGATCGTAATGTTTTTACCATGCTTGAACACAAGCATCACCGGCATGGGAAAAACCCTGTTTATTTCCCGGGTGAGCCGGGCCAGTGAAGACCGGGTATATTCGGATTTTTCAAGCTCGATGGCAAAAAAGAGATAGGTTTCAATGACAGTCTGGTCAACCTGTTTAGTATCAAACAGAGAGGACTGTGACGACAGATCTTCTTTTGAAAGCTGAAATAACAGATCAATGGATTTCCACTCTGAAACAAAGGCTTTTTTTTCGTCAAAACGGCTGTCGGCATCAAGAAAAGAATCCCTGAAACACTCAAATGTTTTTTGACTAAATGGACTTTGACGATCGGTTTTATAACCCAGAGTTTTAAACAGGTTCAGTGCGTTTTCGGTTAGATTTCCGGATAAAAAACGCTTTAAAGAATTTTGAATCTCTATTTTAAGATCTATGCTCATTGATGTTCTCTTTTTTTATTTCGGCCACGACAGAGCGTGGCCCTCCAAAGGATACATTAATTGTTTTTGGAGGGACGTGCTTTGTCACGTCCGTTCCCTAATCCGGCCATGACAAAGCATGGCCCTCCATAACATTTACATTACCGGCCACGACGGAGCGTGGCCCTCCAAAGGACGCATTAATTGTTTTTTGAGGGACGCGTTTCATCGCGTCCGTTCCCTAATCCGGCCATGACAGAGCATGGCCCTCCATCAACACCATTCCAATACGTTTAATTCTCCCTGCCAGGGCCAATCTTCAGTTTTTAAACAAAGGCCTGCTCTCACAGGGTTTTCACAGACATATTGCCATTTTTCTTCATAACGGTCGCTGCTTCTGAGCTGCGTATCCCAGAACGACTTCTGCCATATCGGCTGCTCCGCCGGATTCGGCCATTCGCGGGAAACAAGGGTTTTCCAATACTGTATCCACTTGCCAGGAACGAAGGAATCTTCCGCTACCGGTGAGCAGAAGAAATGAATATGGTCAGGCATAATCACATACCTGCCTATCGACCAGGAATCAGCTAAATTCCATGCGTGCAATAAAAGATTTCGAACTGTCCCGGAGCACAATATCTTTTTTCTCTTGTCAGTGCAAACCGTAACATACACAATAACAGGCTTAGTACCGCTATTGTGCACAGAATAATGAACAGGCGTTTTTCGTTTCGATAAATTTTTAATCATATCCGGTCACGATGAAACTTTTTCGGCCACGACAGAGCGTGGCCCTCCGAAGGGTACATTAATTGTTTTTGGAGGGATGCGTTTCATCGCGTCCATTCCCTATTCCGGCCACGACGGAGCGTGGCCCTCCTTTATTTTATTTCGAGCAACAGCTTTTCAATCTCTTTTGGGTCCGGAAGCTGCCCTTTCAGCTCAGCCGGCAGGCGCTTCACAATCCGGTACGCGGCTACGCCGATGGGTTTGTTGCTTTCCCTCAGAGCATATTCAACTATAGTTTTTTCTTTTGTCCGGCACAAAATCATGCCAATAGAGGGGCCTTCGTTTTCCATTCGCACAAGATCATCAAGCGCAGCAAGGTAGAACTGCATCTTGCCGACATGTTCAGGCATAAACTTGCCTATCTTCAAATCAATGGCAAGCATGCACTTAAGCCCCCGGTGGTACAGCAGCAGATCTATAAAATATTCATTTCCCTCAATTTCCAGGCGGTACTGACTGCCCATGAAGGCGAACATGCCTCCCAGTTCACGCAGAAATTTTTCAATTTTAGAAATCAGCGCAAGCTCCAGCTCCCGTTCGGAATGCTCCTGCCCAAGCTCAAGAAAATCAAACAGGTATTCATCTTTTACAGCAAGCTTTGCCTGGTTTTTTATTTTTTCCGGCAGGGTTTTGTCAAAATTGGTCTGATTCAGAAGGGTGTTTTCATAAGTCAGAGTTTCAATCTTTAAAGCGAGCACGTTTTTCGTCCAGCCGAATTTACGGGTCATACGGATATAAAATTCGCGCTGCAGCATGTCACGACAGCGCTCCAAAATAATGATATTGTGACTCCAGGCAATTTCTCGCACCAGTGGTGCGAGTTTTTTACAAGAAGCATAAGTTTCATAAAAATTTTTCATTCTCCACAAGCTGGAGGCAGAAAAGCCGCTGATACCGGGAAATTCGTTTTGCAAATCTCCGGAAAGCTGCTCAACCACTGCCTTGCCCCAGGTTTTCCCTTGCTGCCGATCCGTTATCATTCGACCGATGTCCCAATAAAGAGCAAGAAGCTCCTTATTAACCGCCCGCAAGGCATCATACTGTGCCGTATGAATACGGTTTTTGATTTCACTTAAAAGCGTCTGATATTCGGCTGCTGGTACTTTTTTCAATGGCATGTAAGCCTCGGGAATATTTAATTTAACCGCTCTTTATTGACAGTCGCAGTAATTTGTTTATTTTATCACCAGCCAGGTTACAAGCTCAAAATTGTTCATGCCGTGTACCTGTTTTGATTTGGGTACAAGCAGTGCGCTTCGGTTTGTAAGCAATTTACGAGCTGCGCGTTTTTTAAACACCCGGCTTATTTCTTCAACTGCTTGAGCAATCAAATCCGAATACTGGCTCATGTCTTCGCCCTGCTGTGTTTCATTGTTAAAAAGCTCACAAAGGTCTTCAAAAGGCTCTGTCCGTCCCTGGCACATGAGACGGTAAATTTCCAAAACCTGTTTGGCATTCGTATAATTGAAACGCACCGTACCGTCATTCCGGATATACACGAGGAAATAAGGCTGCAGCGGGTTCACTTCTTCATTCCCAACGGTATCCCCCTTTTGTTTCAGACAAAAAACCGCTCCGGGTTTTATAATTTCCCGTTCAGACGGAGAAAATTTATTAATATCCAGAAACTGTGTATGATCGCCGGAAGGAGAAGGAACCACCGAATACAGGCCGAAAGGTGCGTCTTCAAGTTTCTTTCGGTTGTTTTCTAAAAAGTTTAAAAGCTCAATACGAAAATCATCAAGAGTGAAATCGGTAAGGGACACGTTTTCTTCTATATCTTCAAGGTCTAGAACCTCATCCCGCAGCTTCTTTAACTGCTTGTTACGATACTTCAGGTCTTCTTCTATGAGTTCTTCAATCTGATCGGTTGCAAGAATATTATCATCTGCTGTTGCAGTGACATCCACCAGAGCCATGCGTGCTTCGACCCGCTCTTTTAAGTTTATGTAATTATCAAGATCACGGGTAGGCCAAAAGTTTATAAGCTGGATTTTTTTATTAACACTTCCCAAACGGTCAATACGGCCGAACCGCTGAATAATACGCACGGGGTTCCAGTGAATATCATAGTTGATAAGACAGTCGCAATCCTGAAGATTTTGACCTTCACTGATACAGTCCGTAGCAATCAGCAAATCAATTTCACCTTCCTGAGACATTGATTTCATTTTTGACCTGTTCTTTGAGACCGGCGAAAAATGGGTAAGAATTGCTGAATAATCGTTTTTGCCGAAGGTTGTGTGAGTGACACTACCGGCGACAAGCGCAGCATGTACACCCAATTCATTTTTTGCCCAGTCTCTCAGACAGGCATAGAGATATTGAGCAGTATCAGCATAAGCTGTGAAAATAACTATTTTTTTATTCCCGTCGTTTATGGGTTTCTTTACTTTTTCTAAAATAAGCTGCTTTAAGTCTTTTAGTTTTGAATCCCTCTCAGGTGTTACTGCGACCGCATTGTTATATAAATCAGAAAGTGCCTCTTTGTCCTTTTGTAAATCGGCCAGCCAGTCTTCCAGCCTAAGATCTACCAAATCGAACCTCAGTTTTTTACCTACCTGCCACTGTTCCAGATCATCACTGTCTTCCTCAAGTTCGTCTTCGTCAGGCTCCAAAAGCACCAGATCTTCTTCCTGTGACCTGTTTTTTGTCTCTATAAAACGCTTAATTTTATCCTCAAGAACTTCAATTTTCTTTATGGTCCTGTCCATGGAGATTTCAAAGGACTCGATAGAACTTTCCAGCCGTTTCAGATAGTTTACTTTCATCATGCCGATGAGAAAATGTTCACGGTCACTTTGCTTAAATGACAACACCTCCTTGCCCGCCTTTTCTTCATACTTAGCCTTAAACTCCTCTTTTACGTAAGCAGAGGGATTAAAGACTGTGAGCTTGTATTCAAGAATTCTTTTATTAAGCGCATCATAAGTAAAAAATCGATCTTTCGTGTCTATGCCCGGATAAATGGATTTCGGCTTTAACCTGCGGGGAAATTGACCAATAGCAGCAATATTGTAAAAACTTTTAATATGTTTACGTGAACGGGCAATGGTCAATTCATCCAGGAGTTTAAAAAAAGAGGAGTCAAGACGTTCAATAAGCTTTTTAACAGAACGCTGCGGGTTGCGCTTCGGATCGGCCCAAAGTGTAAAATTTGTCTGAGCATTTTTCAGAGTCTGAGAAATATCCTTAATATTCGAACTTTCAAAAAGAGCTTCATTTTTGCCTTCTGTCAGCAAGGCAATTTGATTTCTAAGATCACGCAGATTGTTATTTACCGGTGTAGCTGAAAGCATGAGCACTTTTGTCTGTACACCCGATTTGATTATCTTTTCCATCAGCCACTTAGCACGGTTCATCCGGACAGTTCCGTCATCCCTTGTTTTATCCAGAGGATTGCCCCGAAAATTATGTGATTCGTCAATCACAACCAGATCATAAGCACCCCAGTTGAAATTTTCCAGGTCTATACCATTAGCATCGGATCGGCCTGACAGCCTTCCCATGTCTGTATGGTAAAGAACCGTGTAGCTGAATTTATCTTTGATAAATGGATTCAGTATATTGTTTTGACTCGCCTGATAAATTGTCCAGTTTCCTGAAAGTTTTTTGGGACACAGCACCAGCACACGGCAATTGAGCAGTTCAAAGTAACGGATAATGGCAAGGGCTTCAAACGTTTTACCCAGACCGACACTGTCTGCAATAATGCAGCCGTTGTGCTTGAGGATCTTGTTAACTGCTCCCTTGACACCGTCTTTCTGAAAATCATAAAGCATGTTCCAAATTTCACTCTCAAAAAAACCTGTGCGTTCCGTCAGCAGGCCGCCTTTCTGCTGTTCATCAAGATAATTCTCAAAAATATGAAATAGAGTTTTGAAATAAATAAACTCCGGTTCATTTTCGATATAAAGCTGCTGCAGATATTGTAGCACCTGATCTTTAACATCTTCAACAAGACCGGTATCATCATTCCATAATTCATCAAACCATTGCCGCAAATCATTTCTATCACGATCACTGTCGACAATCATATTGAGTTCAATATTAGAATTTCCACCAAGCCCAAGTCCATTTACCGTAAAATTTGAACTGCCGATAATCGCCTTTTCAATACCGCTCTGTTGCCGTATATGATACATCTTACCGTGAAGAAAGTTTGGTTTTACCATAGACTTAATATCAACCTTCTGCCGTAACCACTCAGCGCATTCCTTCGCAACAGCCTTCTGGGTAAGCCTGCTTTCAAGCGGGATAACTATTTTATCATCTTCTATCTTAAAATCTCTTTTATTGCTTTTTGAGGGGTCGATGGATTTGATAAAGGCCGGCTCACCAAATAAAAACCTGAGATGTTTAATCCGGTTGAACTGGTCCTTTAAATGAGCATAAGCGTAGATGGTAAAATATGCAGAAACAACCGACAGACTGGACTCATGAGACACATTGTCTGCAAGAAACTGCCCTATCGAACCCCGGTTGTGGTTATCCCGGATGGATGAAATGTTTATTTTAGTAGGGTTATTAGGCATAGGATCTATGAATGATGAACCGCTTAATAAAAAAGCAATTATATCGAACGGCCCATGATTTAAAATTTAGTAAGAATTATATAAAAACTTATTAGATAAGCTGTTTTTTTGCAAGCACTATATGTATGACGTAATTCGATTGTCAGAAAGAATATCACATCCGTCATCCAACTTTTGTCTTTTTTTATAATAATATAACAATAGAAATTGTCATAAAAGGTCAAAAAACATATGACAACCTATATTTTTTTAATCTATTTAGAAAAAGGGAAATAAAGGGTTCTTAGACTACCTAACACAAAAAAACTACTCAAAAAAACTTAAGGCTCCGGTAGTATAAAGCAGAACAATCAGAAGCGCAACCGGGGTGACATACTGGATCAGTACATGCCAGATATCATAGAAATGAAAGGCGTTTTCCACCTTTTTTATCTCCGCCTCTTTCTCACCATGGGTCAATACCCATCCGGCAAAGATCGCAATGAAAAATCCGCCGATGGGAAGCATAAAGTTTGAGGCCAGGCTGTCAAGCATATCAAATATATTCTTCCCGCCCCAGGCTGTAAATCCGCTCCAGACATTGAAAGAAAGGGCAGAAGGAACCCCGGCCAGAAAGATCACAAACCCAAGAACATAGTCTGCTTTTTTCCGTGTCCAGCCGAATTCATCCATAACAAAGGATACCACCACCTCCAATAGAGAAATGGCAGAGGTAATGGCTGCAAAGGCCACCAGTACAAAAAAAGTAATGCCGACGATCTGTCCGCCCGGCATACTGGCAAAGACCTCGGGCAACGTTATAAAGAAGAGTCCGGGACCCGCCTGGGGATCCATATTATAGGTAAAGACAATGGGAAAGATCATCAATCCGGCAATAATAGCGCAAAAAGTATCCAGAAAAGCGATCTCAAGGGATGAAACAGAGATATTGGTATCTTTATCAAGATAGCTGCCGTAAGTCAGCATCGCCCCCATGCCCAGACTTAATGAAAAGAATGCGCTTCCCAGAGCCTCCAGAACCCCTTCGCGGGTCAGCTTTGAAAAGTCCGGCTTTAACAGAAAGCTGATCCCTTTTTCCGCACCCGGAGAAAAAAGAGAATTGACCATCAGGATAAGCAGCAGGATGATAAAAGCAGGCATAAGGATCTTACTCCATTTTTCTATGCCGGAGCTGATACCGCCTCTAACAATAAAAATGGTAAAGCCCATAAAGAGTCCGTGCCAGAAGACCATTTCAGCGGGACTGGCAAGAAAGCTCTCAAAGCGGGTGCCAGCTGCACCGGTCTCAAAAGCACAGGTCAAAGAAGACACGATATATTTTAATATCCATCCCCCCACCACACAGTAGTAGGAAAGAATAATAAAACCGGTTAACACCCCAAGCCAACCCACCAGCGGCCAGAACTTGTTATTGCGTAATGCCCTGAACGCGCCCACCGGATTTTTCTGGGTGCTTCTGCCGATAATAAATTCAGCGATCAGCACCGGTATCCCCATGGCAATCACCGCAACCAGATAAACGAGGACAAAAGCGCCGCCGCCAAACTCCCCGGCCTTATAGGGAAAGCGCCACATATTGCCGAGACCCACAGCAGAACCGGTGGCTGCCAGCACAAATCCGAATTTGGATGCCCAGTGTTCTCTTTTCTGATTTTTTTTAAGGATCATTTGTCCTGTTTTTAAAATAATGAGTCCGTCATAAATGTTAAGTTTATATTTTTAAAAGGATTTGGGATTATGTCAAGAAAACAATTATTAGAGCTTTAATGACTTCATTAATTACTAATCGGTTTTTTTAGCCTGTATTTTTAATCTGTTTTATTTTTGCAACTATAAAAGAGTTATGGTAAATTTTCATAAACAAGGGTATACCCCGTCTGTAAATCAGCTAGCGGGTAAGGGACAAAAAATGAAAAAGAAAAATAAAATATTCTCGGTCGAAGAAGTCCTCTCCTCAGTGCTTCATCAGTCCGGACTGACAGATAAAAGTGAATACCTTAAAATATACAAAATCTGGTCTGCTGTTGTAGGAGAAAAAATTGCGGAAAATACCTGCCTTGAAAGTGCAAAAAGGGGCACGTTGTTTGTAAATGTCTCAAATCCGGCATGGATGCAGGAACTCCATTTTCTAAAAAGCATGATCATTGAAAAACTTGAAAAAAAACTGGGGGAAGGAACAATCAGGGATATTCATTTTAAGGCTGGACGTGTTCCCTCTCCGGGGGGTAAAAAGATGGACTTTTCTGATGTCTCTCTTGATGATGATGAGATAAAGAAAATGGAAAAAGAATCATCCGGCATAAGCGATCCGGAAGTCAGGGAAGCCTTTCAGCATCTGATGGAAACACACTTCAAAAGTAGAAAAGAAGAATAATGACTTTTTTTGTATAACTAGTACCTAAACTGAGCGATTGTCACCCAGCCAAAAAAAATGCCGGGGGTTTTCCAAATAAGTTTCTAATGACCCCTGCGAAGCAACTCTCATAACAAAAATATTTAAATTTTTTATCCAGATTTCA
>Ga0222666_1000997_pt1 | contig 11530 bp, 8 predicted proteins | sample AntAcemetagen655_FD_181710 | JGI IMG/M metagenome (GOLD analysis project Ga0222666, IMG submission 181710) | Saline water microbial communities from Ace Lake, Antarctica - #655 | ecosystem: Environmental > Aquatic > Non-marine Saline and Alkaline > Saline | place: Antarctica: Ace Lake | collected...
ATATTTGGGGTAAGTTCCGGTTTTTCGGTCGGAAATTGAAAGGTTATAATTAAGAATGAAATTATTGCAATAATTATAAAAATAAGAATAAGAAATATTTTTCGAGGCATGGAAAATATGTTATAAGGGGAATATGGGTATAAAGAAAATATTAGTGGTCTATGAAAATGGTCATTCGGTGGTCATTAAATAGTCATTCTATAGTCATTTTTATTTTTCGTTTTTATCCCAATTCAAAATAATATTTATTGAGAAAATTTCATCGTTAGTTTTATTCGTGATAATTTGTGTAATTCGTGTCTATACACTAATTAAAATTGACTTTGAAAATCTTTAAAAAATGGAGCTGTTTTATCTTTTTCGGAAAGAATAGGTTTCGATTTTCCCCAATCAATTGCCAGGTCGGGATCATTCCATCTGATGCTTCCTTCAGAAGTTTTATTGTAAATATTTGTGCATTTGTAGAAGAAAACAGTTTCATCTTCAAGAGTTAAAAATCCGTGTGCCAATCCGGGGGGTATCCAATACATCATTTTATTCGATTCGCTAAGTTCAATTGAATCCCAAACTCCGTAGCTCGGAGAATCTTTTCTCAAATCAACGGCAACATCCAAAACTGCACCTTTCATCACCCTGACCAATTTGCCTTGAGCGAAAGGCGGATTCTGAAAATGCAAACCCCTCAAAACATTCTTTTGTGATTTCGATTCGTTATCTTGTACAAAATCAAGTGATATTCCGGAATTTACAAATTTTTCTTTATTATAAGATTCAAAAAAATACCCCCTTTCATCGATAAAGACATCAGGTTTTATAATTAATAAACCTTTGATTTTCGTTTCAATTATTTCCATCTATTTCGATTTCCTTTTAACAGAATTTTTTATTTCTTGCAAAATTAGTAATTATTTCGCTTGTTAAAAGTATATCAGCCATATTTGAATATTTATTTTACTTGTGGAAAATTAAATTTTGATTACCCACAGTATTTCACATAGAGCCATAATTTTACTAAATTTTTGCTTATTTTTGATCATTATTTTTTTTAACAAATCTTTATCAAATGAAACTAAAGGAGAAGAAACTTCAACATCTCAATATTAGAATAAGCGAAATTATTTCGGCTGCAAAAAAACTAGAAAAAGTTTATTCTAATGAGATTTCGACTGTACATCCGATATACAAAAAAAGCGCTTTAAATCTTATTCATTACATGGCTCTCAGAAGTTTTTCGTTAAATCAACTTCAGGAAGAATTAAGATTTATGGGACTTCCAGCACTTGATAATATTGAAAGCCATGTGATGCGAAGCTTACTTTCCTTAAAAACAATACTGAATTATTTAAGCGGTAGTCCAAAAAATGAAAAATGGAAAAGTTCTGTTTCTATAAAAAAATCTTCGAAAATTCTAAATCAAAATACCCGAGCCCTATTTGGATTTAAAAGCAAAAAACGCCGAACAAGAATAATGGTAACCCTTCCCAATGCTGCTGCCGAAAACAAAACTCTTTTAAGGCAATTGTTGCTTAACGGAATGAATTGTGCAAGAATAAATTGTGCTCACGATAATCCGGAAACTTGGAAGAAAATGATTGATAATGTTCATGAAGTAAGCAAAAAGAATCATAAGCAATGTAAAATTATGATGGATTTGGGAGGCCCTAAACTTCGAACCGGAAATATGAAACCAGGCCCGGAAGTAATTCATATTAAACCAAAAAGAGATAAATTAGGTCAAATAATCAATCCTGCTCTGATCTGGCTTGCTCCCCCAACTCTTAAAACACCCAACAAAGCCGATACTTTTATTCCAATTAATAAGGAGTGGCTCGATTTGACTAAAAAAGGAGATAAAATAAAATTTTCAGATGCCAGAGGAAAAACTATTACTATCGAAATAATTAACCGTGAAGGTAAAGGACGTTGGGCACAATGTTTTGATTCGGCTTATATAACTTCGGGTACTATGTTTACTCTTCTGAAACAAAAAAACGACGAAATTAAACAAATTGAGATTGGCGAATTTAATGCAATTGAAAATTTCATTACTCTTAACATTGGTGATAAATTTATCTTACATAAAGAACTACGGCCGGGCGAAACAGCAAAATTTGAAAAAAACGCTAAGTTAATTTCACTTCCACATATTAGTTGCTCACTACCTGATGTTTTTAAGGATCTAAAAGCAGGAGAAGTTATTATGTTCGACGATGGAAGTATAGAAGCTGTTATTGAGAATGTTACTGAAGACGAGATTTTGGTCAAAGTTACTCATGCCAAACTTTTGGGCGGAAAACTCAGGCAAGATAAAGGGATTAATTTACCTGAAAGCAACATAAGTATTAGCGGTTTAACAAATAAAGATAAAAAAGATTTGCCTTTTGTAGCCAAATGGGCCGATACAGTAAATTTTTCGTTTGTAAATTCTGTTGAAGATGTTGGCGAGTTGTTCGAAGAATTGGACAAACTTAATGCTCAAATTGGCCTCATACTTAAAATAGAAACCCGCAAGGGATATGATAATTTGCCGGCAATTCTTTTAAAAGCTATGCAATCGTATCCTGTTGGAATTATGATTGCAAGAGGCGATCTTGCCATAGAAATCGGATGGAAAAATATTGCTTCAATTCAGGAGGAAATTCTCAGAATTTGTGAAGCAGCACATATACCCGATGTTTTGGCTACCCAGGTTTTAGAAAATCTGGCAAAAAAAGGGACACCTTCGAGGGCAGAAATTACCGATGCAGCTTTTGCACAAAGAGCAGAGTGTGTAATGCTTAACAAAGGATACCATATTCAAAAAGCTGTTAAACTACTTGATTGGATTCTGAAAAAAATGCAGGCTTTTCAGAAAAAACGAGAGACTATTCTTTCTAAACTTGAGTTTGCAAATGACTTAAGCTTAAAAGAAAATATTTGATTTTTTTGATTTTTTTTCAAATAAATAATTAATAACGCCAATGAGGTTTTTAAAACAGTTTATTTCTGCAAGGAATTTTAAATTCATACTTTTAATACTTCTTATTTTACCCCTCATAATGCCGGCACAAATCCCAAACGACAAAGCTATTGATTTATATAAATTTAACTATAAATGGGAAGTTCCGCTTACGGCAACAATGTTTGTCGGTTCTTATTTTGGTTTCGATAAATTAAAACATAAAGATCATCTTGATTTAAACACAATAAATAATCTCAGACCAGACAATGTTTGGTTTTTAGATAGATGTGCCGTAAAACAAAATCCTTGTTTTCGTCTGAACGCTCAGGATATTTCCGACTGGGGTTTAAATATTTCGATTATATTGCCCGGAATACTTGCTCTCGATAAGAAAGTCAGACATGAATGGCTCGACTTGCTTTTTATATATCTTGAAACACAGGCATTAACCAATACTTTGTATTCGTGGGGATCAACTCAATGGACAAGAAGAATCAGGCCTTTAGTTTATTATAAAGAAGTTTCGATTGAAGAAAAAACCGGATCAGGAACAACTGATTCGTTTTATAGCGGGCATGTTTCGAATACAGCAGCGGCAAGTTTTTTTATGGCAAAAGTTTATTGCGATTTTCATCCTGAACTTGGCAAAAAAAAATGGATTTTATATGGAGCTGCAATTATTCCGCCTGCTTTTGTTGGAATTATGAGGTATAAAGCTTTAAAGCATTTTCCTACCGATATTTTTGTCGGTACTTTGATTGGAGCAGGCTTAGGTATTCTTATCCCCAAACTTCATAAAATTAAAAAACAAAAAAACATCTCTTTTTTACCAATGGTAGGCAATTTTACAGGCCTCAGGCTTTCTTATCAAGTAAAATATAAGTAATCTGATTTTTAAGGAAAAACAAAATTAAAGAATTAATTATTTTCAGAATAAAACAATTATAATCCTGTATGTGCAAAAATGAATGCAACAACCGAAATTATTATTCCGATCATAAAAATATTGTAGGCTATTCTTAGCAATTTATATTTTTTTGCTAAAACCTTACCCAACAAATATTGATCTTTTGTCATTATTGAGTATAAATTATCATCGTTACGCATTAATTCCTGAATCGCCCAGTCATAATCATCAAATTCCATATTATAAAAACTTCCGAAGAATAACAGATTTACTTTGTTCTGTTTAATGTCTTCTTTTGTAAATCTTCCCGACGAAATATTGGGACGGGTTGAAAGAATAGCAAAAATAATGGTTGCCAAACTAAATCCCAGAAAAATTAATGTAGGAATTATTAACGAAGGCTTATCGTCGAACCTATTAACCAAAACAGTAAGCGATATGGAAATTATAATTGAGTTAACTGTGATTAAAATATTTGATTTATTGTCGGCAATTGAACTAAGGCTAATCTGATTACGAGCTGTTAACCTGAACATTGACTCAACTCCTCTCGAATATCCTTTTGGTTTTTCGAGCTTTTTCTTTAGTTTTTCGTTTTCTTCCGATATTTTTTCTACGAGTTTATCGTTTTTCTTTAATATTTCTTTTTCAATTTTTTCATTAAGAAGTTTAATGTTTTTCAATTTTCCGGTTGATAATACATCCTGCCCGTATTTAGTAAAGTATTGATGATGTGTTAAAAAAGCATTGTTTAATAGATTAAAGTGTGATTTTCTTATCTTTCGATTTTCGGTTTGTGCCAATTCGTTACGAAGTTTTTCAATAATTTCGAAATAATCGGGACTCGACAAATGCCTCATATCTGCATCACAAAGCACCTTAGAAACCAAGTCGGTTGGGTTTTGAGGCATTCGAGTACTATTTATGCAACTTTTGACTTTGTTTATTTGCTCTTGTTCAATGTTTTTCTTTTTAAGAAAATCAATTGCCATTTTAATACTTCCATCTTCTTGATAAACTTTTTCAACCACAATGTTTCCAATATCGTGAAACCATGCACAAAAAGTAAGCAAATCAATCAATTCGGTGCTTAATCCCTCTGCTTTTCCAATTTCAATAACCCCATCAACAACATATCGGGTATGAGATAATGTGTGAAAGAAGGTGGCCGAATTTTTATCATTTTTCTTAAAAAAATCAATAACAAATTGTTCGGCTTCCGAATTTATCTTCTTGGTAATTTTATTCATATCAATTACTATGGTTTAAAAAAATAATCATCAAATTTAGTAAAAATTAAAGAGTGGGTTTAGAATGAAAATTTTAAGTTAAGCGTAATATAATTTTCTTCATCCGAAATATTATAACTCAAATTAATAATTGTGGCATTAAAAGGCGTAAGCCATGTTCCAAATCCATAGCCGTTGTGCCAGGTTGGTGTAGATTTGCCATCGTACCAAACCTTACCTAAATCATTAAAAATCAAAAAACCCCATTGTCCGACAAAATAGTATTTTCTTATATTCAACAGTTTGATTCTAAGTTCTGAATTCTGATATAACAAGGCGTCGCCGGCGAAACGATTATTTAGGAACCCGCGTAAATGATTGTTCCCGCCTAAATGATTTGCATGAAGAAAATCGTATTTCCCAAAATTGACAGCTCCACCCAGGCTAAGAGCAAAAACAAAGCGAGGGTCTCTTTTAAAACTAATGTATAGACTTATATCTGACATTATTTTTATAAAATCAAATCCGTATCCGTTTAAATCGACATAAGCACAAGCTTCGCTATTCCACCTACTTCCTCTGATCGGATTCATTTTATTGTTCCGATTATCAACATCTAAAACAGCATTTAATCCGAAGTAATTTTTTGCTTTAAAAACATTTGGGCCAATTTTTTCAGGGTAGAGTTTTCCTATGTATCTGTTTGTTGTATCTTCTAAAAAAATGTATTTATAGAATCCACCTGCAGAAATATATGATTTTTTGCCTAAATATTTTTTTATCATTGTATTAAGCACAATTAATTTATAAGGCACCCTGTAATACGATTTATTGTTTGAAACCTTTTCTGAATTATTACCAAATCCAAAAAAGTTGTCAACATTTTTTGGCATACTGATTTCGGCATTAAGCAAAAAAATACTGTTTCGAAAAACCGACGAAAATAACCCGTTATATTTTACTGAAAAAGCATTTGAACTGTAACTATATTGCCCTGAAATTTTCTGGAACGTTGAATCTCTGAAATTATATTGTTTAATATTTGCTCCGGCTCCGAGGTACATTCCGTCGTTGATGTTGTAGCCGGTCGAAATTAACGGAATAATTTCGTTGTATTTGAATTGCTTACGATTATATTGATTGATTAAGGGGTTTTTTGATAATTTTAGTTTCGATTCTTTTCCTGATTCAAATTTATTTTTTTTATCGGAGCGGTCGTATATCTGGTTTTTTCTACTCATGCCTTTTACAAAGGAGTTATCATGAAAAACATCATTCCCTTTTCCACCTATTTGCCTCAATTTTATTCCTTTTTTTGCCTGTCCGCTAACATCGAATTTATCTTTTCCTCCTAGCCCATAAAGTCTGACTTCTTTTGTTTCGTCTAATTTAAAATTACGTTGATATTTCAGTTTTTTTATCTTTCCTTTTTTATTTGATAATTCATAAACACTCACAAGCAAGTCGCCATTCTTTTTTCGTTCGACTTTGAAATAATCGCGATCGTTTGTGCCAACTATATCAACTTTTTTGGATAAGAATAAGTAATATTGTTTAGCATATTTTGGGAAATCTTTAAGCCTTGATTTTAATTTCTCCTTAATTTCATTAGCTGAAAGGTCGAAAATTTCGGCCGGAAGCATATTTAAAGCTTCGTCAATTACCGAGTCGTTAATAGCACTTTGAAAAAATCTGGCTTCATTAATCCATTCGTGCAGTTCGGGTTGTGTCAGAAACGAGCGATCAAAAAAGCGGGCATTATAACCCAAGCCTTTCACATTCCTAATTTTGTGATCGAAGCCCTGAAATTTAGGCATTAAAAAATCCTGCTTTATTATCCACATCAACAGGCCCTCGTTAACAAAGTAAACTTGGTCACGATCTCTTGGAATGGGTTTATAAATTGTTTTTCCGTTTTTTGAAAATGAAGCCCATCTCCATTGGTCATCGTGGCGGTCCCAGTCGTTGATTAAAATATCAAGCAATCTGGCTTTTAATACTGACTTCTGATCGACTGAATGATTGGATTTATTTTGAATTTTTTTAATTAATTTTGGAGTGCTGATAATTTTTTTTGAATAGCCAAAACTTTTTATTCCTTCCGAATTTCCTGCAGGCCTTTCTTCAAAAAGAAAAATATTGTTAGCAATGTCATTTCCGTAAATTCCAAATCGTTCATCATTGGGTAGCCACACAAGTTTAGGATTTGTATGAAAAACTCCTACTGCATCGGCAAGCTCAGGAACTGTTAAAGCAGCAAAAGGGTGGGAGGCAGAAATTCCGTCTTGTACAATTCCCTGAATAAAAGTGTTTCGCATGTTTTTATCAATTGCTTTTTCCACATTTTTATTTACCGAGCGTAGCACATATTCTTTTCCGTTTTTATCTTCCAGTCGAACTGAAATGCTTTGTTGTCCGCCGCCTCTCTTTTTTATTTTTAATCCGCCTTTTTCGCTTCCAATATCAAAAACCGGATAACTGACTTTTGTATTCCACTCTTTTCGATAATTTTCGCCCATAAAAAATTTACTTGATTTATCTTTTTCATAAATGTCGCTTAATGATTTATAAACAACACTATCCGAAAAATCAATTTGTTTTTCAAGCTTATAATCTTCCGTAAAAATAATTTTATTATAAAGTTTTTTTTCGAAAAGAGTTTTGCAATTATCATTAAAAGGTTTTAAAAACTTTACCCAAACACTTCCATTTTCGTAATAATCGATTCTACAAAAACCTTCGCTTGCGGCTGCAAAATCAGCCTTCTTTTTCCGGCACGAAATATAGGTTCCCTCTCCACCACCTCCGCTAATTATGTGATGAACACTATCTTTAAAAACATATTGCAAGTTGTGTTCGTGGCCAGCAGTATAAATAATATTAGGATGATTTGATACAATATTCCAAATTAAATTTTTTAAATAATTATAATCGGGATGTGCCAAATCCTGCATGCTGCCAAAAAATTTACGGTACCCGGTATAAACAAACCCGGGCAATGGAAGATAGAAATATTTGTTTCTTTCCAGTAAAGGAAAAATCGAATACAAAGGTGGGAAATAACCACCATGATTTCCAACGCTATAAATAGGAAAATGGCTTGCAATCACAATTTGTTTATGCGAGTTTCTTCTAATTGCATCTTCAAAAGAAACAAAGAAATCGAAATCTTCGTCGCAATCACAATGATACTTTGGATGAGGTTTATTATGCTTATGTAAAAACCACTGGTAATCAAATGCTATTATTACAATTTCATCATTTAGATGAATTCCAACAGGGCCCGGACATCCTCCGTCAGGTAAAAAAACATTCCCTTTGTTCAATTTTTTTTCGATATAGTTTTCCAGGTTTCTAAGGTTTTTCCACCCTTGTTTTCTTCCCTGTGCCCAATCGTGATTGCCGGGAATAAAAAAAACATTTCCCTCATAATTACATAATTTCGACAAAATGAAATTCATTTTTTTTTCGGCCTCTAAAAATCCTGAATTTCCTGAATCAGGCAGCCCCACCTGATAAAGTATGTCGCCCAAAACAATAAGGGTGCTGTTTTTTCCTGCTTCGTTAATCTGTGTTTGCAGTAAATCAAGTACTTTATTTTCAGTACAAGGGTTTTTTAAATCTCCAATTAAAAAAATACTGTAATTTACTTTTGAATTTGTATCGGGTTTATGATTTTTCCAATCTTCAATTTTTTTACTGTAAAATGTTTTTTGTGAAAATCCGTTAATCGAAAATAAGCCGACAAGGTAAAAAGCAAGGAGAAAAAAAATAAAACCTGAAGATTTCATATATTATTCATACTATTTGTTTTCTAAATATTTAAAAGATAGTATGCTTGCTTTTTTTTCTTTTCCTTCGTTTGAAATATATAGCTTTCCTTGGGGGTCAAAACAAATTCCTTCGGCCTGTGGAAAATAATTCTTTTTTAATTTAACGATAGCCATAATTATTCCCTTTGGATTGGTTACTATGAGTAGTTTTCCTACCGAACCTAAAATGTAGTAATTGCCTGTTAAAGGATGTGTTGCAATTCCTGATGGTTGAAAGGTTAAATCTCCGGCTGAACTATCAAAAGCCGCCAATAATTTTAATCCGGCTTTGGCTAAAGAATTATGCCCTAAATGGTTTTTAATGCTATCAAGGTCGATAAGAAAAAGAGGTTGATGAGATAGCACGTTAGTTTTCAAATCATAGGAGTAAATTGCTTTTTTTGATTTCCCGTCCTTTTTTTTTATAAAATATGGATAAGCCTTACATGCAATTAGCAAACATTTTTTTTTAGGGTCATACCCGAGTCCTTCGCAGTTATTTTCTGATTTTAAAGCTGTTTTATGCTTATGTGTTTCATTTTTATTATTGTTTAAATAATTTTTTAGCTGAATAAGCTTTCCGTTGCTTTTTAAAATCCAAATATCTTTATCCAAAACTTCTATTCCTTCGTAATCTCCGTTTTCATTAAAGTTTAGTTCGTTAATTATCTCACCTTCTTCTACATCAATAAAAAAAACAATTCCTTTTTCATCCTGAATACCTACTAAAATATTATTTTCATAATAACTCAGGCCCGAAATTTCTTTTAATATTTTGGGGAGCTCTACTCTTGTTTCCGGTTTATTTAAGAAGTATGGAAAGTAATAATCATTTGCCGCATAGAATATTTCGTTTTTTTTCTGAGCAAACAAACAAACTGAAAACAAACTTAGAAATAATAAATACTTGAATTTCATTATCTATATATTTTCTTCTATTTTTTTTATTGCATAAACTCTTTGTTTGACGTTTTTTCCTCTAAGTAAAGTATCGCCTTTTAAAGAAATGTCGATATTATTATCAATTTGTGCATTTCTGTTCAAAAACTGACTTGTAACCAAAAGGTCTTCTTTATAAGTTTTACAAAGTTCAATAATTCTGGCTGTTGTGTTTAAAACATCGCCATGAAAAGCTATTTCGCTTTTCAGGTCGCCTCCGACTTCGGCAGTTGATACTATTCCTGAATTAATTGCACCCTTAAAAGCCGGTATTAATCCGTAGTTTTTATTATAGTACTGTTTTTTCGACAAAAGAAGCTTTTGGAATGCAAAAAATAACCGAATAGGATTGTTGAATTCGGTTTTCTTTTTTATTTTCCAAGTAATAACACATTCGTCTCCAACAAATTGATATATAATACCTTTATGCCTTATTACAATATCCTCAAGGTCATTAAAACAATCCTGTAAAAATTTGCTGTATTTTTTTGGTTCGAGTTTTTCGGCAATCTCAACCGATGATTTCAAATCAATAAAAATAAAAATTCTGTCCTCATTTCTCGGGTTATAATACATCCCAAAAAGCAAAGGAATCAAAAGGCCTTTCCCTATTTTATTTCTAATGAATAATATAAGATTAACAACAATACTAATAAGAAGGCCAACACTAAAAATGTTTAAATAAGTTCCTGAAAAAAAATGTCTCCTGATAAAAAACAAATATTCTAAAAATGATTTATTTTTATAATAACATTCGTAAATATAAATTGTTACTAACGAAGCTATTGTCATTGATACCAAATATACTAAAGTTTTAGCAACAAAAATGTATAGAACCGGCTTGTTTTTAAACTTCTTTGGTATAACAAATAATTCATTAAGGCCTGTAATTAGGCCTATAATAAAACCTGATAAAGATACATTAATAAGATCTCGCGTTAATAGTGCCAAAGCTTTTGGTTGAGTAGCAAAATCAGTAAAAGCTTTTCCCGATCCCAAAAAAAATATCATAACAACTATTCGTGCCGAGATTATCCATAAAATAATTATTAAAAACAAATCCTTCAACTTTGATAAAGTTATCGGATCAATTTTTAATTTCTTCATTAACTTAAGTTTGAAAATATAATACTTTAGAAGCAAAAGTACATAAAATCTACGATTATATGCAGACATAAGTTAATGCCGAGTTTTTTCGAACAAACTTATAGAGGAAATTCGCTAAACCAAAGCGTGAAAAAAAGATATTTGATTGAAGATTAACGGAAATGATTTATAAAAGATTATAATCATTTTCGGTTTAAATCGGAATTTATTATGCTTTTTTTAGATTTGAATCGAAAATTATGACTCAATATAGTTTAAGACAAAAACGAAATAGATACATAATTAATCTCGCAACAAATTAATGATTCCATCTTTTTAAAATATGGAATCATATGAAAATGTATTTGCAGATTGAGAAACCCTGCCTTCAATCCGAATCATTAACTTGTAAGCCTGTTTTATCATCTTGTAAGGCATTTTTATCATCTTGTAAGGCATTTTTATCATCTTGTAATGCAATTTCATTAACTAGTGTAGTATCCCTTAAATACATATACTAATTATATTTTTAATGGTTTTCCGGTATAAGTCCACTGAAATGGCTTTGCTCTTGTATCATTATACGTTTTAATATATTCCATTAATTGATTAGCTA
>Ga0222666_1001011_pt1 | contig 11386 bp, 10 predicted proteins | sample AntAcemetagen655_FD_181710 | JGI IMG/M metagenome (GOLD analysis project Ga0222666, IMG submission 181710) | Saline water microbial communities from Ace Lake, Antarctica - #655 | ecosystem: Environmental > Aquatic > Non-marine Saline and Alkaline > Saline | place: Antarctica: Ace Lake...
GAGCGAGGATATACTTTTGTAGTGAAACCGAAAAAACTGTTAAAAAATTATGTTCCATATTTGTTAATAGTATCTGAAAAAACAACGGATTATGAGGGTAATACATTAAAGGAAGGAATCAGAATCTCGATTTTGCCTTTACTCTACAAATAGCTACTGATGAGTCAATTGTGAAATGGCGTAAATTGAATTTTAACAAATTTTGAAACCTCATCCTAACCTTCTCCTATCTGAGGAGAAGGCAATATAAGGAATGTCAAAATTCAATTACCACTTCTAATAGAAGCTTGACTTGACACTATTTCCAGTATTTTAGCTCAACCTTATCGTCAATGATTTCGAGATAGCTGTGATGTTTTATCCAATCACCAAGATTAATATACGTTCCCTTGTCAAGATGTAGCATCCGCGGATTGTGTATGTGTCCCATGAGCGTATAATTAATACCTTCATCAAACAATTTATTTGAAAAATCGATCAAGCCCTTTTCCTGTTTTGCCAGTGTTTTTTTGGATTTGTTGTAGTTTTGACTTGAACGCGACATAAGTTTGCCGACACGCAACCCTGCATCGGGGTGAAACCAGCTAAAAAGTTTTAGAACAAGAGGATTTCGCAGAATGCTCTTTAATACGTGATATTGAAGATCGTTTGAGGTATATTCATCACCATGTGAAACATAGAACTTCTTTCCGGCACAGTTAAAGACATAGTCATTCATATATACCTCAGCTTGCAGGTTTAATTGAAAAAAGTCCTTGAATACAAAATCATGATTTCCTGCCACATAGACAACCTGCGTGCCCTGTTCGATAAGAGTTTTCAGTTTATGAAGGGTGTCGAAAAATGCCTTCGGAATAACCATTGAGTACTCAAACCACACATCAAAAAGATCTCCTGCAATAATGAGTTTGTCGGGCGGATCAGCAATGCATGCATCAAGAAAGGAATAAAAGATATCGAGTTTTTTCTGCTCTTCTTTATCGACAAAGAAGCGCTGGTGAAGATCCGAAATGCATATTATTTTCATGTATCTCCTTTAATGAGTAAGCACATAATACACGATGTTGATGCCCATTTTAAATGCCAGTTCCCGTATGCGTGAAGGGTCTTTGTGAACCTCCGGGGAAGCCCACCCATCGCTTATGTTGGTTTCATAAGTGTATAACACTATCAATCTGCCAAAATCATCAAATATTCCGAATGCCCGGGGTCTCTTTCCATCATGCTCATGGATCTTGGGAAGTCCGTTTGGAAAAGTGTAGTAACTATCAAAAAGTGGGAAAGAGGCAGGTAATTCCTGAAGGATTTTTTTGGGGAAAATCAGTGTTAATTCCCTGCGAATGTATTCATCCAGCCCGTAGTCATCATCGATGTAGAGGAAACCACCTTTTTCAAGATAATTCCTTATATTTGTAATCTCTTCCTCCGAAAAACTGATGTTACCATGTCCGGTCAAATACAGAAAAGGGTAGTTCAGGATGGAGTTATTTTTAAAGGAAACAATTGCCTGTTCAGATGACGCTTCAATTAATGTTCGTGCATTGATCTCATCACAGAGATTAGGAATTACCGAAGTGTCATTATACCAATCGCCGCCACCGTCATATTGCACACGGGCAATCGTGAGCTCCATTTCTCCTGACAGATTGAGAGGAATGAGCAAAATAAAAACAAATAGAAAGCTTTTTATGATATTCATGAGATTTGCATGAAATGAAGTAGTATTTTGGATGTCAATATTCTTGACGTTTGAAGAACAATCTTTACATTATGGCGCACGTGGGTGATTAACTCAGAGGCTAGAGTGCTTCCCTTACAAGGAAGAAGTCGTAGGTTCGAATCCTACATCGCCCACCATTTTTTTATTACGATTCTAAGGGGCTAAATTACTTAAAATTTGAATATCCAATTTACACACTTAATTTTCCAAAGAGCCATTTTTTCACAATTTTATTCCGATGGAAGAGCACGAGGATTCGTATCAATTTCCTGAGTTTCCTGAAGACTTTTCTTGGTTTGCTGAACTCCGAGCTCTTCAAGTTTGCGAACACTAGGCACAATTCGGCTTGTGAACGAACCGACCGCTTTATTATAATGTTTCACCGATGCATCCAAACTCGATCCGACTCTTTCAAGGTGTTCCTGGAAAGTACAGATACGTTCGTAGAGCTCTGTGCCTGTTTCTGCGATCTGTTTAGCATTTTCAGTTAATTTTTGCTGTTGCCAGCTCATTGCTACTGTACGAAGAAGAGCAATGAAGGTCGTAGGTGTAGCAATTATGACTTTGTTCTGGATCCCATCTTCGATGAGTTTGTTGTCTAGCTCCAAAGCTGCTGAGAAAAAGGATTCACCAGGCAGGAATAGAACCACAAAGTCGGGTGCATCTTCAAACTGTTTCCAGTAATTCTTTTTAGAAAGCTCATTCATATGATGACGAACAGCGCGGGAATAGGCGATCTTCGCAGCTTCTCTTTTTTCTTCAGTTTCAGCTTCATAAGCTTCCATAAAATATTTTGTTGGTGCCTTGGAATCTACTACAATACTTCGATGTCCCGGCAAGTATACTATGAGATCGGGTCGAAGCAGTCCATTCTCGGTACGCACGCTGACCTGTTCTCTGAAATCGCAGTATTCGGACATGCCCACCAGTTCGACGGCTCGCCTGAGCTGGAGTTCTCCCCATTTGCCGCGTACTTCCGGACGCTTGAGAGCATTTTTCAGATTCGCAGTTTCCTTCTTAAGATTATCACTTGAGTTTGCAAGTTGTGTAATTTGTTCCTTTAGACTGCCGAGATCCTCTTTTCTGAGATTCTCAATTGTTTTTATTTCTTGATTATATCTCTCAAGGGAATCTTTTAAAGGTTCCAACGTTTCTTCGATCGCCTGTTTTCCGAATTCACTCTTTGTTTTCTCGAGAACAGTTTCCAGGTTTTGTTTAGCCAGTTTCAAAAAAGTTTCATTATTGCTTTTGAGTGCATCGGAAGAAAGCGCATTAAAGGTATCTCTAAGACTTTCGGTTGCCTGTTTGAGAAGCTCTTTTTGCTCAAGGATGTTCTTTTCTGTTTCCAGGACTTTTGTCCCGAGCCGTGCACCTTCTTCTTTTTGTTTTTCCAGCTGCTCTCTGAGTGAGGATATTATCTCTTCCAGTTTCACTTTTTCCAGTTTGATTTCTTCGATATATTGAATATTTTGAAGTAATTTTGTTTCAGCTATTATTTTCTCATTTTGCAGCTCATCTGTCTGCTGGAATTTTTTCTCTACTGAAGAAATCCTTTTCTGCATAAAGAAATAGGCGATCAATATTCCTATTACCAAGCCAATAACGAGCGGAATTACTGTATTTATCATACCCACATCCCGAAAATATTTTTTGCATATGAATTTTCACAAAGTATATTAATTGTGTCAAAATTTATATAAATATTGACACCCTGAATCTGATATCCAAATGAACAAATACTATACTGGAGGTACATATGGCAGAAGAGAAAGAATTCGAATTTGATTTTGACGGGGTTTTCAATCTGGAAGATTACATGTATTTCTACGGGAAAGTTCTCACAGAAGAAAGGACATAAAAAAGAGATCCGGTTTCTCATTGATGAACTTGGACTAGAAAAACCTATGTCCATATTAGATGTTGCCTGCGGATTTGGGAGACATTCAATAAAATTAGCTGAAAAAGGTCATTATGTTACAGGTATCGACCGTATGGATGGTTTTCTGTGCGCTGCTCATAAACGAGCTGAATTTCAGGGCTTGAAAATAAATTTCATACAAAAGGATATGCGTGAAGTGGTGTTCAATGAAGAATTTGATAGAGCACTTCTTCTTTTTACCGGGTTTGGCTATTTCTCTGATGATCAAAATCTGGAAGTTTTGAAGAATATATCAAAATCATTGGTGCCGGGTGGATTGTTCTGTTTTGATACTTTCAATAGAGATGCTTTTCTTAAAGACTTTCTCCCTTATCATGTCCGGGAAATACGTAATGATCTTATGATAGATCGTAATACCTTTGATCCTAAAACCGGAAGACTTATAGATAAACGCATCATTATTCGCGATGGTAAAAGGAAAAATGTTCCGTTTTCAATCCGTTTGTATGATTATAATGAAATAGAGAAACTGATTGAGCAAGGGGGGATGAAAATTGATAGGATCTATGGAGATTGGGACAAGTCACACTTTACTATGGATTCAAAAGGGATGAAGATCATCGCAAAAAAGATATAAGATTTTCTGGTTCCTGTTATTTTTAAGTGGGTTGATATACTTAAAATCTGAATATCCAACACGGAATATTCGGAATATTCAATAGCCATTTAACTCATTATATCAGAGAGAAAACGAATCTGTAACGTGTCCTGTCTTAACGTATCCGCCAGTGGCTGGAAAAATATTGAGATCAATTCATCTGTTTCCTGTAATAGAGATGGCAATTTTTTTGAAGGCTCAATTAATTTTGCTCGCACTTTCATTTTCAGCCACACTTCGATTCCTATCACAACCATTATGAAGGTTAAGACCATTCGCAAGGTTTCAGATAGTTTCAGGTAATTGCTCAGAAACATGAATAATTCTAAGAGCATAATCAATAAAACCGTCCTGCAAATCGAGCTTCTTTTGATTATTCTCTTTATTCTTTTCTTTCTCACTCGTTTAATTTTTTATTTCATACTTGGATATTCCGTGTTGGATATTGGATATTATTTCCAACTTAGCCACTAATTTTTCAAAGAGTCAGATTTTCCTTGTATAAAAAAAACCTCGAACCAAAAGATCCGAGGTTTTCTTTTTTATATGTGAGGGATTATTTCACGAGTATCATTTTCTTTACTTCATCGAAGTCCTGATTTTCAAGCTTGTAGAAGTAGATACCTGTTGCCATATCTGAAATATCGATCTGGGCAGCACCACCGACACCTTGCACAGTTTTGACAAATTTACCGTGAATATTGTATATTTTAATTGTGGCATTTTGATTCATCGCACTGCCTTTAAGATGATATTTGATTACGGTGGAACCTTTAGAAGGATTCGGGAAGTTGCCGAGTATCGAGGTATGGTCATAATATGTATTATCATTAACACTAACCGTCGGAATACCCGTACCGAATACTTCAAGACTTTTTAAAGTAAAGGGTTCAATAGCAATAAGGATTTGACCATCATAATTCTGTGCATTCTGAGGAGCAAAAGTGAGATCATAGCTCATACTTTCGTCCATACCAACCGAATAATCCAGTACATTTCTAAGTGGAGTAGTACCTGCTTCAGCAACAGAGTAACAATCCGGTGTCATGATACTTCCGGATAAGGTTCCACTTCCAAGGTTATAGATAGCAAATTGCATCGTAGAATCATGTCCTACCTGAACCTGGCCAAAATCAAGAGAAGCGGGAGATAGGTAAAACACCGGGAAAGGTGAAAGAACAGGCGGTAAGATTATATAATCGATCCATGCACAATCCTGTCCGCTGACCTGTGCGTTGTCCTTGTCATAAACCCATTTGAATGTATGAGTTCCAGCGGTCACCGTGTATGATACTTCATCCCAGCTAACTTCACCAGCCCATTCGGCTTGCTGTGAACCGTCGATGTAAAATTGTAAGTAGTCATAGTTATTTTCCGAGGATACTTTTCTCCAGAATGAAATGTCACCGGCATTTGTATCTATCGTAAGAGAAAGCTCGGTTTCTGAGTTGTTCCCAATAGCTCCGGATTTTGCGCAGAAGCTACCTTCATATGCGTTTATCTCATCGATAGTCCAATCAGCGTCTCCGCTCTGAACCCAGTCATACGCATCGAAATTACCTGTTTCGAAGTCTTCGATTGAAAGCCCGACATATTCATAGAACATCTCGGTGGCACTGTAATTTCCGCCTGTCACATTGAATTCGAGAGGAATGCTTACACCGGTTGGTGCACTGTTGGAAACAGTAATGTTGAAAACGGCAAATTTAGACTGATTTGTATCAAAGCTGCCGAAATCATAGGTGCCAGTATTAATAGTGACGTAGCTATTGCTTACGAGAGTTCCTGTTGCATCAGGAGAAGTTGCATGTCCATCATTGGTGGTTTCTATAGTAATATTTGCTGTCTCACCAGCGTCGAGACGGCCATTATTATTACCACCGGAATCATTGATCGTGAGATTGCCTACAGCGAAATGGGGAGCATTAACAACAACTCCAAATGATGTATCCCATGTTTCTTTTGTTCCGGGATCACCCACTACATTGACGTCGAGAACAACATAATGCTGGTCTTCTATATTGTCTGAAACACTGAATTCGTATGCGTCAACCATTGTAGATGATTGGTTAGCCCCGATAGTGCCGAAGTTCTCTGAAAAATCCGAGAAGTTGATATTAGTATCTAATGTTGAAAGTGTTGCAACGACGTTGTCAGCAGCCTGGATACCAACATTTTTCAATGTTAATCCAAGCAGGATGTTTTCACCGTAATCAATCAATCCATTGTTATTTCCAGCTGTATCGTTGATTGAATGATCTTCATAAATAATATATGGTCCAGAAGGAGGAATGACACTTACTATACTTTCATAACGATAATAGTTTTGCTTTACAGCAGTGACAAGAACATTAATTCCGGGAAGTTGTGATTCGATAGAAATAGCGGTAGGAACTAAACCATTACCAACACCCGTACCGATGATTTCTCCTTCAACAGAAAGACAGATATCGGCTCCGACATTTGCAGTCACATTAAAGGAAGTTATTCCGCTTAATAAAGCTGCATCATGACTTACAGTAAGGTTCTGTGGTACTTCTGAGTACACAGTCATGAAGGCGTCGCCATGATGATGAAAGAGGTAATAGGTTATTTGTTTACTGCTTGTGTTATAGGGCCAACTTGAGCTCTCAAGGAAGATTTTACCTGCAGAGTTACCAAAGCAAGGATATATCCAATCCGAATTTGATGGACCTGCACCATAATCCGGCATGAACTGAGGCCACATAGCGTCATACATACCCCAAACATAGGTGTCATTTACGAAAGAGTATGAGAGTTCTGAAGCAGCGATAATACCAAGTGCACGATGTTCATAGCGATGCATTGCTTCTGCAAAACATTCTGATGAATTATTAAACTTTCCAGTTAGGCAGTTGATAGAAAATACAAACACAAGATCATCATTATATAATCCGCTGAGATCACCAATATCATAGTCGGGTTCGCCCCAACCGCTTGTGCCACCATGATCCCGATGCTGAAGCATGAATGCGCCGCTATTGATAGCATTATTTACCATAGTAGCATTCCCTCCGGTAAATCCACCTAATTCTTGAGGGGTACTGGGTATATATCCCAAGCCAGAAGGGCCGAAGTAATTCATTACAATACTTGTATTAGTTGCAGTTGACCAAGGTCCACTATTATAATTATATGCTGGGGATCCTAGTGCATTTATCCTTACTGTTTGTCTTCCAAGTTCATGATTCCAAAATCCACCGACTGTTTCTGAGCAAATCTGAAACCATCTACCGTCTTGCCAGCCAAGGGCTGTGATTGGATGATTATAAAAATCAGGATTTGTAGGAGGGTCTGTTTCATAATCAAGGAATTTTGTTATTGTAATTTCTAGCTCGCTATAGTTTCTTGCAGTGATACGTGCAAAGTCCATATCTGGAAGATCATCACCATCGACATCCGCATAGACGTTGTCTGAAACACAGCCGCTGAAAGGGGGTGAAATAATGCTCGATCCTGTCGGGCCTTCCGTACCATAATCTGCAAGTAAGAGAACTGCTGATGGTGCAGGATCCCAGGTATTATATGCAGTGTTGAAATAATTTTCTAATGCTGAAGTAGAATTACTGCCGATATCTGTAAGGGTAACAACTTCAGTGACAATACCTTGTTTTTGACGGAAATTCTTTATTGAGTCCGCCCATGTGATGAAATCAGGATTGTCAGGGACAACAATAAGGTATTCACAGCCATCATCTTTTGTGGAGGTGTAAGAATAATCTTTCTCAGGAATTGATTCATAGTTTAATATTACCTGTCCATATATAGGATCCCACCATTTGCTGCGAAGCCTATCTTCGCCAAATTGTCCGTTGCCGCCGATGAAATTCAGGTCGATCTGTATGTCACGATAGACGACCATTTCTTTTGTAACGGGGTTGTATTGGAATGGTGTTATGCCAATGATCACGACATCGACTCCACGAATTTGCATTACGTCTGAAATGATAACCGGTTCTGCAGGATAGAACTCATTTCTAGAGAATATCTGCATATCCTTATTGTAATCAAGAGGTCCAACTTCAGTATCAAGCGGAATGCGGGGAGCAGGGGCGATATCCATATTCGGAACGATATCGGTACGATAATTAACAATATTGAAAGAGACAGAAGCGCCTTCCGGAATTGCGATATATCTGCTCATACCTGGAAGGTCTGGTGCGCCTTCATTATTAGGAAGGAAAACACCGGGAATTTGAATACTTTGAAGAGTTTCACCATCAACTTCTGTATCGGTAGTAAAATACACCTGGACAGAGAAGTTGAGAGAAAGGTCAGAGGAATTTTGCCGCAGTATGCTGAATCCATGGTCTCCCCAACTGTCATTATATTGCTTTGCATATGCAACTGAGGAGAAGAGAATAAGGCAAAATGCCATCAAAAGAGCAATCTTTTTCATCAATATCCTCCATTGATTTTGATTGATTTTCTTATTTTTATTTTTTATTCAAAAATTTTTGATTAAAAAACCAAACACACGAAACTATGTCAAGTTTATAAAAAGATAATAATAGTTTATGGGAAAAGAAGTGTGTGTAAACATAAATTTACCAGGGACTTGTAATGTCGTAAAGAGCTGCGTGAAGAATGTTGTTTTCTGAAAATATGAAGTATATGTAATATTTTCCAGCTTCAAATGGAACTTGCTTGACTTTGCCAGTTCCTTCTTGAGGAAGAAAATAATATCCGGATTCACGAGCGCCTTTTGGTAGCCAGAAAAGACCATAATTGCCGGCTGGAATTGATTTGAAGTTTGTCATTTCATATGGACCGAAATCGTCAATTAGTGCTACAGAATTGAACTCCCAAGTCTCTCCGATCTTCATAACATTGAGATTTTTCTCAGTACCATTCAGCATAGATATCTTGGGATTGAAACCAGCATCGTCATCAAGAATATAATAACTCATCCTACCATTTTGTTGGGCAAGTATAGCATGAATTTTTCCACCCTCAACCGGGCAGTGGTAAGGTATGTTTTCTTCATTCTTCCAGCGCATCCATTCAGTTTCGGAGGAGGGTTTATAATAAAGAAAACTCTCTTCAAGATCAGTAGCATTAAGCAGGCGAGAACTCTCTTGTGAGGGTAGATTGGTCATGGTGAAGACTGGTTTTAATGGTTCTCCAAGACGCACATCAAAGGGTTCGTCATACAGGTTTATAAAGAATATTTTAGCATCCTTTATCCAGAGTGTTATTGAAGAAAGGAAATAATCATCTGTATAATAATGAACGGAGCAATATTCTCTTAGATCCTCGGTGGATGAAATTGTTGTATCAGCAATGTTCACCTCGCGAGAGGTTAAAGTATTTTTAGTCAGATTAATGTTGAAGCAATAATAATTTACCTCATCACCGCCGGACCCGAGAGGTCGTGCATAAAGATATTTATTAGCTCCAATATTTGTAATATAGCCGATATAATAGGGGTCCCCAAGATAGTCTTCATTGTATGTGAGTATCTTAATAAAATATGAATAAGGATCGTTCTCAATAAATTCTACTTTTTGAACATCATACTCATTACTGGTTTCCCAGATGCCTATAAGGTTTCTGTCAATTGGAACAGTGCCAAGATCACCCAGAGGATATTTCGTTGCTGCCGGACAGCCAATAAGCGTCAATGCTATGGTTAAAATAATTACAAAATTCAATATTTTTCTTAACATAGAATTAAATATCCTCTATTTTAAAATAGAGGAAATATCATCTAAATATTCGTCAAGTTAAATGGAGCCAATCTCTTTTTTTCTCAACTACGAAAATTTTGCCATATCTTTCTGGAGAAAAATTTACTCCTGTGGTCAATTCTATTGGTGACTATTTGTGATGTGATTTCTTTAAAAAATATATCTGCCACAGGTCTTTATCTGAAAAATGAAGCAATGGTTTGAGAGCTGTGATGCCGGATCGACCTATGGTTTTTTCAAGATACTTCATCTCAGAAAATTTATCTTGTATTGTGGAATCTATCTCAGCAGGATATCCTGTTTCCCTCAACATTAACAATGCCTTTGCTCTCACTGCTAATTCAAGGTGAATTCTGAGGAAGCATAGCATATCCCCCACAATTTCTTTAGGAAGAACTTTTTGGAGTGAATAAAGATACTTTCCTGCTTTACTCTCTTTAAATCTTCCTCCCTTAAGAGTTCTCAGGAGCGAGATGTCGCTAGTGAAGCTGGTTTCAAGCCACTTTTCCAAACCTCTTTCACTTTGCTGAAATATTACCAATATTACTATTGAGAAAACAGCTACAAGGAGCACCGTCATAAAAACCGGGGGGAGTATAAAAAGATTAAAGCCGATATGAAAAAATATTGCGAGAAGTATCCCCGGGAGAAAAGATTTTATTCTGGTAGAATTGCTTTTTTCAATGATATAGCCCGAAATGATTGCCATCAGACAAGTCGTCGAGCCATGCATAATCGCTGTTCCAAAACCCCTAAGTACCCATGTAAAAATAGTTTCGTGATTCAGCATGGAAAGATAGTAACTGTTTTCGGCAAAGGAAAAACCTGCCCCCACCGCAAAACCGATGATCGCTGCATCGACCAGGAATCCTATCCTTTTTTTATAGAAAAGTATAATAATGATCGTGGCTTTGAGTAGTTCCTCAAGAGGTGGTGCGACATATAATGAGAGAGTTGCGACATGTATGTGAAATATAATTTTAACAAGATACTCGATCCAAAAGCTGGCTATTGCAGCAATACATCCCAGGAAGATGACTTTCAATAATAGGGAAAGCTTTAATAATTTATAGCTGTCAAAAATGATGAGGAATAGAAGGAATATGAAAACCGGGCACAGACTAATAAGAATGCTGGCGATCATCCTAAAAGAGTTTGAGACTCATCATGAATTCGTGAGTATAGTTTTGGTTATTATCAACTGCTGCTGCATATCCAAAAGAGAGGTAGGTTCTCAGAAGAGAAAGTGCGACAAATTGGAAATCAACTTGTATTCCGATATTATAATACATTTTGCGCAATGAGTTGTTTTCAACATTTGTTGCAAGGGCTGAAGAGAAAAGGGATGTCCTCATCCATCTTAAATAAAAGGGTATGATGCCGACTTCACGAAACCGAAGTGGAGGTAGTTCGAGCTC
>Ga0222666_1001025_pt1 | contig 11228 bp, 5 predicted proteins | sample AntAcemetagen655_FD_181710 | JGI IMG/M metagenome (GOLD analysis project Ga0222666, IMG submission 181710) | Saline water microbial communities from Ace Lake, Antarctica - #655 | ecosystem: Environmental > Aquatic > Non-marine Saline and Alkaline > Saline | place: Antarctica: Ace Lake | collected...
CGAATCGTCCCGGGTATTCCTGCTGCAAAAAGTCAAAAAGGGTTTTCGCCTCCAATCTTGGAAATGGCTCCAGCTTTTCAAGGACTTCATCCCACACTTCCTCAAACGGATCTGTACGAGTCCGCCAATTATGCTCCTTCTCCACTTCGCTGGGAAGCCTTCCTAACTTCAGGTACTTTCGAGCTGTTTTTCTATCCATCCCCGTTTGCAATGAGGCCACTTCCCTCGTCTTTCCCGTTTCTACCATTTTCATCATCCTCCTTACCTGCTTATCAGTAACCAATCCATCACCCCCTCCTTCATAATGGGAATAGGTTACCTCAATAACAGCTCCAGAAAAATATGGATTCTTGTTAAACGGGGAATTTTAATTGTCGTTGATGGGGAATTCTAATTGTCGCTGATCACGTGACAATTATCCTTATTGCCCACGACACCCGCATCCACACCGAAGAGCAATACCGCGACAAACTCAAACTACAAAAAAAGGGCCTTATGCACGATTTGTTGTCCGGTAAAGTCAGGGTTAAGGAGTAATGGAAATTACTGTAATCGGAATTTAGAATAAAAAGTGAACGGGGGAGGAACGGCATTCTTGAAAAAAGGAAAATCCTGTCTCGTGTATAGCGTCATCCACTCATACGAAACAGCCACCAGTTAGAAATGGTTTATGATTATCAAACCAAGCCCAGTTTTAGAAACAGCGTTTCACTCTGAAGATATTTTGATCTATCCATTGCTGGCATTTCTTCATTATTCTATAATTTTTTGGTTCATCCCGCTGGATTCAGAAGGGGGACCTCCTTCATTTCTGTCTGAAGTGTCTCCGTTGGGGGTTTTTGAATTCGATGGGCCTTCGGTGAATTTGATGTTAAGAGCAATTGGAGTATTTGGATTATATTTTCCTTGGAAATTGCCATCTCTGTAGACCCATAACAGCTTAGGATCAGCTTCGGTATGGGTTGTGCGATTTGGTGGAAATTGATGATGTGTGAGATGCATTTGCAGCAATACTTCATTCGGATCTTTCATTTGTTTGATTTTTTTGATCTTACCATTTATCCCCTTTCTTTTCTTTTTTTCTTTTTCAATATCAGCGATAGCTTTACCATTATCTCGCACCCCATCGGAGACAATCAACTCTCTCTGCTTCTCCAATAGTTCTATAGCCTTATCAAGTGCCTTAGTAAGGTTATATCTGCAATTTATCGATAGAGAAAATAGTTCTTCGTACTTATTTCCTCCAATTTTACGATTGACTATAGAGGCACCGCCTTGAATTGGTTCATCAAACAGCATGTGACACATACCGTTTTCATCTGCACAGTACAGTTCAACATCAGCATTCCGGTAGAATGGCGGTTTAATGGGCATTCCTATCCGAGTAAGGTTGGCCGCAAAAACATGCTGAACTTCAAGCGCGTGAGGCAGACTCAAACGCGAGATGCGATAATATCCCTCACTTGATAACCAAGCCAAGACATCCTTGTACTTTTTTGAAATAGCGCGCTTGTGATCCCAGGCAATCCGATAGGCTTTACTATTATGATTGAACAGCTCCGTGCATACTAAATTCGGCTTCGGATTTTCGTCCAGTGTTTGAAGGATACCGGGCAGTAGCAAAATTGACAATTCATGAGGAAAATCACGATTTGCTTCAGGTGCAAAGGCAAGGTCACATTCTGCATTTATCACCATCAGAACTTCGAGTTTTGTATCATTAATAAATACATCGCCTAAATGTAGGTATGGCTCCACATTGGGTTGAATGGCCCTAGGATGAGGCCCCAGCTCCTCTATCCCAGGTTCAGTTAACGCATATCGATAAATTTCGGCGAGCCGTGGTGAAGGTGCATTTTGACTGGGACAAAATTTGTCGAATGATAACGTGTCAAGTTTTTTTTGTTTTGCCAAAACTTTATCATTATTGTGAACAAGGTGGACAAGATACGACTTATAGAGCCAGAGCATATAGTCACCCAGAGGCTGACCATCTTGCTGTAAACTAAGCCATTGTATATTTGCGTAATCCTCAAAGGAAAGTTCCCTTATTTTTTCGACGAAGGGTTCTCCGACATTCTTAACCGACTCCTCCAACGCTTCGACGAAATGTTGAATATCATGACGCGCTGGCATGTCTATTGCCCAGGTTTCAAGATTTATATAAAGCTTCTCTAGATTTAATAAATCCTCCTTTGGTAAAAAACCGAATAAGCCGCCAAGCAGCTTAGAATCCTTACGAAACGCCTCTTGTTGTGCCTCAGCATCCGGTTTATCAGACATCAGGACGATAAACGGCTTTTCAGCGTCATTTTTTACCCCGGCGTAGATTCCCATAGCCTTTTCCGTGGCCATCTTCCCAAGATTTTCCTTAGCTGTTGGATCCAAAGCGTAGTCGAGGAATATTAATTTGATGGGGGGCTGCTCAGGCAATTCGTCTTCACTGCCGATTGTAATAGCTTCGAGGCCAAAAGTGCGTAGATGGTCGCTAATAACATCGACATCTCTCAAGATCTGGAGTTTATTGGGGAAAAGAAATCTATTGCATGGATCGCTTAATTTGTCCAAATTATTTCTTTTGCGCCACAGTAATTGAAGTACCTCATCGTCAATATCATCCACATCCTGAATGTCAGGTTTCAAACCCTGAAGTTCCATGAGCATTTCAGGGCTGCGCTGGACCTTTCCCCAGAAATCATCAATTTCACCACTTTCGAAAATATCTACAGTCGGTAGGTCATAAGCGTCATCAATAATGGCGACCTTTGTAATTTTCGCATCATGAAGGCGCTTTGATAATGTGTGTTCATTCACAGGTTGTTGTTTAGCCCCAGTCATCTTTGATCGTCCTCCAAAGAGAGTATAAACGTGTTAAGTCTATTATTATGAACTGCCTGTTCTTCCGACATATAGATTGAGGCCCCATGGTATTTTGCGATTTCGCGTGATATGAAGAGACCTAGCCCTTTACCTTCTCCCGGGGGCTTAGTTGTTACAAACGGTTGAAATATCTCTTCCTTACGGAAAGTTGGAACGCCGGGACCATTATCAGTGAATTGAATTTCCTTTTCCTGAGTGCCAATAGTTACTACAATTTCAGGAGAGAAGCCTTTTTCGATCATTTTTTGCTGTTTTAACCAATAGACGGAGTTGCTCAAAAGGTTCTCCATGATCTGGACGATCATTCCCTTAACCATTTTAACTGGAAAGCCCTTAGTTGCTCGGGATGCTGGCTTTACCTCAACGGAACATTTAATATTATGCCGCCAAAACTGAGCTTCATGGGATGATAAAATCTCTTTAACCCAGGCGACAAGGTCAAATTTCTCTTTTACCTGTCTTCCGGCTGTACTCATTGGATCAAGGATTCGAAGACGCTTTTGTAAGGTTTTTAGCTGTGACTCAAGCGTCTCGAATACACTTTCCACATCTTCGTCCAGAGTTAATTCGTCAGTATCGGCCAATGTTTTTAGGGTATGCCGGGTTGCCCGATTTAATTCATGCGCTATAATCTCAACCATTAGACCGAGCCCCGCCAAATTGAGCAATTTCGTGTGACCGCTTTCAAAAGAATCGGCCAAACCCTGCGCCTCATTCATTAGGCGGCGTATTTTTTCGATAGCATCTTCAATTGAAGAAAATATCTGCTTATCCTTTTTTACCTCAGGATACTTCTGCCGGAGCATTTTCAGGCTGCGGCTAATTCTCTTTTCCTCATTCCCGACTCGATCTTCTAAGTCTTCAAAAGTGACCGGTATTTTTGCCTGAACTTCGTCGTCGACAAAGTTGAGGAAGGCACGAAACTCGGCCTCGAGGATGTGTTTCAATATCTTGATAAGCACCTGCTTTTCATCACAGTCACGAAGGCCTTCACGATTTGTTTGATCTACAAGCACTGCGTTTTCTATTGAAGATATGTCCACTTTACCGATAATCTGCTTACGATTGACTTTGTAACCAGAAGATGCAAGAGCCTTCCTATCCAAATCCAACCAATCATCGTCCGGGTTTCCGTAAGGATTAACACGAAAGCTGTCACGAAATACCATTAGTCCACCAGACCAAGCATTAACAAGTTTGTTGACCTGCCTTTTTGCACCTATTCCCTCAATCTCTTTAAGAATTCTACGATTAAACCAATAGAACTCAACCTTAAATGGTCCAAGTGATTTCAGAATTAAAGGCAACCTATCTGTAATCTCTGTTATTGTATGCAAATCATTCAAATCTAATGAAATCGTTTTTCCCCGATTCCTTAAAATGTAGTCTACCTTTCCGAATAACCGTGGTTTATCGTCCTCTACAGTAAATTCTGCCCATACTTTGGCATGAGCAGCTTCGAAAAGAATTTTGTCAAAACGACGTATGGGAATCGACATTTCATTAAAACGGAGTGAAATTGGAAATTTATAACGTCGGGTGAAAGGATCCATCAGCTTGCAAAATTCGCTAGTCGCAATATCCTCCAATTTTTCTTTATACCAATCTGACCTTAGCGCGGAGATCAAAATAAGGGTTCCACTACTATTTGGGTCGTTTTTGCGGCTACCTTTAGTAGGGCTGATCTCAATGTCCTCAATCATCTCGTCAGAATCATTTGAGAAATGACTCCAATCGATATCAAGATTATTATATCTTCGCCCACCCTTCCTAGAAGTTTCCATCCACAATCGCGAACCCAACCTCATTGCAGAAAGCCGGCCGATACCTTTCTCTCCGAGAATAGGACGGGAATCAGCCCTATTTATTTTGCCTTTAAGCTGTTTTCGTTGTGCCTCCCGCTCCTTTAAACGTGAGCGTGTCCCTATGGTTAAGTAAATTTCATCCAGATCTTTCAGGGACATACCTCTGCCGGTATCATCGATCTGGATATAATTCGCTTCATCCAAGGCCTCGCCCAATTCATCCCATGAAGCGGCATCAGAGATCTCCTCTTTTAGATCACTTACGTCGGGTGCAGAAGGGTCTATATCCCGAAGTATTCTCTTTTTACATTTGTTAATGGCTGATTTCTCATCAGCGCCACCACGATTCATTTTACGCTCAGCGAGAGTCCTTGCCCTGTGCGCAATATAACAATCGTGATCCATGCGAACAATAACATCAATATCCACACGAGGGGAGCCCGCGTCGAACGCATTTTTAATAAGTTCATAAAACGCAATTGAGTCTGAACTGATTAGCTCTGCACCGAGCTGTAGTATTGTGCGTGCTGCTATCTTAAAAGACATAGTATTTTCACCTATGACACCATTTAGTTGAAAGACCGGAAGAGTTATAGGAATTATAGTGAGCAGATCAGACAGGCCTGTTCATCATCATTCGGTTCTTCCGTGCGATACATCTCCGAGTAAACTTCTAACAAGGTAAGGTTTTTCCGGCTACTTTTAATCAGCGCACGGCGTCTATCACTCGATCGTTTTATCTCTTCCATACGTTCCGGTCGTTCTAATTCTGCCAGACTCTCACCCTCGCTCCAGGTAAAGAAATTTCCCGTTTTTTCATAAATCCGTTCGTATTGTTTAGCCTGTTCAAAAAGGTCAGGATGCTTTTCCCTCAACCTTACCCACTCGATTTTTTGCTGAAAAAAACAAAAGAAGCAACCTGAACGCGTGCGGCCCCATTTGGTATACGGCGGCATGCCCACTCCAGTTTCCATTAGAATTTCTTCGACATCGGAAAGTACCAAGCCATCTTCAATAAATGGATAAAAGGGTATGATATTTGTTTTGCGACTAATGTAGCCATCCCTGTTTTCATCGGCCCGGATGCCAAGGTAGTTATAAACGGGGTTATTCCCGACATACTCCTCGAAGGGCTTGAGTTTTAACATCTTGGTGCACCAGCGGCGTCGAGCCGAGGGGATCATCTGGCCATACACATCATACCAGTGGTCGAAACCCAGAGGTTCGTAAAGGCCCTGTATGGGTTTGCCCAGATAGTCCGCTATTCTCTCCAGGTATTCGTAAGTCTCGGGTAGTTCTTTGCCGGTATCGTGAAAGATATATTCCATATCGGGAACACGATCGCGCATGTAGATAGCAAGGGCAGTGCTGTCTTTTCCCCCTGATAGACTCAGGATGTGACGTATAGGTTTAATGTTTAGTTCCATCCTGCCCCTTTTCTATTGTTTCATCCAATTCATTGCATTCAAGTAACTCGGCCATGACCTGGGCCAGCACCATGGGTGCGTCTGGTTCACCCAGAAGTAAAACCCTCACCTTATTCCTGAGCGACCCCAACTTTGGCGGCAGGTTTCCATTTCTCTGTACGGCAAAGGCGTGTTCGGTACCTTTCGCGCTGACGATATGTACACCTATTAAACCTTCAGGCCGGTTTCCGTCTCCATTTTGATTTAGTAATAGTGTGGCCCAACGATTGAGTCTTCCGGCGATTCCTTTTGATTCTGCAGTGAATGCCTCGATTGTATCATCTTGCCAGCTTGCCAAGCTTTTGCCGGTGAAAAGACTGGCGATGGATTCCAGCCATTTCTCGTCGGATAAATCAGCATTCCCTGCTCGTATCAGGAAAGATTTGAGCTGATAATCAGCCAGCTTTTCGACAAACGGCAAGTAATTATCCCGGACTGAGACGCGTAATTCAGATAGGCTTCCCCCAATGCCAAAAGTTTCCAGAAGAATGATGTTCAATTGAGCACGTAATTTATTTAGAGCCGCATCAAGTTCGTTGAAGGCGGCATTTGCACTTTTTAGAAAAGCATCCGTATGTTCCATATCCACAGACCCGGAATTAAAACTGTGCTTTAGTCCACAGGCCATGGGAAGGCTGTTGTACAACAAATCCACTGGGTCCACGGCCTTCTTAAGTGCGTTACGTACGCTTTTGGCCGTACTGGAAATCCGGCTGGTTTTGACGGCATAAGACGGCAATTGTGAAAACCATTTATAAATCTCTCCTGTAATGTCGGGAAGTTCCGCACCTGATTTTAGAGTTTTTTTCAAGATGTCTAAGTCGTTTAGGAAGGTCTCCAAAATGTCTGCTTCGCCAGTTCTCTTTGGGATATAATGAAGACTGAACTTGGCGATATTTTTCGGCATTCGCATAAAATGATGCTTGGTTACCTCAACCTGATAAGTCCCTTTTTCGAATAGTACCAGGTCATGCTGGTAATGCCGTAAAAAAGCCGCTAATAGTAGGATGGCAACTCCCTGACGCAAGCCGTATGGAGGATCACTAAGAAATTTCAAGACATCTCTAAGGGAGACGTTACCCGACTGCTTGATAAAAGTACGTAGATCATTCCAGACAGCCCGCCAATTACATGGGTCACCCTGTGGCGGAGGATAAAAACCCCATTGTCCAGATTTTTCCCGGTGCAAGCCAGAAGTATGAAAAATCGAAAGGTAAATTGTCTTTTCAGGTGGAGATCCTGTGAAACCCAGATATTCCTCTCTCTCATGGTCGAAAATTTGGGCGATTAAATTGTTGCGAGCACCTGCTACAGCGGTGGACACTTGTGTCCGGTTGATTAACTCATTCTTTATTACTGGAGCCGAGTGGTAGATATTTTCACAAATCTTAGACAGCCTTTGGCTAAGGTCCAGTCTGCTTTGAATTTCAATAACTTCGCTTCGATGAATCCATTTGCCTTTACCTTCGCCATCAGAAATTTCTAATAGGCGGAAGTCTTCAAGAAGGTGCATTAATTTCCTTGACATCTCACTCAATCGTTTATTGACTTCTCTTCTAGCGAAATCGTCCGCTCGTAATTCCTCACAAGTGGATAGAATCCACTGCCACAAACTGAGTTCCCTTGCAATAGCCAAATCTTCTTGTGTAATTTGGCGCAAATAGAACAAGCGGCTACCTTCTTGTGCCATTTCGCTGGTTCGGATGTTTTCCCGAACGGTAGAGAAATCCTGATCCGGATAAACTGGAACTACAAGTATTTCTCCGTCATAATTACCCAATTCGGTTGCGAGTTTCGGAATTTCCAAGGATATGCTGGGCAGTATTCGGACCCGGAATGCGCGTAATGTTCCAGTCTTGAAGTAATGGCGGTGAGCCACCAATGGGCGTGTTGGCGGTAAATCGCGCAAAATATTCTCAAGCCGTGTTAATGGGAGTACGCGTTGTAGTGCTTGTTCGTATAATGCCTGCAAATCCACGCTTGTATGAGACCAGAGACAGTAGTCGTTCTTGCGGTTCCGCCTGAAAAGGTGCCCTTTGGTTACAAGATTGTCTAAAATGTCACCAATGTTCTTGTCTCCCATTGTATCGCTAAGGGCAAAAACGATGGTTTTGCGGTCCGCTGTTAGGCCAGGCAAAGGTTCTAAAACATTAATCAATCCGACGGTTTTAAGGACAAGGCATTCCTTATCACTCAAGGTCTGACCTATACGCAGGTTATCCTGCAACAGATCCCAACGCCTGCGCCGGTCACCGTCTTGAATGCGTAAGCTTCCATTTGCTGCCAAGTAATTATAAAGGTCCGCCAGACGATACCAACTCCCTGGCTGAAATGGCTGTGACTCAACGAACTGTTGAAAGCCATAAGGCTCATTGGACAACAAAAAGCTGAACAGTGACCGTTCATTCTGGCCAAACCGTTGAATCGCCGATGATAGAGCAGATAATACTGTCGGATGAATTGGAAAAAGGTTGGTGGCAATCTTCAACAAGTCCGGCAGGTGCTTTACCTCGATCATTCCAAGCTTGGCCACCGCCTGCCTATAAAGATGCTTCGCTTGTTTGGCAACTGATTCTGATCGAGGTGCGTTTTTTCTATATTGAATAGCATCTCCAAGTAAAAAAATGTATTGATTCAGAGACCCCTGGAAGGGTATGTCCTCAAATCGTTCGGATACCTTTGCCCATTCTTCCTGAACACGAGGCCCATATTCCAAAGCATAATCCGCAAACCGGTGATGCAAAAAGGCCACAACAGCTAAAGGAACACCGGTCGAACCGCTGGCGTGTTCTGCGAGTTGCTGAAAGGTTAACGTATCGGCTTTATTTGGGTTTAGGGCAACATACTCCAAAAACTTGCCCATCTCATCTATTAACAGGAGCACACCATCATAGGGTAAGGTTGACCGTTGCACATAATATGAAAAATCCAGCAATAGGCTAAGAACACGTCCATCGTCCCCATCGCTATTGCGCGTTTTATTTCGGAATTGAATGACTTCGTTCAGTATATGAGGCTTCCTGCCCATTGCAGAGTTATTTTCAAGCATGTGAAGCATGCTTTCCGACAATGCATCAGCGAAATTAGCACGACGCCCGGTGATCGGTAAAGGCATGTAACGTGGAACTTCATTAAAAGCGGCGATCATGTCAGGAAAACGTCTTGCCAGATTGTCACATTCTTTTCCCCTCCCATCATTAGCCCGGCCCAGTAATTTTGCCAGGAACAGCCCAAACGCTGATTTACCGGCACCATAGGGTCCTGTAATTCGCCAAGCCCTTTGGGTAGAATCGGCTCGTAGCCCCACAAGAAGGTGTTCCATAGTATAGCGGACAGTAGGCGTGATTACGTATCCTTCCAAGGCGTGTGGATCGAACAGATCCCTTTCAATATTGACCGAACGGACATAACGCCGGGCAATTTGGAGGCATGCGGATATAGAGGTGTTTTCCTTAGAAGCCTTATTCATGAGTAACCCAACTTAGCTTTAATGTCAGAAAGGCCAATATCAGATCGAAAGTTTAGTGCCTGGCTATCTGCCGTATCCACAAAAGATACCACTCCACCACTCAACTCATCAACCTCATCAAGATAGCCAACTATTGAATTTTCATCCAATTTAAATACCATGCCGGGGCTCATCTGTCCAAAACATATCGACTTTAAGGACAAGGTTTTACTCTCCGGAGCACTTCTCTCCCAGAAATCAAGCAAGGCGTACGCAAAAACTTGGACAGTAAGGCCATGCTTAGGACCCCGATCGAATTGCAAAACCTCATCCTTACCGCCATCAGGGAATACTTGAATTAAGCCCAGTTCCTGGAGAGGACAGCCAAGCGATTCTTCGAGCACGGTGACATTCTCCAGGTCTGGAGATACATAAGTGCTTAAAAAAATAGCAATATGCTGTTTAAGCGTCGATTCAGCTAATGTTCCCTTCGACCGGATGGCTCGCAATTGGACAAAGTCAGCAAAACGTTTCTTTAGAATTTCATGGTCCTGAACGTCTTGAAATGCAGTGTGCCATGCACCAAGGCCAGCTAACGCGGTGAGTTGCCAATGTAATAACCAGAGACTGGCGCGATCTTCCAGGTAGGGGTCTATGCCTACATCCTGATCCAATAAGGCAGCGGCCAGTGGTGTTGGGTGATAAGTATGCCCCGTTCCCGCACAAATCAGACCAAAGGACTCGCCCCAGAACCGAATGGAGCGAACCATGTTCTTCCCAATGCCCAACCTGACGATCGCCCGCTCCTCATCAGTGAATACGAGAGTGTCTTCTTTCAAGACATCGTAAAGTTTGGGTAACCAGCCGTAACGACACACAAATGATTCGTGGCCAGAAAATCTTTGTTCTCGATTAGGTTCCATGAATAATAAAAATAAATGAAATATGATGAATGGTAATAAAAAGAACTGGCTTTTAATTAGTATAAAGTGTAAAAAACAAGAGGCTATGTGTCAAGCGTAAAAGGGTTAAAACAATTAAGTGTGGTGATAAGACCATCTGTTAAATAATCTTGTAAGACCTGGAAATAATTGAGATATCGACTAAATTTTTGACAATATTGTCTTCTCAAATCAATAAGGAAACCATTGTATCCCTGGCAGCATTTGCCAACACAAAGGGCGGCAAAGTTATTAGCGATTACCCCGGAGTCTCTTACAGCATAAGTGAAACAGGTGATTTTTTTAAGGTGGGGATACGTCATGCCCCCACAAAGACCACCATAACCCCCCCTTAAAACCGAAATTCAAGATATTTATTTGACTGAGCTTGAGGATAAAATCTTTAAGCAAATACAGATAGATAATCATATTGCCTTTGAAAATATCGCAGCAAATCTATCCATCAGCCGAAATACCGTAAAGGAATATGATGATAAGTTAAAAAACAAACGTGTCCTAAGACGAGTAGGTGGAAGAAGAGGGGGACATTGGGAAATACTCTGGAATTCAATGAGAAAACAAAGGAATTGAGGGGGGCTACTCTTGACTCATATTGGCGTGAAATCCGAGATCCCCATGGAATGTTGGCATTTTTGGGGCAGCTAAACAAATCTGAGCTTGCTTATGA
>Ga0222666_1001036_pt1 | contig 11114 bp, 16 predicted proteins | sample AntAcemetagen655_FD_181710 | JGI IMG/M metagenome (GOLD analysis project Ga0222666, IMG submission 181710) | Saline water microbial communities from Ace Lake, Antarctica - #655 | ecosystem: Environmental > Aquatic > Non-marine Saline and Alkaline > Saline | place: Antarctica: Ace Lake...
TATTGGACTCTCGCATCCATATCAGGTCTTCTTCTTCTATGGAAAAATCATTCTCATCATAAAGGGTTAGTAAATCTGCATACATATCTTCAATTTGTTCCGTTCCCGACGCCGAGGAAAAGAGAGAGAATTGCACAATCACATCCTCAAAATCTTCTGAGAATGTGTGGTCGGGCACGTCTGTCACAACCATATAAACAGCGTAGGGATATGTGGTCCCTTCGGGCGCCTGCCCTTTAAACATCCGAGAATTTATGTCGGTTGCGAAAGCAGATCCGGCAAGCTGGCCGTATATGGCTGTAGTGAGGTTTTTCAAGCCGCTTCCTTCGCCATGATATCAAGGTATTCATTCCGCTCGTTCGGATTAATAATGCTCACAATATTAAAGTAGCGGTTACCAAACTTAATCCGCCAGGAAGCCCTCAGAACGCTCCTAAAGCGAATGCGTATGCGCGTACTGATAGTCATTGTCGGTTGCAGGCTTTGGACCGTCTCGGTGGCACTGATGGGCCAGATAGCCGCAAAAATATTACTCGCAATGGTTGTATCCGATTCGGTGAACGATCCCATCCCATCACTGACCTTTGTGGTTCCGATGATATCAACCAGTTTATTTAGATCACCTATAGGCATTTGAAAAATCCCTTTATCGCCCTAACAAGATGCACATCCTCATCAATAATACGCTTTGGTGGTGGCGGAGGTGGTCCCGGCTTAACCGCATCCTTTGGCGGATATGGATTAGATTGCTTTTTCATCTTTAAAACCCTTCCCCCCTATGGTGGCTTGGAGAAACCGCCAGGGGGTAGCGGCGTTCAGGGCAGAGAAGGGGATGCCCCTATCTCCAAGTGAGCTAATGCTCAAAAACTATCCCACAAGCGGCTCGATTCAAGAAGTCGCATAACAGTCTTGTTCTCTCTGTAATCCTGGCCACTGACAATTTGCGCCTCTCGATTTGAATATAAATCTGAACAAATAAGCAAGCAGGCAGCCTTGATTTTATATGGCACTAAAGCGGCGGTCGTCCACCCGGCCTGAAACACGATCTTGATTGACTTCGTAGGCCAGTGCGTAAATGACGGCCAGGTTTCCCCATACGGTAGAACGATAAAACCGCATCCCTCCCCGTTAGTCTCTATGAGATAGTCGGTTGTCAGTGTCATGGTGGTTGTGTCTTTATTGCTGTCACTATCCACCTCATCATAAGTTATCGCCAAGGATGTGGTTTGCAGGTTCCCGAATGGGAGCTTAATCCTGTTCCCGTCCGGCCACGCGTTAAGGTAATATTCCCAGGTTGCCGTCAATAACGTCCGTCTGGTAATGTCCTCAACGTAGTCTCGGGCTGATTTTATGGCATCGTTTAGCAGGTCGTCTTCAATAGAGGTCGCGGTTAGCCGTATTACCGTTGTGGTAAATTCGCACGTTGCCAGAAGCACCTTTGCAACCGTCCTGATATATTGCTTTACTCCGGTATATTCGATTTCTTGAACTGCATTGTCATTGGCCGTTGTTACCTGTGTAAAGGCTCCGGTTGGCCAGTCGGTATAGGTCACATCGTCGTCTGACTCCTGAATCTTACAGTCTACCGTTCCTGTGGCTCCATTGGTCCCGGAGTTGAGAATGACAAGGGCCGTATATCCCAACACGTCGATTCCTGTCCCGACATGCGTAGTATAATTGGCCGCTATTGCGTACACGTCCGGCACAAGGCTTTGACTTTCGTCTACATTATCGGCAAACGACCCCGAATCCAGACGTAAATGGAGCTTGAGAGATGCCAACGAAATAGGGTAAAGAGTCGACGCTGTATTTAAAATCAATTGCATAGTTTTAAACTCCCCCGGTGTTAAGTGCCAAGCAGGCCGCCGGGAGATCGGCTTTTCGGGTTTCCCCTATCCTGGCACAAGTGATTATTCACACTCTCTATGGGGTGTACTCTTCCCAAAGCCAACTGAACATGAACGTCCCGTCATTGATAGCCGAGGCGTAAGGCGATGCGTGATAACCTGGGGGTATAATGAGCGAACCTTCCAGGTCAAAATACATTCCATCCGTTAGCCCGGTCGTCACGGCGCCGGTGTGCCATGAACCAAAAACCTGATCTAAAACCGGGGCCTCAGTGAATACAACAGCGCTGTCAACGTTTGCCACGGATGCGACCCCCCCGAGCAGTCTGTTTTTGGGAACAATCACCTTTGTCGCCGCTCCTACACCTCCGCCGGTCATGATGCCCATCATACAATTTGCCGTAGGTACTGCAATCAAAGCCGCAATACCAATGCCAAGGATGGCAAAGTTCTTGCCGCTACCGGTCGGATTACAAAGTGCAAGACCGGTGTAAGTGGCCGCCATACCCGCCGTAACATTCACCACGGCCTGATTTGCCACTGAATAGACACGCCCCTCTTCCGTTGCTACGCGATACTTCCCGCCCTGGGATATAATCAACTCCCCGTTGGAATCTACCAACACAGGTTTTCCGACTCCTGCTGCTGTTTTTCCGTACATAATAAGTCTCCTTATGGATTAATTGTTATGGTCTGAGATCTTCGGCCCATCCACCGTTGTGGTAAACGTACTTTACCCCGGTATCGACGGCATGAAAGGTTGCGCCTTCGGGTGGATCTTCGATAGTCACTTGGTCACCCTCTTGGCCCTGCCATTTGTTCCCCATTACTCCAACCGCGCAAACTGTCATGATAAAATCTCCATTTATGGACCGCCATAAAGACGGCCCATGGGGTTAAGGGTTTAGGCGATTGCCACTACCACCGGATAATCAACATTGATTCCCGAACCGGCTGCGTAAGAAAATTTATTTCCTGCCGCACGCGATGTATTGCAAACAATACCGCCAACACCGGCTACTCCATCCGCAGCATCCGAATATAACCTATTATTGGTTACATACCAAAGATCGGATAATTCGTTGATGGTCAATGCTACTGCATGGATGCGATTTTCAAGAATCTCGCCGTTATATCCACCTGTAGCCGCAACAACATGGATGCCCTCGGTTGCACGAATGAAATTATCTCTGATAACCATGTCGTGTTGGCCGGTTCCTTCAACCTTGATACCTTCAGCAAAGATTCCGGTTCCGATAGCACCGGCATGTTCCAAGATCCGGCAACCGACCATCTTAAAGGCGCGATTATCATCGGCAAGCCGAATACAATGGGTAGAACCTGCGACATTCGGCCAGAATAGATTGCCATAAAACTCGACCGCCATGTGATCGGTTGTGAGTTTTATAAGCTCGTCCGTGTCACTGTTCATCCATCCAACATTGAAGAATCTTGTTCCGTAGGCTTTAGTGGCTATGATATGCGTTCCGGTAATTCTTGGCATGGCTTCAACATCGAAACCAACGCCTATGACATCACATTTTTCCGGGAACACTGTCAGATCCTCGGTAATTTCCTGATCACCCATAACAAAAATCCGGTTTCGCCGCGCCCACCATCTATTGGCAGTAAGGCCAATACTGGTATTGCTTGCCGCAATCGCTTCGGCAAGGGTCAGGTAGGGATCATTAATCGACCCGCTACCGGTCGCTGAAACATTCCCATCAACAAAATAATCAGAGGCCCCGGTGGGGTTTCCACTCATCACGCTTCCGCCCGGTTCAACAAGAATCTGCCCACCACTGGCGACAACAAAGGTGTCGCCTCCCTGTTTTCGATAAACTTTTGGTTGATAACTCGTGTCTGCCATTTTAATTTCCTCCGTTGATCCGTTGGTTACAGCGAGCGAGGCCGGATCACCCCACCCGCCTACCCTACTTAAAGGGACGGTTGATTAATCTACAGGCGCATCCAAGGGATGACCCTTGACAACAATAATCCCTAACGGGGGATCGGTGGTTCCGGTCACGGTGCCGATCAATTGCAGATATCGCTTCCCGCCGACATATCCGATCTTCGACAGGGTATTGTCCTCGGTGTTGACGTTATCAATGGTCAACACGACGCCGCTTGCGACGGTAAGATCCAACATATCCGCAGTTGTAACAACTGCATACGTTGACGCATCGTTACTGTCCCATAGGACAAAAGTGATCTTATGACTGGCGGACATGCTGGCATCAATTCCGCAATGAATCAGTATGCAGCAGGAACCAAAACCGGCAAGGTCAACATCCGTGATGGTCTGCGTAGTTGAAACCGCAATCGGGTCCAACATAGATGCTACTTCGATGTTGTTATAAAGATCTTTCATTCCCATTATTTTTACCTCCTTAAATCGTTTTTAAAACGGGGGTATATTTCAACCCCCGGTTAAGATTACGTTGCAGCTATTTTCATCGCCTTTATAGCCTCGTACATAATTATACCGGCCCCCACTTTTTTGGTCGTGTAAAATAACACGAAAGGTTTGCTGGTATACGGATCTCTGAGCACCCTCGTCCCGATGCGGTCAATAATCATGTATGCCCGTTTGAAATTGGCAAACCAGATGGGATACGCACCGGCTCCGATATCAGCAACATTATCGTCAATCTCAATCCTCTTTCCCAGGAGGGTATCGGGTGCGCCCTGCTCAAGCCCTGGCCGCCACATATAGTTCCCGTCACCATCCTTGAATTTACGGATCACCGCAAACGTGGTATCGTTCATCAGCCAGGCCGCATCATATCGGTAAACCGACTTCAAGGCGTGCTGAAGGTCAACCAGCTTATCTGCATTGTTCAGCAAAGTAGCATGGGCGCCGGGGACATATCCAACTTTACCCCAAGCATAAGAGGCATTTGTTACCGTTGAATAGGCCTCAAGTCCCTTTGGTTCCCCAACGCCATCGCCGTCAATGAAAGCGGCTCCTTCTTCCTCGTTGAACTCAATGGAGATCTCATCAGCAAGCCACTCGGCAATATTAATTGCAGAATCGTCAAGGAGAGATTGAGTAGCCGCAGGCATCGCATACAGTTCTTTTGTGTTGATTGCGATTTCTGCGAGTGTCGGGGTATCAGTTTCAGCTCTGCTGGCCTTTTCCGCAACCCATCCCGAGGATGAACCTCCTTTGTTTACCAGCTTTTTGTAAGTATCGGTCGATATCGACTTGACATTACAAAGCCTCCGCATAGCCGACACGGTAAGCGCTACCCTGTCAATGGTCGCGTCCACCTCTTCGGGTACGGTAAATCCACCATCAGGGTCAGATAGTGTTGAAAGATTCGCCTGTACTGCCAAGTCCTGAAGCCCATTGTCAACGCCTTTACGGAAAAACTTATTGAAAGCTGTTGAATATTCCGCTTTGGCTTTGTCAATTTCAGAATTCCCGCCGCCCGGCAATCCACCTTTTGCAATCGCTGTTTCAAGGGCTTCAAGCTGCGCTTTCATAGCCGCCATTTCACCAAGATCCTTGTTGATTTTGTCGACCTTATCAACTAAGATCGGATCTGCATGATCCTTTGCCTCGATCTCTTTCATCCTCGTATCGTTCTCAGTCTTAAACTGTTCAAAAGCTTTGCCGAGATCGGTAATAAGTTTTTTCAATTCATCGCCCATTTCATTTACCTCCTGTCATATTTACAATAATGGTTTTTAGATTATCCGCAATCTCAGCGTCCCACTGATTAGCATCGTCTACTTCATCCTTTTTCGGCTCAAGAGGCGTTTCACTGCATCCCGCAGCTTTCGCTTTGGCAAATTTACGGCTTGCGCCTGCATCCCGCAGGGCCTGCTCGATTTCTCTTATTGTTAATTCCCGGCCCCCTTCTGGTTGGACCGTCAAAATATCTTCAGGGGCATTGGCGAACATCGACAAATCAAACTCAGCCTTTGCCGCCTTACCTGATTTAAGGATTTCGTCTATGAAACCTTTTTCCTTCATTTTCTTGGCGTTCATATAGGTGCCATTCCCTTTGGGGCCTGTCATTATGGACCGGATCTCTTTCTTTCCGAGCTTTGTTTTGTCGGTATAGGCACCAACAATGTTTTCGTCAATCTGGCCTAAAATATCTGCGAACTCAATAAGCTCTTCTTTATTCCCTGCTATGAACACCCATGAATTATGAATCATCATCATGGTGTTGGAATATGCCTGAACCTTCTTTCCACCCATAGCCAAAACAGAGGCAATGGACGCAGCCAGGCTTTCAATGCGAACCGTTACTCCGCCAGGATGGTTAGCAAAGGCATTCAGAAGTGCCATACCATCCCAGACATCACCGCCAGGGGAGTTTATACGGGCAAGGATCGGAGTGTGTTTAATATCGGCCATTATCCTTACAAGTTCGCCTGCATCGTTGTACGGCCATCCTATGTAATCGTAGATGAACAATTCAACCTCATCTTCGTCAAGATTCTTGATTGAATACCAATCCGGCTTGTCGAGAGATTTATTCCAGTATTCAGCGATTATCTTTGCTGTTTTCTCGTTTCGATAGGATAGTTTCATTTGGTTTCTCCTTCGTCTTGATTCCCGGTGTCTTTAGTTGTACTGGTTCTGGTCCTGAAGTCGTCGCCGCCTTCATATGGGTTACGATCTTCCAAATCTCTACACTCGTTTGGATTAAATATTTCAGCATTAACCATTGTTTGATAAAACTTTGAACGGTCTTTCATGCTACCCCTGAGTAACCCCTCCATGCTAAATTTTGCATAATATTTTTTCTTTTCTTCTACTGTTAGCAAATCACGCCTTATAGCCGATTCATAAACAGGTACGTCAATTGAAAACATTTGATAAAATAAAAGGAACTGTTCTGCCGAGGCATATGTGGGGGCCTTATCACCTGCCCCTACAAGCATCAACGGAACTCTAAAAAGGCCACAAATCTGGGCCTCACTAAGTTTCATTTGTTCTAAAAACTGGGCGTCAACGAGTTTTATTTCAGGAAATTGGATTTTCATACCCTCGTCGATCAGCATAAACTCATGGCTTTTGCCCAATCCTTCATAGCGCTCTTTTAGGGTGTCGCGTCTATTTGCGAAAGCCTGGGTATTTAATGCCAGCGGGTGTTCAATTACAGCACTCGGATGTAGACCTTTAGAGAACCAGCGTGAAAGATGCTTTTCCCCTGCTATTCCTTTACCAATGGCCTCCCTTGCATACTCAATCGGATTTAGTCCGGTGAATCCATTCAGGGTAAGCCCCTTCATGTGAAATACTTGAGTCTCATTAAAATGCTTTACATCTCCGTTTTTGAAATGCACTTCATAATCAAGGCTATAATCTGCATTCTGTGTGATATTCCGAAGCATCCCGGCAGGTATAGGAATAAGTTCACGAATCGGACGCCCTGGAACCTGCGCTTTATATGCAACAAAATTTCCGCGTAAAGAGATATATGCTTCAGCCATTCCCCAAAATTCAGGAGCAGTCATCCAGCTATTTGGTTGATGCCGGAGTTTTTCGTATAAATAAAAATCCGGTGCTTTATTCTTGGTTTCACCAGTTTGTTTAAAGATATGGCATGGTAAACGGGAAAGCGTCGCCGCTCGCATACGGATACAATTTTGCACCGTGATCAGGCGCATAGCCGTGTCTGAATTCACCGAAACGCCCGACTCTGTAGGGCCACCACCATATATTCCAATGATCTGCTTCCGTAGGTCCTCGCTATCAAAAGCCTGTGGCCGTATCATTCTCGAAACAATCCCCACGATTATATATCCTTCATCATATATCCGACAGCCATAAGCAGAACCCCGCAAACCATGAAAGCAAGCCACTGGCCCCAGCGCAGATAGAGACCATAACCCAACATAGCTATCCCCCCAAAAAGCAAAATGTCCCGCATATCAAAAGTGCGGTGAAGCACCTTTAATGGGAACATTAAGGCCCTACCCATGGATTTTAAAATATTCATGTTTACCTAACTCATTATTTAAAATATTTGTGGAATTTAAGGTAGCAATGAAATTATAAGGAAGGGAAATAAATTTGTCTATATGCTAAAATACACTGGAGTAGCCCAATGCGACGGTTTCTTGATATGGCTTTTGTATTTGGAGAGTAGATTCACGGGTTATGCGGATTAATTTTTCGATCTTTACAGCGGCCAATTTTTCGGCTTTGATCCATCGGTAAATTGTAGCACGATTAACTCGCAAATATTTAGCGACCTCATCAGGCCGCAAAAGCTCTCTATTTGGTAGACCAATAATGGGGTTAGGTTTTGTCAAAGTATCGCCTCATATTCATCAGGAACTTGAATCGGCCCACCTTGCAACATAGCTCGACCTATTGCCATGATTAAACTGACCGCCCCATCGATCTTATTGTCAACATTGCTTTTTGTTGGGTAATAGTATTTAATCGGCCCCCCCCGGCCTGCTTTCAATACAACATTTGATATCATCCACGACAAAACGGGGTCCCCATTGTGCCATAACTGGTGGGCGGCAATCCTGGCCTCCATTTCCTTCATAGGTTCACTTATCAGAGCCGGACCCTGGTTGATTTCAATGCAAACATCCTCTTTCATCCAGTCCATGAGATTAGCGACAATATATCCAGCCTCGCGCGGATCAAAGGCAAGCTGCATTATTGGATGGTTGTCATTTATCGCTTTTATATCATCCTCAATAAATTTCTGGTCAGTCCGGGCCCCGGGCGTTTTGGTAAGCCAGCCTTGTTTTACCCATAGTTCATACTGTTGTTTGTTTTTAGAGTCCCGGATCGTATCCTCGCAGAGATAGTGCTTTGTAAATATGGCAAATCCTTTCTCAGATTCAAAAAGCAATACGAGTGAGCAAATATCGATCTTGCTTGCCAAATCAAGCCCGGCATAACACGACACCCCTTTAAAATCTTCAATATTCAGTGAAGCGTCATAGCAAGCGTTCCATTTCTCGGCAGTAATCCACTTAATATCGCCTTCCACCCAGATACAGAAATTAAGGCGCTTAACAAGGCTCTCTTGTTTTGGCATAGCCTTGGCCTCTTCCACCTGACGCCTCAGATAGTCCCTGAAGGGCGCCCCCAAATAATTGAGGTTAGGGTTCGCTTTTTCCCATACCGACTCGTCTCGCCAGTCATCACAGTCCGGACAGCCGTCCTGGGGGATGGTCTTTCCCTCTGATTCGCATTTCGCGCAAACGTCGAGCCCGGTCATTATGCCAAACCATGCGTCATCTTCTAAAATGCCCTCAAGAATTTTTTCAGTGTATTCGTGGTGCTGGTAGCAGATTGTATGACGGTCATAACCTGCATTTGTTATTTCAAAAATTAAACTATTAGCTCTGAATTTTGTCCCTGCCGACATTTTGCGAACCACTACATCGTCAGGGTGTTCATGAATTTCATCAATCAAAGCCATATGTGGCCGTTTTCCGTCAAGAGCCCGCTTTTCAGAAGAAATCGGACGGAAATAACCGTTGTTTTCGGGGTTTGCAAGATTATGTTTGTCTATAATTAACATCTCGTTCAAATCAGTTGAACCTGTTGAGAAAGTGTGTGCATCCCGAAAACAAAGGCCCGCCTGTTCGCGTGTTACAGCGGCGGCGAAGATTTGCGGAGCGGCCTCACCGTCAAATGTAAGACCATAAAGCCCCACCCCTGCCGCCAATGGGGTTTTGATTTGCCCCTTTGCCATTTCAATATATGCGGTCCTGAATCGCCGGTATCCACTCTTTTTTATTTTCCACCCAAAAATTGAACCTACAATAAAAGCGAGGTTTGGCGTCAAAACAAATTCTTGGCCACTAACGAGTCCTTCATATAAAGTCAAAAATTCCGGGAAGAAATCAATAATATGATCCGCCGCCGCTTCGTCGAAGTACAGGCCGCGCTTTTTGCCGGTCTTCAGGTCGGTCAAGTGACGCTGGCAGGCGAGACGGGTCCATTTATTGGCAGGGATCTTGCCCTTGGTAATATCCGTGGCGTACTGGGTGACTGGGTGCAGGGGTTTTTTAGGCTTTCGTGGCATTACCAGTCCCATTCTTCTTTTTCAATATTTACTCCCTGTGATTTTAACCAGGGAATTAGTTTTTCCTTGAAGCATTTAGGACATAAATCAATTTCATACTTTGTGCCACTTCCCCCCTCGGGATAAGAACCCCCCTCTTTTTGTCTTATTTCTATAGATATTTCAGTCTCATTTATCTCATAGATCGATGTTGCGGGCCATTCCTCACTTTTTGATTCTAAACCACACAAATCGCATTTTCTTGATTTAGTAAAGGTATTGGTGTGCTCAGGAATTATTTTTTCGCCATAAACTTTCATAATTATTCTCCTTTCTCTTTAGATTTTCGTGCTATTAAAAACCTCTATAACCCTTCTTGTTTGTTCTACGACCCGAACCGCAATTATTTGATCCCTGATTGAGTTTTCCGCACATTTTATGGCCTGGGATTTATCCCTAAACCCATTAAAAGATTTTCGATAACAGGGTTCTCCCTTAATTTTATATTCAACACAATATTCGACGGTTTTTCTCATTTTACCCTCCATTCTTCTCCGCCAGTTTTCCAGCTAACCAATCCATAAAACGAATAAAACCGGTTGCCTTTGCAATTTCCATGAAACAGTTGACCATTGCATCGTGTAGTTTTTCAAATGGCTCTATGTCTTTCATCTTACCCCCCATTCTTCCTCGCCATGAACTTCTGGGCTTTATTTTCTTTCCGTGGTTTCTCAACCTTTAGATTCACCCGGCTCGATGCCCCACCCGCCCCGAGCAAAACAGCGTTCTTCATAAGGCGATCTTCAGCCTCTTTAATAACCCTTTTCCAAGGATTTATTCTTGGCTCCCCCAATTTGTTAACCCAAACAAAACCCTTTTCTCTTATTCCTTCAACGGCATGCCACCAATCGCTATAACTTTGAGCATATATTGCAAGCGTAGCCATGTCCATTTCTGTCATAAGGCGCACATTGCCCAAGAGGTCTGCCATTCTGTGCCATTCTTTTTTTGCTATTTCATCAAGTATCTCTGGACAGGATGGAACCTTCTCAGGTGGCATAGGCTCCTGGTCACTTCGGGGTTTCTTGTGGGTGTGTTTCGTGCCACCTCTTAAATTTAAAATTTTACTGGGAGTTGCCTTCCTACCCTTGGCCATGATTTACCTCCTTTAGTTTATGTTACTCTGATTTAAATAGAATGTCAAGTACCCTTCGATTACTGAATGGTATTCGGAAGATTAATGGGAATTATTTTAACTTAT
>Ga0222666_1001037_pt1 | contig 11113 bp, 6 predicted proteins | sample AntAcemetagen655_FD_181710 | JGI IMG/M metagenome (GOLD analysis project Ga0222666, IMG submission 181710) | Saline water microbial communities from Ace Lake, Antarctica - #655 | ecosystem: Environmental > Aquatic > Non-marine Saline and Alkaline > Saline | place: Antarctica: Ace Lake | collected...
TAAGATTTTTTCCAGATCTCTTCTTGAACGCTTTCTGGTAAGTTCAACCAAACCGAGTTCACTATTCTGGACAACGTTTGTCTTTGTTTTGTCTTTTTTCAAACTATCCTCTAATTGTTTTATCAGTTTATCCTTATCTTCCTGATTATCCATATCGATAAAATCGATAATGATAATGCCACCTATATCTCTCAATCTTAACTGAAGACCTATTTCTTCGGCAGCCTGTAGATTGGTTTTCAAGATTGTTTTTCTCATATCTTTTTTGCCTACAAATTTTCCGGTATTCACATCTACAACCGTTAAGGCTTCTGCTTGATCAAAAATCAGATAACCTCCGCACTTTAACCATACCTTTCTTTGCAAGGCTTTAGTTATTTCTTTTTCTATACCATATTCTTCGAAAATTGGTTTTTCTCCGGTATAAAGTGATACTCTCGGACCTAATTCCGTAATGGATAATGTCTGCAAAAATTTTAACATATTCTTATAAATTGATCTAGAATTGATGATAATTTCATCTACTTCTTCAGTAAACAAATCTCGAATAATGCGATAAGTAAGGGATAAATCTTCGTGTAGTAACATCGGGGCCTTGGTTTTATTTGCTCTCCTGCTAATCTTTTTCCATAATCGTATTAAAAAATCCAGGTCTGCTAAAAATTCTTCTTCTTCTTTCCCCCAGGCAGCAGTACGAATGATTAGTCCTACTTTTTTAGGCCTTATGGATTGAATAATCTTCTTTAATCTTTCTCTTTCTTTTTCGTCTTCTATTCGGTGAGATATCCCCAAATTAGAACTGTTGGGAATGAACACCAAATATCTTCCCGGTAGACTTATATTGGTCGTTACACGTGCTCCTTTTGGTATGATTGCTTCTTTAACAACCTGCACCATTAATTCCTGATTATTTTTTATATTATCCAGGGCAAGCAAAGAATTAGATTGCCCCATAGAAGCACTTTCCTTCTCGTTCGGCTCCTGACTGGATTTTTCCAGATGAAGAAAAGCATTTTTTTCGATACCGATATCAATAAATGCCGCCTCAATTCCCGGCAAAACATTAATAGCTCTTCCTTTGTAGATATTTCCTACAATTTTATCATCTTCAATTCTCTCAATATGGATCTCAACCATTCGGTTGTCTTCAAAAATAGCTACACGTTCCTCGGTTAAACCCACATCAATAATCACACGTTTATTCATAAAAACTCCTATTTTATTTTAAATTAAATCTTTTATTTATTATAATTTTTTCTTAAAAATCTAAAAATATTTTCAACAGATTATATATATGGTGCTCTGCAAATAATATTTTAGCAAACTAACCACCATTTCTATTTTACCTTAAATCCCCTATTTAGTAAAGATAAGGAATTCGAGTTCACTAGAGTTTACATTGACAATATTCCGGAAACTTAAATATATGAATACAATTAAATATATTACACTATTAAAATAGAAAATGTGATTCAAAATCTAGTTCTTTATCACTTCTTTATCAGCTATAAACATGCCTACTCTTGATATTTCCACAAGGTCAAACGAATAACTATATCTTGATAGCCATGCTTTAATTGCATAATGAGGATTTAAATTTCCATCATTGCCCATTTTTATATCTAATTTTAACATCATATTTCCATTTGTAATATCTGTCTCTTCTATTCTTAAATTTAAAATCAAAGGTCTGATATTTAATTTTTTAATACCTTTTTTGCCTCTTTTATCTATCCAAATTTCTTTTAAGTCTAAATATTTTTCTATATTTTCTCTTATTTCGTTTTTTAAGTTTTCCCTTTCCGTATTTAATTTCATGGTAACAATATAAGTAGATTGATCAATGGATTTAACCAGTGAATCAGTTGAAGATAAAATAATTTTTGCGCAAATTATTTTCAAACCGATGGGCAATTCCCGGTTAAGTTTTTCGGCTAACTCTTCAATTTTCATCTCTTTTTTTAATCTAATGTCAAAATATTCGCTGGTACTGCTGATACCTAACGCCAGAGGGGGGCCAAAAGAAATTCTGAACCGGGGATTGAATCCCAGAGAAATAAGTACCGGAATGTTTGCCCTTCTCAAAGTCCGGGTAAAAACCTGTACCAGGTTGAGATGAGAAATGTATTTAATAGGTCCTTCTTTAATATATTTTACTCTAATTACCTGCTCCAAAATTTATTAAGTCCTTTCTTTTTAGTTAAGATAAATTTTTAATTTATTATTTTAATCTTTAATTTTCTTAACTAATTGTATTTCTTATTTTATTAACTGAAAACTGATAATTGTAAACTGAAAACTTATTTTTTATCTTATATTTCATCTTCTCTTTATTCTGACTCCTGGCTTCTGACTCCTGGCTTCCTTAATATATTTTTTTAACTAACTAACCAGGTAACAAATATTCACACAGTTCCTACCTGCATTTTTTATTTATTACTCATTACTAGTTACTTCCTTCCTGCTAACGACTATTCACTAACGACTAACGACTAATTTAACATACTCCACATCCGGTACAAACATCAAATCGGCAATCCGGAGTTGTTTCTCCTTTTAAAGCCTTCTTCTTTTCATTCAGGAAATATTCTTTAGTCACTCCACAGGAAATATGTTCCCAGGGTAATACCTCATCTTCTTCTCTCTGACGGTTTGCGTAAAATTCCATTTTAACTCCACAATCGGTAAATGCCTTCTGCCATAATTCAAAATCAAAATGTTCTCTCCATGCATCAAATTTACATCCTGATTGATGGGCTCTCTCTAATACTTTATTTAATTTTCTATCACCTCGGGCAAACACGGCCTCCAGACAACTCCTATTGATATCGGAATAACTATAAGCAATATTTTTTTTCCTTAGTGTAGCATTTAAATATTTTAATTTTTCAGAAAGAAGAAATGCCTCTTCCTGGGGTTCCCATTGAAAAGGCGTATGTGCTTTTGGCACAAAAACAGCAACGCTGACATTAATATTTATTTTTCTCCCGGTAATCTCTTTTCCCAATCGATTAACCCTATTGACTATTTTAACAATTCCTTCGATATCTTCTTTGGTCTCCGTAGGTAAACCTATCATAAAATATAGTTTAATTTTTCTCCATCCCGCTTTTAAGGCTGCTTTAATGGACAAATAAAGGTCTTCTTCCTGCACATTTTTATTTATGACATCTCTTAATCTTTGCGTGCCTACTTCTGGAGCTAAAGTAAGCCCTGATTTCCTTACCCTCTGAACCTGATTAGCTAAATTAACTGAAAAAGTATCTACTCTCAAAGAAGGTAATGAAATTCCAACTCCCTGTTCTTTATACAGATTAATTAATTCGGTAATCAATTTCTCTATCTGGCTGTAATCACTTGAACTTAAGGAGGATAGTGAAATTTCCTCGTATCCTGTATGTTGAAGAGATTCTTTTGCTAAATTCATTAGTCTTTCTACTGATTTTTCTCTTGCCGGACGATACAACATTCCCGCCTGACAGAAACGGCATCCCCGGGTACATCCACGAAAAATTTCCAATGTTACTCTATCATGAACAACATCAATATTAGGCACGATTGGGGAAACAGGGTAATATACTTTATCAAAATCAGAAATGATTCTTTTTTTGATCACCGAAGGATATTGCTTTTTTTTAGGAAGAATGGCTTTTATTTTTCCATTTTTAAAATAACTGACTCGATAATAGGATGGCACATAAATCCCTTTTATAGTCGAAAGCCTTTCCAGGAGATTAGCTCGATTCTTCTTCCCTCCTTCACACCAATGCTTATATACTTCTATTATTTCATGGATAATTTCTTCTCCTTCACCAATGATAAATAAATCAATGAAGTCGGATATAGGTTCAGGATTAAAGGCTCCCGGGCCTCCGGCAATAATTAAAGGAGCATTATCTCCTCTTTCTGCGGATTTTAAGGGGATACCTCCCAGATCAAGTAGATTTAAAATATTGGTATAACACAATTCATGTTGAATAGTAAAACCAACGATATTAAAATCTTTTAGAGGTCGATAGGTCTCTAAAGAAAATATGGGCAAATGATTTTCCCTAAGCAGTTTTTCCATGTCAACCGCCGGAGAAAAAACCCTTTCAGCAAATGCATCCTTACGCTGGTTTATTAATTCATAAAGTATTTTAAAGCCTAAATAACTCATGCCAATTTCGTATAAATCAGGAAAAGTTAATGCAATTTTAACCAAATGATTATTTTTTTCTTCAATTTTTACTATTTCATTTAGTTCTTTTCCTGTATATCTACCCGGTTTTTGCACTTTGTCCAATATTTTTTCAAACAATATTTTTCTTAAATTCAAATCCTTCTCCTTTTGTTTGCTTAGTTTGTTATCTGGCCGCTAACCAACCAAGCAATTCATTATGGGCAAACACAAGGTCTGCCCCTACTTACACCTTGCAACCTTCTTTATATTTCTCATCTTTCTTGATATTTTATTTCTTAACCCGTAACTTCTTTACCTTTTCTTTATTAACGACTAATTTAATCGTCTAACTAAATTAATCAGTTTTATCTTAATCTTAACTGGATAACCGGTAAACCGGCTAACAGGGTAACTAAATTATCTTATATCTTACATTTAATGTTAATGACTAAAATAATTGGGTAATTGGTGAATCGGCTAATTGGTCAATTAATTTCACCACTTCACCTTATGTATTTCCACATTTAAAAGAATCCCGATCAATACTAAGTTAGAAATCATAAAAGTTCCGCCATAACTTAAAAACGGAAGAGGTAATCCGGTGGCCGGTAATATACCCATAGCCATTCCAATATTTACAAAAATATGAAAAAGTAGAAATGCCACCGCACCGGAAGCCAGCAAGCTCCCTAATAAATCTTTTGCCTCCCTGGCAATTTTTATTCCCCGCCATAAAATAATTGCGTAAAGGCCTAATAAAAAAAGAGTCCCCAGAAAACCTAATTCTTCTCCGACAACTGAAAAAATAAAATCTGTATGCTGAGCCGGTAAAAAATGCAGCTGGCTCTGTAATCCGCCAAATAAACCTTTTCCTAAAAGCCCGCCTGAACCGATTGCTATTTTTGACTGTATGACATTATAACCTCCACCCAGGGGGTCTATATTGGGATTTATAAAAAGTATAATCCTTCTTTTTTGATATTCCTTTAAAAATATCCACAGAATCGGGATAGAAGAAAGTGCTGTGAAAAAAACGGTTGCCAAAAATTTAATTTTTACCCCTACTACAAATAACATAATAACGAGGATTGCCATATATACCAATGAAGTCCCTAAATCCGGTTGCATAAACACCAATAAAATAAATAACCCTGTATAGACAAATGGAATTAAAAAATAGAAAAAATAATCTAACTTTTCTCTGTTTTTATTGAGAAAATCTGCTAAAAAAATGATGAGTGCTATTTTTGCAAATTCCGATGGTTGAAACTCAAATGGTCCGATAGGCAGCCAACGTCTTGCCCCATAAATCGTCTTACCCGAAAATATCACCATGACCAGGAGAATAATAGCCATGAAATAAGCAAATTTGGAGTATTTTTCAACATAATGATAATCAATAAACAAGATCATGGTCAAAAAAGTAAAACCGCTAAGCATCCATAATATTTGCCGCTTAACAAAATAATAGCCATCACCGCCTGCAGTGGTCATTCTGGTTGAACTGTATAAAACTATAAGACCATAAAAACAGAGGATTACCACTGTAATCAATAAAGTGTAATCTATATTTTCACTTAATCTTCCTAAATTCCTTTTCAATTTTTCCTCCGGTAATATAAGATACTACCCTTTATTACATTTAATTAATATTATATTCAATGCAATCTTTGTATCCGGGTATTTTCTGTTATCTTTGGATATTAAATAATTTTTCCAGCATCGCTCTTGCAATAGGAGCCGCTGCTTCTGAACCATCTCCTCCATTTTCAACGAAAACCGTAATACAAATCAGGGATTCCCCCAACGGAACATAGCCTATAAACCAGGCATGGGTTTCTCCCTGTGGATTCTGAGCAGTTCCGGTTTTACCCGATACCTCTAATTCTTTAATATTCGCTCTCCACCCTGTTCCTTTTAGTATAGTTTCCCGCAATCCTTCCTTAACTATTTTGAAAGTATTGGGAGATACATCAATTTCCCGATAAATTTCCGCCCCTATTTCTTTGTCCAATTTTCCATCAGGAGAAACGATTTCCTTTACCAGGTGGTATTTATAGATAATTCCCTCAGTTGCAACTGCACTTATTACATTATGCAGTTGAAATGGTGTTATTGATAAAAAACCCTGTCCAATGGAAAGATTAATGGTATCACCTGGGTACCATATTTCATGAAATTCTCTTTGTTTCCACTCTGAAGAAGGTATGGTTCCCAAAGATTCGGTGGGCAAGTCAATACCGACCTTTTCTCCAAATCCAAATTTTTGCATATACTTGTTTAATTTCTCTATTCCCAAATCCTTCCCTATTGTATAAAAATATATATTGCAGGAATGGGATATTCCGCCGTAAATATCCAGGCTGCCATGCCCACCTTCTTTCCAACATTTAAAGACCTGGTCAACAATCTTAAACTTGCCCGAACAGTAGATTTTCCTCTTTTCATCCGTAATCCCTTCCTCCAGAGCAGCTATTGCTGTTACGACTTTAAATGTTGAACCCGGTGAATAAAGGCCCTGGATACTTCTATTACTTAAGGGATAATTTGAATCAGTAGAGAGTCGTTCCCAATCCTCAGGTAAAATAGTTCCGACAAATAAGTTTGGATTAAAGGAGGGTTTATTAACTAAAGCCAGAATTTCCCCTGTATGAGAATTGCTTACTATAATGCTACCTTTTTTATCGTTTAATAAACTTTCCCCGAATTGTTGTAAATTTTTATCAATGGTTAAGATAATATCTTTTCCCGGAATAGATTTTCGATAAAGTAAAGTGGCAATTTCTCTTCCCAGGGCATCAACTTCAACTTCTTTTCCACCTTTCTCTCCTCTTAAAATTTGATCATAATATTTTTCCAGACCGGTTTTACCTATAATATCACCACCCTGAAAATCCTGAGCATTCATTTCTATTAATTCTTCTTTATTTATTTCTCCTACATATCCCAGACTATGAGCTGCCAAATCATGATAAAGATATTTTCTCCTTGGTTGTATTTCTAAAACCACCCCTTTTAATTCATCCTGTCTCTCTTCAATTTCGATAATTTTATTAATTCTACAATCATCGAATATTTTTACAGTTTTAAAGGGATTAAGATAATATTCTTTAATCTTTTTTTGAATTTGGCCAGGGTCTATCCCCAGTATTCCACCGAGTTTATTGCTTAATTTTTCTATATCTTCTATTTCTCCGGGAATAACTGATACAATGACTGCAGGTCTGTTTGTCACCAATAGTTCTTTGTTACGATCATAGATCTTTCCTCGTGGAGCATTCTCCACCAGGGAACGAATACAATTCTCTAACGCCTTCTGAGCCAATTCCTCCCCTTTAATCAACTGAAAATACCAAAGACTCATTACTAAAATAAAAAAACAAATAATTACGAATATCCATAAATAGTTAAGTCTGAATTTTACTTCTTCCGGAACAGAAGATGATTCCCTCATAATAACTCCTATCAGGTCTAATGTAAACTTTGGTGCCTGGCACTAAAGTTTACATTTATGACAACTCTGGTGCCAGGCACCAAAGTTTACATCTTAAAATTTATCATCGATTATTTGAAGGAGTTTCTTTACTCCCAGGTAGATAAAAGGCGATAAAAGACTGTTGTATAGCGCTTCAGGAATCGTCATTTGCTTGAGGCTCCAAAGCAGGTTGCCTGGTTCCATTCCAAAAGCCCGTAACACCAAAAACATTAAAATATTCTTAGCTATCGTTGCAAATAAAGTGATCAATGGAACAACAAATAAAATATGTTCTTCAAATATCCTCTCTTTCAATATGCCGCATAAAAAACCCGTTATTGTTTTTATCAGTGCATGTACTCCAAGCAATCCAACAGAAAAAATATCCTGTAAAAGACCGGAAAAAAAGCCCACGATTGTTCCTTCTCCTGCTCCTCTTAATAATGCAAATACAATAACCAAAACAAACATCAAATCAGGTTTTAAACCTTGCAATGTAAATAAATTTAAGATAGTCAACTGAATTAGCAAGACAATAATAATAATTAAGCCTTTAAAAATGTCTTTCATTTCTTATCTATCTCCTTATTTACAATTTTCTATAATAACCTGAATCTATTTTTATAATATATAATAATAGATAAAATAAATCAAAAGTATAATGAAAACAGTGTTGAGTTAAGAAAAAACTAGAGAAAAAAGAGAAGATTAGTAATAAAGAATAGATATTATTGCGGAATCGTCAATATTTTAAAAAACTTATCAATTAAATTTATTTAATCCATTTTATTTTATATAAATTATTAAAAAAGTAATTATTTAATCCGTATTTTTTAAAGTTAATATTATCTTTCCCATAATTACCAGGCCCATAAAATAAAAGAGGGCTAAAGTATGAAATGCTCGTTTTGGTTGTTTGATAAAACGGTAAACCCATTCCATGCCATGTCTCTGCATCCATAGTGGTGCTCGTGGTATTTTACCTGAAAGAACATCAAAACTTCCACCGACTCCCATACATACCGGAACATTAAGCCGTTTTGATTTCAGATTTCCGGCAATCCACTTCTCTTGTCTGGGCACACCCATACCTACTAGTAATATATCCGGTTTTTTATTATTAATCTCCTGAATGATTTTCGCTTCTTCGTTTCTTTCATTATATTTGATATCCATACCTTTAGCTATGCCTTCCGTTCCGGAATTCACTTTGTTTTTATGCATTTGGGGTATTATGGTTTCATCTGATAAACTTGTTGCATGAAAATAACCGTGATGATTTCCGATTATTTTTAATCCCGGATATTTTTGAGTTAATTTCAAGGAAGCCTCTTTGGCTACTCCGGGAGAGGCGCCTAAAAGATATATTGAATATGCTTTTTTGGCAGCAAGCTTACAAATACCTTGAATAATATCAATTCCGGTTACTCTTTCCTTTAAGGGATGGTGCAGGATTGTGGTTGCCCAAAGTATACCGGCTCCGTCAGGTGTAACCAGGTTTGCAGATTGAATTATATTAAAATAATCAACATCTTTTTTTGCTCGTAAAATAGCTAATGTATCCGGTGTGACTACCAGATGGGATTTTTTAGTAACTATAAATTCTTCTATTCGGGAAATAACACTTTTTACATCTACCCGATCAATTCCCACTTGGAAGAGTTTTATTCGATTATTGGCAAGATCTTTTTCAATGATTAATTCTTCTGAAGAAACCTTTTTCTTGAGCATCTCAAAGATGACCCATCCGAAAACGGACATTATCACCAATAAATAAAGGCTTTGATAAATGGAAACAATTAAAGCAGAAAGACTAAGATATAAAGAAGTAGCAATAATGGTATAATTTGCTCCATGTGCGGAAAATCCATAAGATTGTAATTTTTGACGAAGCCTGCTTTCCGTAGTTGAAAAATCACCTACTTTCCCCTGTTGTACTACATAACTGGAGACGATAGAATAAGAACCATCTACTAGCGGCACTCCCAGAATTAATAGTGGAATAAAAAGGGTTAAAGCGGCAGTACTCTTGGATACACCTACAATGGCAATAACTGCCAGAATAAATCCAAATAACATATAGAAAGAAGAAAACTTCCCTCTGGGGAAATATTTAATAACAATAAAAGATATAACTGCTAAAGATAGAGAAAGAATTTCTGCTAAAATTAGTCCCTGCCTCTGAAGAAGTGTAACAGTAAAAAAGGTCAAAGAAGCAATAAACACTATATAAGGAGTAATATCTCCCAACTCGCCTGTCTGTCCAATTGAGTTGGTAATGCCTATCAACCAGATTAATGTCAGCGGTATAGATAAAAAGCTAAAATAAATATAACTACCCGGAGTCGCTGGATTTCTTAAAAATTCTATTCTGATTCCCGAATAAATAATGATTAAAGAAATTAATATCTGAAAAATAAGTTTGCTTCCTGTATTAAGTTTCTTCTTCTCATTCATTTTCCCTAATACAATTATTAACGCGCCGGCTATAATAATTCCCGCGATCTTATATATTGTTTCATTTTCCAACATGCTTTAATCCTTAAATTTCTCTTATAATCAGTTATCTTTTGTAATATTAATTATCACATTATTCTACCACACCTTTATAAACTATACCAATGAAACAGTTAATTTATTTACATTTTTTTGTGTTTCGTCAAAATTTACTAATTGTAATTGGTATTTCGTGTCAATATAGTTTCAATACGATTTTACTAATAACTTATTTTACTATTTTTCGGATTATGCATTTTAAAGCCGCATTCATATCATAATTTTATATAATTTAAATTCTTAATAAAGTAAATTACCCGCCTACAAATTTAATCAACTTAATAGCTAACCTTTTTAAACCAATTTACTGTTTCTTCTAGACCATTTAATAATTCAGTTTGTGGTTTCCAGTAAAAAATATTTTGAATCTTTTGACAATCCAGAATATTCTTTCTTAAATCACCAGGTCGGGCGGGTCCGTAATCTGCCGGGTGAGAAAATTTCATAATATCCTTTAAAAGTGCAAATAATTCATTAACCGAAGTACCCTTCTCTGTCCCCAGATTAAATCCGTTTAAGGAAGGTTGTTGTGGTTGCTTTTCTGTCTTTATTTTAGCTGAAACTTCGGATGATTTCTGCAAATTTTTAAGGGCAAGTAAATTTGCCCGAGCAACATCTTTTACATAGACATAATCACGTATATAATCTCCATCTCCGTTGATTGTAGGCGTCTCTCCCTTTAGCATTTTTTGGATGAATATTGCAATGACCCCCGCTTCCCCATATGGATCCTGCCTTGGACCGTAAACATTCCCATATCTTAAAGCGACATAATCGAGGTTGTAATTTTTTTGATAAAAATTTAGATAATGTTCAATGGTCACTTTACTGATTCCATAGGGAGATAGTGGAAGTAAGGGATGATTTTCGTTGACTGGGAATTGCTCAGGTTCTCCATAAACCGTCCCCCCACTGGAAGC
>Ga0222666_1001043_pt1 | contig 11038 bp, 9 predicted proteins | sample AntAcemetagen655_FD_181710 | JGI IMG/M metagenome (GOLD analysis project Ga0222666, IMG submission 181710) | Saline water microbial communities from Ace Lake, Antarctica - #655 | ecosystem: Environmental > Aquatic > Non-marine Saline and Alkaline > Saline | place: Antarctica: Ace Lake | collected...
TACATCTATACCAGTTACTTGTTGATAGGCGGTATAATGAAACTGGGCAGCAAAACCACTACCAACAATACCAATACGGATAGAGTTGTACATAATTATTAACCTTCTTAAGTTTGATTAAATAATCGAGAAATAATAAATATTAAGTTCCAAAAAATAATAATGATAAAATAATCTTTTGGGATTAATGATAAATTAATTTTATAAAAGGCAAGGTCTCTCCCGCTACCTTCGTACAGCTTTATATACTTTGTTCTAATTTTAATGAGTATATCAATTCATTCTATTTGTAAAATACTACATCTATTTTAAAAATCCTTCTTTTTCTGAAAAAAAATGTTTATATTAAAAGAAAAGGCCCTTCACTAAAATTTCCAAAAGGCTTTAATCATAAAGAATTGTTGGAGGCTGGTAGACGAGTTTCGCAACTTCTGTATGAACGATAATACTTAAAAGACGTATCGAAAGTTGGAAGAGAGAATTGGGAACTGTTAAGAATTTATATCAGCTAATCCTTCAATATTTAAATAATATCTAAAATTAAGTATTTATAATATATTTATAAAAGAAAAATCCTTCTGTTAAAAAGTTAGAAAAAGTAACCGAGTTATTGAGCTAGTACAACCGTCCCTTTTTATGTGGAATATAGATAGAAGAAATTTTATAGGTCTATATAAACATCATCGTTTTTTATTTCTATTTTATAAGAAGGCAAAGAACGAGCTAAACCAATTGATTTTGTTAGTGAACCGATTAACTTAGGCCAATTGGGAATCCATTTAATTGGTTTTCCGTTTGTAATATCAAAAGTTGAACCATGACAGGGACAAATTATATGATTATCTTTCAAAGTTCCTTTTGCCAGTTTACATCCGAGATGAGTACATTTATTTCCGGTTGCGTAGAATTTTTCTTTATGCTGTATTAATAAAAAAGAGATACCGTCTATTTGAAATTCTTTCATCTCACCTGATTGAAGCTTGTTTGCTTCGGGAATTTTTCTTTGCATAATAATTCTCCTTTGAATGATTGTTTGTATATTATTTTACCATATTCTTAATGATCATTTGTCTTTAAGTCAGACCGTCCTGGCATATTCTTATATTGTTTTATATCTTTTCCTAAAATCCATATTCATCTATATCCATATAATTATTATCCTTATTCGCTTGAATTGTAAGGGTTTACTCTTTTAAAAGATCGTCATTTATGGTTATTTTTATCAAACGAAGAACCGTCCCCCTGTTTTACTCATTTATTTTTTTCATTCTTATCCCCTTTTTAACCTATATTTCCATAAAAAGTTCAATATTCTGTTTTTTTAAATGAATATAATTCAGTAAAAATATTAAAAATTTATTGATCACCTATCAATCTATATCAAAAAATAATTAGGCAGATCAAATGAAATATCCTGGTGTCTTACTATGGCTTCGAAAATTATTGAGGGTCAAGTCTTGCAATATCACTTTTTACCTTTCTTCTTTATTTTTTTAATTGCCCTGCTCACTTTAGTATCTTCGTACAAATATATTTTGCTTTCTATTTTGTGATATTGCAAGACCTGACCCAATTACCCATTACTTTACTTCACAATGAACGAAATCTTGGCATTAAGACGATACTTAACGATCTTGTTACCTTCAACAACTGCCTGTAAGTTTCTGACGTAAATTTTCTTAATGTTGCTCACTGTCTTGCCTGCCTCTGTAACTGCGTTTTGTGCAGCAATCTCCCAGCTTTCATTCGATTCTGACAAAATTTCGATTACTTTTACGACTGACATTTTATGCCTCCTTTCTTCTTTTATTGGTACTCCACCAGTTTTAAAATGGGTATGAACGTCCATATTAAATCTCGGTTATTTATTTTTTCTATTTACTATTATCATATAATTGCTAATAAAACATCTCACAATATCACAAAAAAATTATATTTGCATACATTTAATAATAGAATAAGTTATTCAAGTCTCAATGTTTGACATATCTAATCCTAAAGATCAAAACCATTATTTTTCATGCTTCTATAAAATGTTTTATAATAAGTAAAAAAGACAGAATAGGAAAATAACAATATTACTTTCTTACTCTGTCTTTTTTACCTGAAAGATTCTTCCTGGATAATTAAGAAATAATTTTTGAAAGTACACTCTGTAAGGAATTTTCCTAAAACTTAGGAATTACCTCGTCGGTGCTTTTTATGATAAAGCTTTCCAGAGTTCTGTCCTGTAACAGTCTTTTTGCCTGAAAGTTTGGATACTTGTGATATCTTGCTTCTTCGGCTCCTTCTCTTCTTTAAAAGAAAAGGTCTCTCCTGCTACCATCATACAGGTTACAATATTTCATTTAATTTTATATTTGGGTTCAAGGGGTCAGGTCTATAACATTTGACATATAAATTTTATATGTCAAATGTTGAGACCTGACCCCTTGCATTGCTTATTCTTTTAAATATTCGACATTCATTTCAAAAGTCCTTCTTTTTGAAAAGTTTTAATTTGGAAATAGCGATTGCCAAAAGATTACCGATGGGTATTAGGTAAGGCGTGTATTCCTGTGGTGACTCTCAGGATACTACAGATGGTGTTCCCTTAAAATTTTCTCTAAAACAACTTTATATATAAAATAGCAACAAAACTATCCCTATCAGATCAGCCAATAGATGCGCCATCCATGAAACATATATATTTTTGGTTCGATTAAAAATGATGCCATAAATAATACTATCAATAAAAATCATCCCGGTATCATATAGTACTATAGAAATAGTATCACTTGAATAATGAACCATTCCGAAAACTATTGAAACGAATATGATTGCAGTTGCAGGCTTTATAAACCAACTTATTCTTTCTTGAAAAAATCCTCTGTAAACGATTTCTTCTGCAAATGTTCCGATAAATATCATGGTTAACAATGGAACCATTTGGGATAGATTCATCAGAGGAATTCTTGCTTGTATATGTTCAAAATAGCCGGGAATAAAATATTTAGCTATAGTTATAACACTAAACTGAATAATGACTCCAACGGTAATTATCCAGTGCCAATTATTTTTAATATCAGTCATGATGCTTTTAGATTTAAATCCAATACCTTCCCAGGTTCTTCCTCTTTTTCGTCTTTCTATAAAAAGATAAACGATAGCAATGATATTAAACAAACCCGCTATTTGCTTAAAAACAAATGACAATATAATAATTAATCCAATAATGGATATTGTCTCAGTGAATATAGACTTACCTGTTTTTTTTGGCTTTTCCTCTTTTATTTCGATTATCAACTTTTCCTTTCTAATTTTTTATTTACTGCTCGAATGCACAATTTTGAAAGTTTTTAGTTTAAAAATAGAAATGGCCGTATTTTTTTAAGCTTTTAGTGGAGTAATTTTAATTTACTTCATGTAGAAATACGCACTATTTCAAATAAAGGCAAGTTGGATTTAGGATATGTATTGGTAAATAGGTTTTTCACTAAAAGTGTCCGAATTATTTAGCGAATGTAGCCGTCCCCTATTCTAATGTCTCAATGGTTTTTATGTGGAAATAGTGACTTCTTACAATCCAAATTTCCTGGAATAGAACATTCTAACCCAGAAACGTAAGGGCCATTTTGTAAAACTGGATAAGCGTCGCCAGGCTTTTTTCACCTTTCTCCACTGCTCTACTTGAATGGATTTTTTCCCATAGATTTCCAGATTAAAGCTTTCGATGATTAGCTGAATATCAGGCTGGCTATCAGGAAAGAAATGAGTCAGGTATCTGCCATATTCCTGGGGAGTTTTTGAGCGTTCCCTGGGAAGACCATTGGAACGTCCCCAGCGACAAAGTTTTTGAAAAAGGACAGATATTGTTTCCTGTTTTCTCCGGATGTTTTTTAAGAGTCCAAACATTTTGTTGAGTACTTTTTTACCGAGAGAAAATAGATGCAGAAACCAAAGGAGCAATTCCTCAAAAAATCCTCTTCTCTCAATATCTGCCTCAGTTTTTGTAGAAAACCATTTCCAGAGTGACCAAAGTAACCAACCGATACCTATAATAACCACTAAGCTTAGAAGAATAACTCCTCCCCAGGTGACCACCCATGCTAATAGCTGAGCCCACCAGGATGGTTCAGAACTTTCTATCATGGGAATACCGGCATCACCCGAAGAAGTTGTACCTATATTAGCCGTATTTTTTCCATGTCCAAAGAGAAATAAAATAATTTTAAGCAGGAGGTTTCCCAGGGGCTTGGAAACTATTTTTAAAACATGATAACCTACCTGGGCTGCTGAAGATAGCTGGGGCAAAAAGAATAATACTACCCAACTGCCGATAAGCAATACTGCCAGAATAAAAGTCAAAACCAAGCTCGTTCCACTAAATTGGTGAGAATATTTGGTTTTTGAACTTTCTAAATTTTTAGCAAGAGAAATGGTAAACATACTGAAAAGAAAATAATAGATGATTGCAACTTGAGAACGAGGGAAAGATAGATTCATACCTCCTAAAATAATAAAGGCAAAAACGAGGACTACGATACCCAGGTCGAAGCGGGAAGTGATCTCATAAAAGTCATGGGAACGGTTAGCTAATTTGTATCCACTTACCCATAAAAATGAAACCCAAAAAAGAATGAATAGATAGGCCAATCCACCAACCGAACCATATTGCCGATGCAGAATCATTTCCAGCCATTTGAAGTTAAAAAAAGATCCCTGCCAATTTCCATAGAAATAAAAGGTATAAAGAGAAATAGTGAGATAAAAAAAGGCATGCAGAATAACATGCTCAATAATTCTTCTTCCTCTTCCTTTTAAAACAGAATGGATAAATATTGGTGTAAAAAAGGCAAGAATTGCTGACCATATAGGAAAGATAGGAGCTTTCATCATGAGAAATACGATAGAGGCCAGTACATATAACCAGGTTATTTCCATCATGCCAGCAGAGATTAATAATAATGTTCTTTTGTTTTTTGGACCTTCTCTCATAACCATGCCCTCGAATTATTCATTTAAAGTTGAAGTGCGGTCTTGGTTAGAATCAAGAGCCCCTCCAAAGATTTCATCTAATAAAAAGAATTTAATAGAATGATCAATGGACCGACGGGGAACCCTGGCGGCCATAAAATATACCGGGATATGATGTTGTCTTAGAAATTGGGCAATTTGAGTGTTTTTTTTATTTAAAGTACAGGAAGAATAGATACAACCGGTCCCTCCCGACATGACATCTTCTTTAAATAGTATTTCTTCTATAGATGCTGCTGTTTTCATCTTAAGTCTGGCTAGCAATTCCATTGCCCTGGAAAGTTGTTCGGGTCCGGTAGCCATAGAAAGGCTGGCGCTACCATTGCCTACTATTTCCCCATTAGATAGGAGGCCATAGGGGCTACCCTGTCTTTCAAATTCCATAGCCATTGCTGCCACGACCTCCAGTGTTTTTTCGAATAAATCCTCATCTTCTTTCTTTTGGAATGAGTTTACATCAATAATAAAAAGAGTTTTTCGTTGAGAAGAGGGTTCGAAAACTTTCGATTGAAGACGATTGTGGCGGGCGCTGGCTTTCCAGTTGATATATTTGGCCGGGTCCCCATAACTATAATCCTGAGTGGCAACCGGATATACCGGATCTTTAACCGGACTTTTTAAACCGGGTTTCCCGAATAATTCTTTGACAGGAGAAGAGAGAAAATTTAAAAAGATAGGTTTAGGATAAATAATCATCTCGACAGATTGGGAAAGATAACTTCTTTGCTGGAAAAAACCCAGGAGGTCCCCGGTTTCCAGAAAGGGCGGTCCGATTTGAAAACAACCCCTGTTCTTGGCAGTCAATTTCCATTGCCAGGAAGAACGGTCATACCAGAGCAGGTTACCTTCCTCACAGATAGAGTCAGAATATGAATCTAAAGAAGGATGGAGCTTTTTATCTATGGGAATTGTTAATTTTAGCCATATCGGTAAAATTTTATTATTAGAAACAACTGCCTGTAAGGCAACCGATTCTCCCGGGAATCCTTTTTTCTTTTCGGCATCAAAAGAATAGTGAATATTTTTTGCACTAAAGGTGCTCCATAATTTTAAGCCATAAAACATAACCAGCAGCAATATAGAGATTAAAATGAGGCTCTTTTGTTGATTGAGTAGGGAAATAAAAAGTAAGATAAATACCAAAAAACGGAAAAATCCATCAGTAAAAGCAGAGGACGATGGATAGTTATGCTCCGAATAGTTCATTAGTTTAATTCCTGCGTTGGTACTTCAGTTTGCTTTAATATCTCTTTTAATATCTTTTGAGGGGTGATTCCCTTTAATCTTTCCTTGGTTTCAATGACCATGCGATGAGTAAGGATAGGGATAAAGAGCTCTTTGATATCATCCGGCAAGACAAAATCTCTATCCCGTAAGGCTGCTAATGCCTGGGAAGCTTGCATCAGGTGCAAGGAAGCTCTTGGACTGGCACCGTAACGTATCCGGGGAGAATTTCGGGTTGCCTTTGCCAGGGATACAATATAATGATTAATTTCTTTGGAAACATTAATCTTTCGTCTCTCTTTCTGAAGCTTCAATATTTCTTCAGCTGTAGTAACTGCCTGAAGCTTTTCCAGAGGGTCTTCTTTCTGAAAGCGTTCCAATATGGCCATTTCCTCTTTCTGTGAGGGATAATCTAACTTAATCTTCATTAAAAATCTATCCAGTTGTGCTTCCGGGAGAGGGAAAGTTCCCTCCAGTTCAATGGGATTTTGCGTAGCTATGACAAAAAATGGTAAAGGGAGACCCCTGGTTACGCTATCCACGGTCACCTGTTTTTCCTGCATGCTTTCCAGTAAGCTGGATTGGCTTCTGGGAATGGCTCGATTAATTTCATCAGCCAGAAGAATGTTGGCCATTACCGGACCCGGTTGGAAAATAAATTGACCCTCTTTTTGATTATAGACATTAAAGCCGGTTATATCAGAGGGTAGTAAATCCGGGGTAAATTGGATACGATGGAATGTCCCGCCAATGCTTTTAGCTAAGGACCTGGCCATCAGCGTTTTACCCACTCCGGGGACATCCTCTAGAAGAAGGTGTCCTTCAGCCAATAGAGCTACCAGGATCAATTCAATTGCTTTATTTTTACCTACGATGACCTTATTGATATTTTCAGAGATTTTCTGGCATACTGAAAAGTTAGAGTTCATAATATTTTCCTTGATTTTGTAATTTTAGGTTTAAACTAAAAAATGCCTATAGTGCTTATAGTCCCATGCGGTACATTATAACAATTAAGGGGTATCAAAACAAGTCAATTTATGAATGTCATATGCTATAGACAATGCTTTTTATATTAGCATTTAAATACCTCACTTGCTAAATATATTTAAAAAATTAGAAAAGGCGAAATTGTGAAGCTTAACTCCAATGTTCTTTGCTATTAAATGAAGCCGCAAGCTTCTCATTAAGCCGGCCCTTGCTATTTTATTCCTTACATCTTTTCTCCTCACAACGTTTGGCCGGCTTTTTAAAAAAGGTATTAACATTCGGGTTTCTGTCCCCGAATAGCTGCATGATTTCATCCAATATTGTTTTCTTGTCTATCCCTTTATTTTCTCTGGCTTTAATGTGTTTATAAACCCCGAATACAGTAGAAGGGCCAATTTCTGATGAAAAATGGCCGATACCCTGATTCCAAGCAAACAGTGAAAAAAGTTCATCAAATTCTCTCACTGTAACTCCCAACGAATATGCTTTGATGAACTCTCTTGTGGCTTGTCTAAATCTTGAAGCCCCTATGGCATTACTCATCGATAAAAGCAGTTTTGTTTTGAGGTCAATTGCCGCATCTTCTTTTTCCCATATCAGCTCCCAAAAATCAACTACATTGCCTGCCAACAAATTATCAATGGTCTTATAGTTTAATATTGCAGTCGGCTTAAAAGGCATATTCGCTCCGCCTTCATATGTCATCGATTTTTTCTCTGTCCTATAAAAATAGATCCTGTATTCGGCATCTGAAACCTTTTCGGTGATATGCTCAAAGCCCAGGTCCTTTAAGGCAGAATATAAAGGCTTGGGTTCAAAAGTTTGGATGATACACAGACCATCATCAACGTTTACCTGTTGGGCCTTTTGCAGTATCATGGGTAAAAAATTATTGGTCAAATGTCTTACATCAATAACTTGGAACGCCTCTTTTTTATCTTCCCAGTTTTTTATCATACTATCTTATTATTTTTTCTACTACTTAAGTTTTTTATATATCATCCTACCGTGACATCAGTAAATTTGTATAAAATAAAAATAATTTAAGATTTAAGATAATGCTCCCTGTATCAGCAGAAGAGAGGCTGAAAAAAATTACCGAGTTATTGAGCTGGTACAACCGTCCCCTGTTTTTCTGCTCATCAACCCAATCATTAGTTTACAAATTTTACTGTTCCCAGTTTAATTTTGTCCTAAAAAATCCAGTACAATCTGATGAAAATTTTTTTTCGTATCAGCATCATGTCCAAGTTCGGGAACTATTATTATTTTGCTCTCATGTATAGCCTTGGCCATTTCTTGTGGCACCTCGACTCCTCCAATAATTTTATCTGTACCTCCTCCAATGATTAGAGTGGGACATTTTATCTTATTCAATTCCTGATAGGCATTGTGAGTAAGGCAAGAAATTGCCTGAATAATAAAGCGCTCTTTGGAAACTGGTTTAATTGTTTTCTTTACAAACCAGTAAAATGGGCGTATTTTTTTTATATTATTTTCACTATAGTTTTTTTCCATGTTGTCAATAGCTAATTTTCCATAATGTTCCTTTTCTGCTAAATCAATCCAATGACCAATAACTCTTTGTATGTTATCATTTGGTCTGGAAAGAGTCACAACAAGGACCATCTTATCAACTTTTTGCGGATGATCAATAGTCAACCATTGCGCAATCATACCTCCCTGGGATATTCCCATAATACAAGCTTTATTTAACTCCAACTTATCCATTGCCAAGGCTTGTTCCTTAGCCATTTCTCTGGTAGTCATCTGTGATTTTAATTTATTCTTACGACTAAAAACCCAAACTCGAAATCCCCTGGCAAACTTCCGGTAAAGATACCATAACATAAGTCCCGTACCCTTAACTGTCCTTAGTCCATCTGAAAGTCCAGGTATAATTATAAGCGATCTGGTGCCTTTTCCAAAAACAACATATTGCATTTCACTCTCACCAATCGGAATATTACCTTCCTTAATATTTCCAAACATTTTTTACCTTATCCTTATTTCCATTAAACATAAAACAGTTATTTGTTTCATTCAATAAATTTCACTGCAGTACCCCAAGATAGCACTTTAACGGGTTCAAGGGGTCAGGTCTCAACATTTGACATATAATTCTTATATGTCAAATGTTGAGACCTGACCCCTTTCTTCTTGCTGAAATATTATTTTGCATTCACTATCTGTTTTGCTTTATAGCAATTATTCTCCAGTAGGTAGATTAACTGGTCGATCATTGTAGACATACCGTCTTTAACATTCCAGCAATTGGTAAACACCACTACAGTGAAATCTGTTTGGGGATCATAAGCCATTTGTGAAAGATATCCTACATGTGCCCCGTTATGACCATAGCCCAGGTTGTTCAGATAGAAAAGCCCGCAACCATAACCTCCGGCATTAATACCACCGGTAGACAGGTAATTCATCATCACTGAGTTGACCAAATGTGGGCTAAGCACGCCCCGGCCGGATAATAATTTCCTGAGAAAATGACCAAGGTCATAAGGGGTGGTGATGAGAATTCCTTCTGCTACATTGGCAGACATATTGGAAAGGGTCACATTTACCATTGAATCAGCGGTAAGAACATATCCCGGCGCGAATGGCTCAGGAATATTCTGATCAGTACCCGCAACCGGCATAGAGGAATTCTGCAGGCCCATGGGTAAAATAATATCCTCCATAAGGAATTGCTGGTAAGATTTGTTTGAAACCCGCTCGATGATCTTTCCCAGAATGGAATATCCCGTGTTGGAATAGTGATAACCGGTATTCGGAATAAAATAGGATAACTCGCATTGAGCAACTACATTTACCAGTTCATCAAAAGTAAAAGTATGCATAGGATCCGAATCCAGAATATACTCAATATAGACTAACCCCTTGTAGGGCACCGGTGATGATACAGTATCGGGGACGGGGTCATTGGAAACATCAAAAACTCCGGCACGATGGCGGAGTAAGTCCAGGATAGTGATGGAATCCTTGTAAGGGATGTTATATTCGGGTGTATTGGGAACATAGGGTTCATTGGTTCCCGGGATGTTATCGGTAAGTTTATGATTGATATCCAGTTTATCCTGTTGATAAAGCAATAAAATAGCGCTTGCGGTAAAAGTCTTGGTATTGCTTGCTGCCCTGAAATGTATCTGATCAGTGATATTTGATCCCATCCCGGCTGAAACAAAAAAAGTTCCTTGTTTTGAGATTACTTCCATAGCCAGTCCACCGGGGTAATCAGGGACTTTTTCTTTATAAGCGATAAGCTCTGCATTTACCAGTTCCTGAAGCTTATAATGAAGGTCGTTCTGGGCAGGGGTTACCACAACAACAAAGGTGAGTAGAAAAAGAGCCATTATGAATATTATAATTATCCTTTTTTTAATCATTTATTTCTAAAACCTCCTAACTTTCTTTTCTTAAATTATACGATTTCCTCCATATTGATAATAGTTGATAATAGGGACAGACACCTATTTATCAGCTTTCTTCTTAAGTCTTTTTTTGGGACGTCTATCTATAATAATACCTAAAGCCTCAACCATCCGGTTAAGAACTCCTCAGACCCTACAGACTTTCCGTTAAAGGTTCCCTAATTATTAACCTGGCAGAGCTTCTCTATTTATTTAATTTAAAAGCAAAATATTAATTGTCTAAGAAAATAGGATGTGTCCATATTTATTACTAAATGTCTTTTTCACTATCCTATTGCTTCCATAGCTTTGTTAATTCTTCTAAGAGCTGTACTCAAATCAAAATTCTTACGCTCTTCAGGTGCTAAGCGTCAAATAATTCTGTT
>Ga0222666_1001050_pt1 | contig 10986 bp, 9 predicted proteins | sample AntAcemetagen655_FD_181710 | JGI IMG/M metagenome (GOLD analysis project Ga0222666, IMG submission 181710) | Saline water microbial communities from Ace Lake, Antarctica - #655 | ecosystem: Environmental > Aquatic > Non-marine Saline and Alkaline > Saline | place: Antarctica: Ace Lake | collected...
GCCCTGAAGAACGGCTCAAAACCATCGCCCGCGTTTATTTAGACTTCAGCAGAGATAACAAGGACTATTTTGATATCATCAACTATTTTCTCTCCTCTCCCGGAGTTTTGTTCAGTGAAAACCTCAAAGGCCAAATAGATGAACGGGGTAACAGGGTTATTTCCCTCTTGGTGAGCGCGGTTGAGGCGGGAATTGCCTCCCGGGATTTTAGAGAAGTGGACGCGAGAAAGTTTGCAATGATGTTCTGGGCTGCTCTCCACGGTTTGATACTATTCAAAAAACTCAGAACTACGATGCTTAGAGATGAAGATTACCACGCCCTTGTGAGCGATTCTGTGGATTATCTCGTGAATAGTCTTAACAGAGACTTACATGTAGCTCAGAGATGAAAGAAGCATTTCTGTGGGTAGCCTGGTTACTACTCATAACTCGATGACTTTGCCGTCTTCCGCATATTCTACTCCAAGGCTATCAACCCGTCCGAGCATGTCTTCGTTCATGTGTGTAAGGATAATGCGCTTGCAATCAATCTCTTCCCTGTGGTTCAGCAGGGTTTGATAGTCCAGATGGAACTTGATTTTCTTGTCGTAGAAGTAAGCTTCACAGATGAATAGATCCGCTCCGTCCGCTACTTTTGTCAAACGGTCAGTCCACTCAGTATCACCTGAGTATACAATCGTTTTGCCAAGGATCTGAACTCGTAGCGCATAAGCTGGGGCGCCACTCGCGTGAACAACCAACTCTGGGGTTACGAGTAACGCTCCAAGCTTAGTCGTAACGTCTTCCGGCAATTCGGTAACCTCAATTCGAAACCTCTGTTCTACTTGTGATAATCCAGGAAATAATACTTCCATAGCCCTATGAATACGATCTTCGAGCCCCGGAGGACCGGCAATTATCAATGGTTTGGTGCGTCGTGAGATCAGCTGCGAATCGAGGATGAAGAATGGAATGCCGCTGAAATGATCGCCGTGGAGGTGGGTGATGAGTATCGTCTCAACATCGGATGGACTCACTCCGAATTGTTTCATTGCGATTAGAGATGAGGCGCCACAGTCCAAAAGAAAGCCAATTTCCCCTGAATTCACGAAAATGCACGTTTGGAATCTACCACCGCTTCCAAAGGCATCACCGCTTCCAAGGAACTTTACTGATACATTTTTCAACTGTAATTCCTTTCTGCCGGTCTTAAGCCGGCTAATATGGACTTGCTTTGGAGAGCATTTCAGTGAAAATCAACCCCCATCAATTTGCAAAAACCGACCCGTCCTGTCGATGAAACCGCAAAACTGTCTTCATACAGCTCTTGCCAACCTATTTACCGATTCAGAGAGCTTTAGGCGCTGTATTTTCCCAGATGGACCTTTTGGAAGCTCATCCATGATCTTGATCACCTTGGGTGTTTTGAATTTGCCCAACTCTTCAAGGCAATGGTTTTGGAGTTCCTGTTTAGTAACCTTGCGACCTGGTTTAAGGGTTACGCAGGCCATGATTTCCTCACCGTAGGTGTTATCAGGGATTCCCACAGCCGCTGCATCAAGGATCGCCGGGTGTTTATAAAGGACCTCATCGATTTCTCTTGGAGCAATGTTTTCTCCCCCTTTTATAATGAGTTCCTTGATCCGGCCTGAGACAAAAGCGAATCCGTCTTGGTCCAGATATCCTATATCACCGGTGTGGAGCCATCCGTCCGGCTCTAAGGCCTCTGTGGTTTTGTCAGGGGCTTTGTAGTACCCTTTCATCACATTATCGCCGCGGATCATGATTTCCCCCTGTGTGCCCCGGGGGAGTTCTTTGCCTGCCGCATCGATGATTTTGGCTCTATTGCCCACTGCAAGACCGGGCGAACCATACTTCCTTTTTGACGGGTCCATGGGATTTGAAAAGACCGGTGCTGCCGTCTCCGTGAGCCCCATTGTTTCAACAATAGAAACCTTAAACTTTTCCTCAAACTCTTTGTGGAGCGATGGCGGCAGGGCGGAAGAGGCAGAGCGGCCAAAACGGAGTTGATCCAGTTTTAGATTTTTTCCCTCAATATCCGTCCCGCTTGTCAGGTAGGAGATTATGGTTGGTACAACGCTGAACCATGTGCAACCATACTCTGAAATGAGTTCCCAGAAGTCACTGGTCCTGAACTTGTGGGGCATTACCACGCTCCCTCCACTTACCAGGGGTGTCACGGCTGTTACGATCTCTCCATTGATGTGGTAAAGGGGCAGGGAACAGAGAGCCCGATCCTCAGGGGTGAGTTTATGGGCCATGGCAGTGTACTGGCCGCCAGCAACTACATTCTTATGTGAGAGTATGACACCCTTGGGCAGGCCGGTGGTGCCGGAGGTATACAACAGCAGTGCGTCATCCTCTTCAGTAATATCAGGAAGGGGAATGTCTGGAAGATCATGATCTTCAGGAAATATGGACTTTGAGTCAATGTCGATCTCAATCAGCTTTATGTCTCGCTCTACTTTATTGACGGCTGCAGTAAGCCTCTCCTTGTGCTCTTGAGAAAAAAAAACCAACTTGGTATCAGAATGATTCAAAACGTATTCAAGCTGGGAAGGCTGAGATATCAGGTTGAGCGGGGCAATCACAAACCCTGCATACATGGTTCCCAGAAAGATCTTGGTGGTCTGGTATCCGTTTCCCATCATAAAGGAGATCTTGCGCCCTTTTTTTAGTCCCAGCTTCAGCAAATGCTTTCCAAGGCGAATCGAGTCTTCCTTCAACTGCAGATAGGAAAGACTAAATCCCGGTTCGGGGGCTATAAGATAGGTCTTTTCCGGGTGTTCCCTGGCTTTCTTATCAACGAAATATCTGATAGTCCGCATCCAAATCGCTCGCTTTCTTCATCAGTCAATTCGCATAATTATGTTTAGAAGAAGTCACTTCTTTGAAACACAAGCGGCGATTTAGTGCTATCAAGTATCCTGCCACCGATTACCTTTCCGATGAAAAGTGTATGATCTCCTGTTATAAGGGTATTGGAAAGGTCACATTCCAGATAACTCACTGCCTCTTTTAGAATTGGGGCACCGCTTTTTCCTTCAATGTACTCAATATCTTTAAATTTATCTGTATCTCTTCCACTTGTAAAGCCAAAGTGCTTGCCCATTTCCTGCTGCCCTTCAGCTAAAGAATTAACAACAAAGTATCCTGCCTTTTTAATCAATTCATTGGTATAGCTCTTCGCCCCTATGGAAACCGTTACCATGGGCGGGTTACGGGAGGTTCTCGAAACCCAAGCGGCAGTCATGCCATTTATTTTATCATCTGCCTTCACCGTGACAATGTAAACGCCCAAGGTGATTCCTTTATTAAATGCATCCATGAGCTCGTCTTTTTTATTGTCGATCATAATTCCTTTCCTCTTAAGGCTCGGTTGGAAATAACATGTTCACATCCTATTTTCACGTTATCTTTTTCAGATTCTCACTCCTAACCTGTTACCTATATTTTTTTAAGAGTCATACTTGATGCCCATGTAAAAAGTCAGAAAGCACCCGTTATTGTCATTCCCGCGAACGCGGGAATCCAGGAAAATCAACCATTTATGGACTCCCGCGTTCGCGGGAGTGACGGCTTTGGAGACTTTTTACGAGGCCATCATACTTGGGTTCCATCCTTTAACCTCATTAAGTGGTTGAATGGCTGAATTCTTGAATTGCCTACAGTATCCGGCTTTATCCCCCCCAATACCGGTCTGAAGGGATTGAACGTGTCGTTGGGAGCAAGCGCCTCATTGTAGCCTACCAATATGACAACGCGTTTTGAAACATGACCTTCAGTTGCTCGTGACTAATCAGCATTGGCGCATTGTCAATCAGTCGTTTCTGTGGGAAGGCGCCGTCTGTGAGGTTTTCGATATCATCTTCGGTGTAGCCGACTCCTTTCAGACCGTTTGGGATGCCGGTAGTCTTCATCATTTCTATGATCTTGTTTGCCAAAAAATCCCCGGCATCTTTCTCGTCAATACCCGTAACATCGATACCGATTGCCTCTGCCGCCTGTATGTGGCGATGAGGGCAAGCAGAGCCAGTCAAGCGAAACACGGCAGGGGAGTTTACGATTACTGAGATTCCGTGGGGCACTATGGGGTGATCCTGTGACCATCCATCAGGCTGGTAATCCTTCACCTGCCCGGCAACCGGATAGGACATACCATGTGGGAGATGGCAGCCGGAATTACCGAATCCTATGCCTGCCAACATGCCGGCAAACATAAGGGCCTCTAAATTCCCCTCCTCTGGGGCAGTGACCGCCTGAACCAAATTCAGGCCCATCAGTTTGATTGCCTGGAGGCAGGCAATGTCACCATACGGGTTCGCTCCCTGATTTTGCGGACGTTTCGTGGGATCAGTTGGCGCCGGCCTCTTGGTGAATGGACGCGCGGTAAAGGATTCACATGCATGGCTGAACACATCAAAACCGTTGGCAGCGCGTACCAGAGGAGGCAATGTTTTGAGGCAGTCGGGATCAAGGACCCCCAGGCTTGCACGTATGCGCGGAGTAACAATTCCTGTCTTGGCCTTCATCTCTAAGAAATCAAAAATGGCGATGCCCGTACACTCGCTGGCCGTGCCAAAAGTGGTGGGGCAGGCTATGTGTGGTTTCAGTGGCCCGGGAACAGGCAGGGCCTTGCCTATAGGGGCATTAACGTAATCCAGGAATTCCGATGGATACGTAGAATAGAGATTTGCGGCTTTACAGGTATCCATGACTGAACCGCCGCCAACAGAGATAAATCCATCGAATTTCCCGTCCTTGGCAAACGCAGCTCCTGCCTTGAAAGAGCGATCAGTAGGCTCTACCTCTACCTTGTCATAGATCGCTACATCAATTCCCTGGCCCTTGAGAGAGTCCAAGGCGATGGATACGGGTTCAAGTTTGGCCACGTTCGGGTCAGTGAAGATTGCAACGCGGGTCATCCCTAATGAACGAGCATCGTAGCCGACCTCACGAAGAGCACCACACCCGAATTTGATTTTTGAGGATTCAACACTAAATACAACGTCCCCTCCTTCTGTTGTTTGGAAATAGTCTGATAAGCTCATGTTTACCCTCCTATAATTGGTTGTTAAATGTTGAAACGATTTATGAATAGCGAGGCGAACTCGATGAAAAAAGGGATCACAAGTCAAGCCTCATTTTACCGGGGTTTAGGATGTTATTGGGATCGAACTGCCTCTTAATCGACCGCATCACATCAAGGGATACTGGGTCGTGCTCCAGTTCCATATAGGGGGCCTTAGAAAGACCTATGCCGTGCTCGCCAGTGAGCGTGCCGCCTAATTCGCATGTAAGCCTGAAGATCTCATCAACTGCCGCTGTGACACGCTCGACCTGGCCCGCGTCTGAAGGATCGTACATGATCTTGGGATGCAGGTTGCCATCTCCTGCATGACCAAAAATAACGAAAGGAAGGTCGTAGCTGCGAACAATTGCAGAGATACCGGTAAGGAGATCCGGGACCTTTGACATAGGGACGGCCACATCCTCTGAGGCGTTGCTGGGCCGAAGCTGGGCTGCCACGCTTCCGGCTGACTTACGGGCCTTCCATAGCCTCTCTCTTTCCTCATTCGATTCGGCTGTTTCAACGTTAATTGCCCCGTTCTTGCTAAAAACTTCTACAATCCTCGCCATTTGGAAAGAGGTTTCCTCCTTTGTGCAACCATCAGTTTCGACTAAAATCATTGCGTTCACATCGGGCAGATCCATATCCCCCTGTTCACGCAAAACCCTGATAGTATTTTCATCAAGTATTTCGAGGACACTCGGAATGATGCCGGCGGAAGTAATATCGGAAACGGCCTGGCCCGCATCCTTGAGACTTCCAAAAAGGGCCAGACCTGTTTTAAAAGAGATAGGTCTTGGGCTGATCTTGAGGGTAATCTCGGTAACCACACCGAGAGTGCCCTCAGATCCTACAAAGAGGCGCACTAAGTCGTATCCGGACGACGATTTCATGCAGTTTGTGCCGATATGCATGATTTTGCCGTCCGGAAGCACTACTTCCAATGCCATGACATAGTCCCTGGTGACACCGTACTTGGCGCCCCTGAGACCACCGGCGTTGGTGGCCACATTACCCCCAATGGTGCAGGCCTTGCCACTGGCAGGGTCTGGAGGAAAGAAAAAGCCAGAGGGCATCAACGCCTTTTCAAGGTCCGCGTAAATCACTCCCGGCTGAACAACCACCCTACGGTCGGGTATACGAATATCAAGAATCTGATTCATCCGGCACAGGTCCAGTACGAGGCCGCCACGTGCCGGAATAGCTGCGCCGGCCATTCCTGTGCCGGCGCCCCGCGGGGTTACTGGAAAAGAGTGGGAATTAGCGAGGATGAGAATCTGTGATACTTGCTCGGAACTATTAGGCCACACTGCTGCCTCAGCCCGGTGGTCTTGATCAGAAGCGTCATACGAGTATGAAACCATGTCAATCAGCAGGTCTGTGAAACTTTCCTTGCCTACAATATCTATCAGGGCCTGCTTGATGCCCCCATCCATTTACTTCTCCTTTGCGGGTATAACAATGTTTCGTTCTTCATGAAGTTATTGCAAATGCTTCTAAGCCCTCTGCATCCAATGCTTTTCAGGCATCAGAAGCGTTTTTCATAATACGAACCCAACCTCTCAAACCAACGCCACCAAGAATGTTTTCCTTTCTCTTTGGCTTCCAATATGTCTTCCAAAAAAGTTGTAATGTTGACCATCTCATCTTTGGGAACATAAGAGGCTGCCCCTTTCTTGAAGGATTTAAAAGTATCTTCAACACTCAGCGCATTGGCGGTCAACATGATAGCTATCACTTTTTGTTCGTTAGCAATCTCCAATAGTCTATATCCGTCAACCCCCATGATATCCAAAATAGCCATATCAAAGTCCTGGGTTTCCAGCAGCGTTTTAGCTTCATCAAAACTTGATGCCCTTACCACGTCACACATAGGCAGTAATTCTTCCAGGGCATCCAGTATGTCAGGCTCATCATCTACCACAAGAAGTTTTTTGTCATCTAATAATCGCTTTCGTACAATAGTACAGGTTTGGTCTATCCCGTGGGAGACCTTGCTGGATACATTCCCCAATCCTGGGGCCTTAGGGCTCCCTGTCCCCCGGCCTCCCATAACAACCATATCAAAGTGATGGTCTTTGGTATAGTTGATAATTTCTTCAGCGGGATCTCCTTTTGTCATGGCCGTTTCGACACGGTTGACTCCTTTCTTCTCAGCCTCATATTTTGCTGCAGCGAGGATCTGATTTCCCACCTCCTGTGCGTGCTCAATGTATGGCTGCCAATTGATCTGCGTCTTCACTGACGTGGGGACATGGGCAGGTTTAACCACATGAAACAAATGGATGGTGGCATCGTTTTGCTTTGCCATATCCACAGCAAACTCAATAGCCTTGTTTGCATCCTCTGAGCCGTCTACAGGGACAAGAATGTTTTCTATCATTTTTGCGTATTCTCCCTAATTGATATAATTTTTTTGAAAGTGCGGTCCATTTGCTTCGCCATTCCGATGTGCTCAGTGCTATCGATAAAACCTCAGCCGCCTCACACTGAACTTAGTAGTATAGATGCAAGAGGTGGAAGAGAGCGGTGATTGCAAAAGGAGAACTCAGACAATCTCATATTTGCTTTATCGAGACAGGTACTCCGGGAGCCATGTTACAATTATCGGAAAGAACATGATGATGAACAGACCAAGCATCTGGAGCACCATAAACTGCATCATGCCTATGTAGATATCTTTGAGGTCCCAATTAGGCACAACTGCCTTGAGAAAGTAGGCAGACAGGGCCACGGGCGGAGAGAGCCAGGCCGTTTGCAGGGTAACAGCTACGAGAATGCAGAACCAAACCAGATTGAACCCCATTTCTCTCACAAGAGGCATGAGGATGGGTACGAAAATAAGCACAATGGGGACCCATTCCAGAGGCCATCCGAGGATAAATATGAGGATCATAACGGCTATGATCATTAGCGTGGGGCTTAAGTTCATGTCCAAGAGCAAATTCGTCAGCATGGAGGCGGAACCGAGCCTGGAGAAGACAGAGCCGAAGAAGCTGGATGCGGCCACAAGCAGAAGAATCATGGCAGAGATTGACAGGGTGCGGAACATGGATTGCTTAAGCCCTTCCCAGGTCAGACGCCGGTAGGCCAAGGTCAGGATCAGAGAACCAAAGGCACCAGCAGCAGCCCCTTCGGTGGGTGTGGCCATGCCGGCTATTATGCTGCCCAGGGTCGCGAGAATCAGGACAGACACGGGCACGACACCAAGTAGCATCTCCTTTAAGACCCACACAAAGGACTGGGGCCGCAGTTCCTCGGGCAGGGGGGGGCCTAAATCAGGATTAATGCGGCATCGAATGAGAGCATAGCTGATATACAGTGTGGCTAAAAGTAGGCCTGGCAATATGGCAGCAGCGAAAAGGTCTGTCACCGGTACGCCAACAACAGGGCCCATGACCACTAACATGATACTGGGAGGAATAAGAATGCCAAGTGTCCCCCCAGCCGTGATGCAGCCTGCGGAAAGCCTCACATCGTACTTGCTTTCTCGCATGGTGGGTGCGGCCATGACCCCAAGCAGGGTGATGGACGATCCGACGATGCCGGTTGCTGCAGCAAATATTGTGGCCGTGGAAGTCACTGCAAGGTATAGGGAACCACTGAGCCTGGCTAACATAAATTGGAAGGCCTTGAACAGGCGGTTCATTAGGCCGGAGCTCTCAAGGATGTATCCCATGAAGAGGAAGAACGGTACGGCTGACAGGACTGTGTCGGTCATGACCCCAAAAAACTGGAGTGTCATCAGATTAAAGACGACCTTGCCGAATCCAATGTATCCCATCACTAAGCTCAAGAAAATAAGAGTGAAGGAGATGGGAAAACCGATGCAAATGAATACGAACAGGCCTGCAAGTCCGAGTAAACCGAGAATCTCTGGGCTCATAATTACACTCCGTTCTATGTCTCTACGCTTTCTGCGCCCTCGTGTAGCTCAACTCCGGTGTAAACTGCATAAAGGCTTTTCAGGAGCTCGGAGATCCCCTGATTTAGAAGCAGGATTGTGGCGATTGGCATTGATAGCTTAAGGGGCCATATGATGGGCATCCAGGGGCTGGTGACAATGCGTTCCTGCAACATGGTAGACGTCCAGGCGTATTCCCAGCCTATCCACATGAATATCCCGAGTCCGGGGAAGTAAAGTGCTATATATAGTGATGAGTCAACTATCCCCTTTGTGCGGGCGGACCATTTTTCGTACAGAAAGTCGGTACGAATGTGCTGCTGGCGTTGCAGGGCATAGGCTGATCCTAACATAAAAAAGGCACCATAGAGTATGGTGCTCAGATCGCTGGCCCAGATGGTTGGGCGGGTGAAAAAATAGCGAGCGATTACCTCATAAACCAGGCTCGCTATCATGGGTAAGATGAGCACAGCCACTATTTTACCGGACCAAATGCTAATGGAGTCAATAAAGGAGATTACTTTAATCAGAGCTATGGGAGTATTGGGGATGATCGAAGCCTTTACGGTGTTTGCCTGGTAGGAATTATCGCCAGTGTCATTAGTCATTGTTACACCTTACTCTCCACTCTCCGAGACATTCCAGAAATGAAGGGTCAAAGGGCGCGTGCTCACGCCCTTTGACCAAGAACAGCACTTTGATCTGCTTATGTACTCATAATAAGCGGGCCTGTAATAGGCCCAAATGCTTCAAGTATGTTATTAATTACCGTAGCCAACAATGCCTGCATCCACCGCAGCCTTGCCCATTTTATAATAGACCCCGTTGACTTTTTCCTGGTACGGTACGACTATCTTCGCAAATTCCTGCATTGAGATCAGGACTTTCTTGAAGAAGGCGTCCTTTGCCGCATATTTTTTCAGAACCTTCTGGGTGGCCGCCATGTAGGCAGGATAGTAGTCCTCCGGGGTGTCCAGGACCTTCACTCCTTGTTTTGTTACCAATTGCTCGAGTGCGGCGCCGTTCTTAATCACGTTCCAGTTGTAGGTATCCGCTATGCAGGTCATGATTCCACCTTCAAAAATCGCCTGTAGATCGGCGGGAAGCTTATTCCACCAGTCGAGGTTGACGTAGATATCGCCGATATCGGTAGCCTGGTGCAGACCCTGGATGTAATAGTTCTTCCATATGGAACTGAGACCCAGATTCAAATCGTCGGCCGGGCCGATCCACTCGGCAGCGTCGATGACGCCACGCTGGGCCGACGGAACGATTTCACCGCCGGGCATGGAAACGGTCGGCATGCCTATTCCCTGGAACGATTCCGCGGGGATGCCCGGAGGCGTACGGAACTTGACCGTTTTTAGATCGGCCAACGATTTGAACGGCTTTTTGAACCAACCGAACGGATCCGGTCCCATGGGCATACACATGAATCCTTTGATGTTGTACTTCAGAATTTTGGTAAAGTATTGCTGGTACAATTCGTTTCCGCCGCCGTCATAGAGCCACGACATTGTGCTTACCTGATCCAAGCCAAAGCCTAACCCGGCGGTGGGGGCGGAAAAGAGCAGACCAGCGGGATGCTTGCCCGACCAGTAATGTGTCCAGGCCTGGCCCCCGTTTACAACACCCTTATCGACCGCATCAAGGATTTGAAATACGCCGACCACTGCTCCGGCGGGAAGCACCTCGATCTTGAGCCTTCCGCTGGACATGGCGTCGATCCGTTTGGCCATTCGTTCAATGAGCATATAATAGATGCTTGCGCTTGGTACTGCTGTCTGGATTCGAAGCTTGTAATTCTTGGCGGCCTGCACATTTGAGATAGGTAGCACTAGTGCAAACGCTAACAGAAAAGCAAAAAAGGTGGTTAGAATTCTGGTTTTTTTCATGATTATCTCCTTAGGTTTTGGTGATTTACGATGGTTTTTCGTACAACTGGCCAGTTGTAATTCCTTCAACACCCTCTATTTCTCCCACCTCCTTTCGCGGTTAAGATTCTCTTATT
>Ga0222666_1001051_pt1 | contig 10986 bp, 16 predicted proteins | sample AntAcemetagen655_FD_181710 | JGI IMG/M metagenome (GOLD analysis project Ga0222666, IMG submission 181710) | Saline water microbial communities from Ace Lake, Antarctica - #655 | ecosystem: Environmental > Aquatic > Non-marine Saline and Alkaline > Saline | place: Antarctica: Ace Lake...
AATAATTGACATGGACAAAGTCGGTGATAGCGTAGAAGCTATAGCATTAGCTCTTGACAGAGAAACAGAACTGGTTAAACAAAAGATGTATAGACTTAGAAGATTAGGGAGAATGGAAGATCATCCTTGTCATACGCACACCATGCAGGTACAAAACGCAAAGTTTATATTACGTGCAATGAAAGCGGTAACGCATGCTAATAAAAATACGTTGTCTATTGTAGTAGTAGCTAATGTTGATACGTTTTTAGAGTATGTCTTACCTAATTCAGAGTTTACTTTGTTCAGAAGTAACAATAAAAGACACTTAGCTAATGCTATGAATAGGTTTACTTTGTTAAGCACAGATGATTTCTTGCTACAGTACAAAGAGTATTATGGGGTGCAACTAGCATCATTAATAGTTGAAGCTTCCGGTAAGCAACAAGCACATTTGTCAAAAGCCATGACTTCTACACAGCTACGTGTACGACATGGTATGTACCGGATGACGCAGATTGTAGTAATAGGGGAGAGTGAATAAAATGAACCATAATGATGTATTTGTAGATTACGTCTGTAAAGAGATAGCTAAGTTTCAGAGTCAAGGTAAGTGGAAAGTGCAATTTGTTATACCTGTAATGTGTAGTGAACAACACATTAAGGATGTGTTGTTACGCAAAGGGTACGATGCGAAAGTAATCATGTGGGCTGCAACGGTCACCCCTGGGTTAAAGCCTATAGAGTATGCAATAGTTATAGACAACATTCACAGTGAGATTATACAAGATTATTTAGCCTACATAGGTATGGATGATGTAATGAAAGAGTTACATAGTATGTTGTTATGTATAGAGACTGATGAGGCAAACAGGCACTTGAAGAGTCAAGCATTTTATAGATTAGAGATTGTTGAGAAACATTTAAGTGATAGATTAAAGGGTGTTTAGCTCCTTTTGCACCCTGTGATAAAGCGAAACGTACAGGCGAAAGTCAGTAACCTGTACGTCATGGTACACTGGTGTGTATCATCTGATGAGCAACCTATATACAAAGGAGCATATAATGAGGTTATTGGAAGTATTACTAAAGGTAGAAGAGAAAGACTTGTACATCAAGTACAGCAGAGTGAAAAACTTTGTAGGAAGGATTGACTATGAACTGACACATGGTAATCATGCACATATGGATGACATTAAAGAGGTTGATGCACTGGTAGCTACACTAAATGATGTTATAGACAATGTGGGTATGGTCAAAGAGCTTCGTGATGGTATCATAGAGTCAAGAGACATGGTAGTAAGGCAAGAGATTATACAGCAGGAAGCAGGAGCAAAAGAAGTTGTGTACCACGAGCCAAAAGCAATTTATACAAAAGACGCTAAAAAGAAGAGAATATTCTTATACTTGTCTTATGTAGCTAATAACAAAGAGTTTCATGTGGTAGTAAAGAGCATGATGGACTTGTACACGCAAAAACGTAAGGAAGTGCCTTACATGTGCAAGATAGAAGATTCTTTTAGAAAGGTGCAGGAACGAGCACAAGAATTTAATATAGGAATATAAAGGAGAGAAGACATGAGTAACAAAGAAAAAGCAATAAAGGCTAGGAACAAAGCAAACTTCATAAAAAACAACAAGTGGGCTATTGATGCGTTCTTAGAGAGTAAAGCAGTAAGGTTTTATGGGCAGACAAAAACGTACACGGGTAAGATTGAAGACATCACGTTTATATCATCAATAGCTGGCATTAGTACGGGAACATTAGCACCTTTTAAAGCATTTAAAAATGGTAACTGGTATAAAAAGATTGAGAAGATTGAAGCAGTTGAAGCATCAACAATAGAAATAAAGCTACCAAAGCAACCCTCATTGTTTGACGTATCAAGCAATACCAGATCACCTAACACAGTGCAGGGTGTGACAGGAGAGCAAGCTATACAGATACTAGATCAGATGGTGTATATTATGGCAAGCTCAGGACTAGCTATACTTGAAGAGACTAAGAAACTTGAAAAGACAAAGCCAGACGAACAACAGTACATACTTGGTATGATACACACTGACATTACGGTGTACACTGACAGAGAATATAACAAAGAAGTTATGAATAGAACTGGAGTAACACCAGACGACGTGTTAAGACTTGGCTACGATGACCTGTTAATGGAGCATAATAAACAGTATAGCTCGAAACTTCGTGCAAAAGCAGTAGGTGAGTCAGTAACATCATATTGGTATGTACAAGCATACATTAAAGATATTAATGTACTTGAACAGCTTCACGACATATCAGCGAAACTCGCAAAAGGAGAAAACTAAAATGGTACTAATAATTGATGAGAGACCGAACAGAGTAGTAAAGTCAGCAGACATGTGTCCGGGGCATATAGGAGTAGTTGTAATGGCTTCGGTAAAGGAACACTTAAACAACGTAGTACAGTACGTTGGTGCAGTAGGTGGTGGGTTTTTATGGGTGGAGATTGGAGGCAACAAAGGTAGCTTCTGGCACTGTCAAAAGTCACCAGAGTTCAGTGTACGGCTACTTGAAGATAATGAGAAGTTGATTGTCAACAACACCATAAATGACCACGGAAAGACAAGAAGTCAGAACTAAAAGGAGAAAACTAATGGCAGTAAACATCATGAGCAGTTTTGAGATACATGAAAGTAGTGGCGGAAGTAATCGTAAAGCAGAAGAAAAGAACTATAATGGGGTGCTACTAGCAAAGCACACATTATTGCAAGAAGAGGAAACAGGTAGACTGATGTACTACTTAGGTACAGACAGAAGTGATAAAGACCTTAGCACATACTATCATAAACTGTCAACAAGTAACTGTGGTAATGCAAAGATAAGAAGGTACACAACAGACAGACTCATCAAAGAGTTTGTTGTGTATGGTAATGACAAGCGCATTGAGAAGGTTGAGGCTGTTGCTAAAGAGCTGGACAGATTTGAACCAGACATACCCGAACAATATTATACTATAGATAGTAAAAGTAGGACTATAAATTCAGGCTGGGATTGTGATGCTATTGATGTACGTCGATTTAAATTGTTCAATGTTTTTGAGACAAGAACACAAGCAGAAAAAGCATCCGACCTGCTACGTGTACCAAGAGCAGTGGCAATGGCCTGTGTGCTGGTTGACCCTGACTACAAACCTGATTGGAGTTCTACGCAACGTAAATACAATGCAGTGTACGCCCACATGGGTGACGAATGGACGATTGTTGAGAATCGAAAGAGCAACAGTATAATGTATGTTTCAACAAGGGAAAAAGCCGAACAAGTTTGCGCTCTTCTAACAAAGTGGGGAGTGAAGCCGTGAGAATAACAGAAGTAATTTACAATAAAGCTGTATTAGGTAACGATGTAGATGGTTTAGAGGAAACTGAGCATAAAGTAGCTGTTGGTAAGTGTCCAATATACTACAATGGTACATCTTATAATGTCACAACACCCTGTGTTGTTAATCTTATTGTAGAGCACAAACCAAAAGTTAGTGGAGACAAGCTACATTATCTTGCATACTTAAATGATGGCACTATACTTAAAATATTTAACCCAAACTTAGTTACAATGAAGGAGTAATAAGATGAAGTTTAGAGCAGTAGAGATTATAGAGGTAGATACAATACTTATACATTCAAATAGTGTTATAAATGTGGAACTACAAATGGGAGACATGTGGCAAGTTATTGCTAATGATATAGATGATATACTGTTTACAATTATGAATTATATGAGACCATTTAGAACATTTTACATAATTAGGCACGTAGGTGATGAGTACATAATAGATTAAGGAGTAACAGTAATGAAAAGAACCTACTACCAAAACCAAGAGATCAAGTTACGTAGTGGTATTGAAATAAGTGTAGCAACCGCAGGAAGCACGTACATGAGAGATAAAAATGGTAGTTGCACCAAGCTCGATAGTCTGTGGTTGCCGATTGCTAAGACATTGTACGTCTATTTGCATGATGGTACACAGGTACGACTTAAGAATGGTGAGAAAGGACTAACAGAGTGCAAAGATGGTGAGTTAGTCAGACCTTGGAGCATGGACTTGCGGAGACTTGCATGGATACTGAGTAAACGAAAGGAGAAAGTAGTATGAGCAAGAGGTATTTTCCAGAAGATTTAACTATAACAAGTAAAGAAGTCATAGTAGCATCACTACAGGAATACGCCAGAAAAGAACATGTTGTGGAATACAGCTTTTACAACGTTACTTTTGGTACGCAAGAGCCATAGAAAAACCTTTGTCTTATGAGTACAACGTGTTTATGCATGACAAAACTGGAGCCACAACAAAACTTTAAAATAAACTTCACCTTAAAACGTTACGCACGTAAAAAGTATGATACTATAGACAAGCAGAGGATAAAATGGAAGCAGTAGAAGCAGAAGTTAGAAACATGTCAGGAAGTGCATTACCACTAAAAACATCTAGGCAATGGACAACGTTTGGTAAATGTCGTGTATGTGGAACAAGATTGTCATCTAATGGTAAAATAACATGGTGTGAATATTGTTATGAGAAGAAAGTAGATGAAACTATAGCGCAAGGTAGTGACTCCCATGAAACAACTATGCTACATGCTTTTTACTATTTATCAATGAAAGAGATAATGGACATATTTCACATGCACTACTTTTTATTTAGATGGAAGCTAAAAGAACTATGTAGAAAGAAGGGTTACAAGCTACCCACAAGGGAAGACATATTTATGACATCAGTAAAAGAGAGGTTAGATAAATAATGCACAAGTTACATAGATATAATATTGTTAGCTATAACATAAATGGTGTTGAGTACGTTACATCAACAGAGTTTGCAAGGATTACATCAAGATCAGTGTCGTCAGTAAGACAGCTCATGTCAAGAGGTAATAGCATACGTAAAATGAGATGTTTCAAGATTGAGGATAAAGTGTTCATTCCTTTAACAGAGATGTTCAATTATCCTTTTCCTATGGCAGGACGAGGGCATGTTAACATAGCCATGTACTACGTGGATGACGAAGGAAAACTACAAATGAAAGCAACAACACTACAGGAAATGCGTGATGCTAGAGAATAAATTTGAGTTTAAGGTAAAGCCATACGAACATCAACTTGAAGTGTTTAACAGGTTTAAAGACTTTGAATACTTTGCCTTGTTTGCTGACATGGGTACAGGCAAGACAAAGATAGCTATTGACATAGCTACACATAAGTTTCTTAACAACCAGATAGATGCTGTTATGGTCATTGCACCTAATGGTGTACATGCTCAGTGGGTAGATGAACAGTTAGTGGAACACTCAGCGATACCTTACAGTAGCTTTATGTGGAATAGTAAGAAAACAAAAGGTAAGAAGTACATATCAGAACTTGAATATTTCCTATCAGTAAAGGACAAGAGAAGGTTGCGATATTTTGCAGTAAACGTTGAAGCGTTTCAATACAGATCAGTGTTGAAGTACGTGAGACTATTTGTTACGAACAATAGATGCTTTACTATTGAAGATGAAGCTTCTAAGATCAAGAACCCCTCTACCACCAGAAGCAAGATGATACACCTGTTAAATAAGTACGGACATCGTGCAATACTTACCGGAACCCCAACACCTAAATCTCCGTTCAACTTGTGGTCACAGTTTGAGTTTTTAAAGAAAGATTTTTTCCATACAAATTACTTTATATTTCAACATAGGTATGGGGTAATGGCAAAAGGGTATAATCAGAGGGCAGGGAAGAATTTTAACTCAATCTTAGATAAGAAAACATTCGGCATTGTAAAGTATGCTATTAAAAAGTTTCTGAGTACAAAAGATGAAGGGTACGTCATGTCAGATCAGGATTTTGATGAACTGGCATCATCATTACCGGTATCAGCGAGAAACGTTGCCTTTATACATAAGACACCGGTGTTTACCAAGTTCAAAGACTTAGATAAACTCAGAAAGATCATAGCACCTTTTACCTATTCGGTAAAGAAAGAGGACTGCTTAGACCTACCACCAAAAATATACGAACCTTTATACCTTGAAATGAGCAAAGAACAATCAAAAGTGTACAACGACTTGAAAAAGAAACTGTATGCCATGTACGAAGGTAAGGAACTAAGTGTGCAGAACAAGTTGACACTTAGTACCAGACTGTTACAAATTTGCGGTGGTTTCTTTCCCTACATGGAAGATGATAATGAGGAAAAGAAAAATTTCAAAGTAGAAGTAATTGACGCAAGTCATAATGTAAAGCTACAAAGGCTTATTGAGGTACTGGAAGAGGTAGGCGACCATACAAAGGTTATAGTGTGGGCTGTGTACCAAGCTGAACTAGAAATGTTGTACAAGGAACTGTCAAAGGACTACACGGTTGCACTGTACTATGGAAAAACTACCATAGAGAAACGTGCTCAGATCAAGTTAGACTTCAAGGCTGGCATGTATGACATCTTCTTAGCCAACACCGCAACAGGTGGTATGGGGCTTAACCTGCAAAACGCAACAGTACAGCTCTACTACTCAAATGACTTTAAAACAGAGAACAGACTACAAGCAGAAGACAGATCACACAGGTCTGGTGTCAAAGATACTTGTGTCTACACAGACTTCTTGTACAAAGGAACAATGGATGAAGTTTGTTACAACTCTATACGAGAAGGTCGTGATCTTAACAATTATTTTAAAGAAGTTTCTTTAAAGGAACTGCTAAATATATAACTAAGAGGAGGCTAAAATGGATAGGCCGGATTTTATGGAAGGTGTTGTTGAGCCGATAGACTCATTAGCAGAATTAAAAGACAGAGTGGACTACTCTTTACAACTCACAGATGAGGTAGCAAAGCTCACAGAAAAACTAAGTGAGGTGAAGAAGGTATTGCGTAGAGTCATGGAAGAAGACATACCGAATATTATGTTGGAGAGAGGTATCACCAAGATTACATTGGATACGGGAGAAACAGTAACAGTCAAACAAGACTTGAGTGCAACAATATTGGACAAGGAAGGTTTCTTTAAGTTTCTAGACCAACATGATGCAAAGGAGCTAGTGAAGCTCAAACTGAGTATGGAGAAGATGCCGGATAGATTGATGGATGTGTTATTTGACTTTCTGGATAACAACGAGTATCAGTATTCGGCTGAAAAAGATGTTGCTGCACAGACACGTTTAAAATTCTTAAGAGAGTTATGTGGCATTGGACTGAGTGACAAAGAGTTAGGAGTAAAATTGGCTGACGGGAGATGTATGCCAATAGATGCATTACCATCAGACACAATTAAAGCCTTTGTCTATTACAAGACAAAGATCAAGAAATAGGAGAAACAGAATGGCAGAACAAGCAAAGAAAGCAGTAGAAGAAGAGGTAATCAAAACATACGATTACTTAGCAGAGGACACAAAAGAAACTGGTTATGAGGACATGACTAGTGAGACATTAGCAATACCGTGGTTAAAAATTGTACAGAAAGGTAGTCCTGAGATTGACAAGAATAAACCTGAGTACACTGAAGGTCTTGAGGTAGGTGACATGTTTAACTCGACTACTAAGACAAACTACGGAAGTGTTATACAAGTTGTATTGTTACACTTTGAACGGATGTATACAGAATGGAAACCAAAGAGAGGTAAGTTTGTAACGAACCACTCAATTGAACATGCAGAGAGTATTGCTACTGATAAGACATTCGGTAAATGGAAAACAGAAAATGGAAATGACTTACAGGAGTGCTACATGTATCTTATAATGGTTGTAGGGCATGAAGATGAGTGTGCAATGGCTTTTGGTATGACCTCTACCAAGATTAAAGAGGCAATGAAATTGAACAGTGTTTCTAAACTAAAGCGTTACGATAGAGGTGCTCATGCAGGTGAACACGTACTTCGTCAACATCAAGTGTATACACTTAAGACAGAATACACGTCTAATGAAAAAGGCTCATGGTACGCACCTAAGTTTGATTTTTATGGTGTCATTGAAGAGATGACATTCCTTGCATCAAACGAGGAACGCAAACTTATTCCTGAAAAAAGGATTGACTACGCACAAATAGGTAACGACAGATCTGAGACTATAGAAAGTATTGCCGCAGAGACAGGTGACAGCAGAGAAAGACCTTACTAAGCCACAACAGGCGTACTTTACTACATGTGAGGTACGCCTCCCTTCTCAGGAGATAACATGCCACAATATAATAAAAACAGGAAGCTATTAATAGCTCCAACACTACTTGATAGTTATGCTTGGTTAAAGAAGTGTCCACAACACTTAAAAGTTAAAGCTTACGACAGCTTTAGCAACACATTAAATAGAATATTTGTACCTTCTCCTGCAACTGATAGAGGTAGAGCTTTTGAATCACAAGTCTACCATGACTCGTACAAAACAGAAGAAAGGATAATGGAGTTAAAAGCATCAGGTATGTACAAGAACGTTGTACTACTTGTTAAAGGTGGTAACTTTCAGCGCAAGGCAAAAAAGGTTATCATTATTAATGAACAGAGATACCTGTTGTTTGGTAGGATTGATGTGTACGAAGATAATCTTATTACCGATATAAAAACAACAGCCAATTTCAGAGGCAAAGCAAAGTACCTAGCTGGTTGGCAACATAAGTTTTACTTGTTGTGTGAAAGAAAGAAAAATTTTAGATACTTAATCGTAGAGTTCGATGATTCTGAAACAGGGAAGGGTAGTATACATAGTGTTCATACGGTTGAGTATGTTGCAGAAGACTTTGACAAGATAGAGTGTGATATTAAAGAGGCCATAGTTGAGCTGATAGACTTCGTTGAAGCAGATGAAGATTTATGCAAAGCTTATTACACCATATACAATAAATACTAGGAAACATACATGCCAATTAACGCATTAGCTATAGATAACTTTTACAAGTTATTCACAGGTTCTAAAGAAGCCTATGGTATACATGACTATAACTTTTCCTCAGATGGTAAGAAAGAAGATGGTACTAATAGAACAGTCAAGAAGCAAGTGCGTCTTGACCATTACACCGGACACCTTGAAGGTAAGAGAGGGTTAGGTATAATACCTATAACGCAAGGTAATAAGTGTAAATTTGTTGTTATAGATATAGATATTTATGATAGAGAAGAAGACTTACAGATGTTTATGACTACTATTGAAGATCATAAGTTTCCTATTGTTCCTTTTAGGTCTAAGTCTGGTGGGTTACACCTGTATGTATTTTTTAAAGACCTTACAATTGTTAAACAAGCAGTGGAAGCTGTACAGTTAATGATTGCAGTATTATCTCTTGACATCTACTATAAGAGAGTAGAGAGTAGGATGGTTGAGGTATTTCCTAAACAGAAAAAAGTTTCTGAGGTCAATAGAGAGTTTGGAAGTTGGATAAACTTACCTTACTTTAATGCACTTGATACCAAGCAAGGTGTAGTGTATAGAGGTGAAATGTTAGAGCTGAATAAAGGATTAGCCTATGCTGCAAGTCGTAAGACTGATGTTGATTCAATTAGAGCTTTTGTTGATAACTTACCATTCAGCGATGCACCTCCATGCCTACAAACTATGTACTTATTAAATGTTATTGGTGAGCATGATGGGAGAAACAATTACTTGTTCTCTTTCTGTGCTTACCTTAAGAAGAAAGACGAAAACTTTTTTGAACCTAAACTATTTGAGATTAATGAAAGTCTCTTAGTTCCTCTTGAAACTGATGAGATTGAAAGGACTATCATACAATCACACAAAAGGAAGGACTATACATACAAGTGTACTGAACATCCGTGTGTATTGTATTGTAACAAACCGATGTGTAAGAATCGTGAGTTTGGTATTGGTAAGCAAGATGGTTACTTTTCCAATTTAGAATATGGTTTGTTAACACAGGTCAGAACGTCACGACCTTACTATGAATGGCAGATAAAGAAACAAGGAGCGTTAGAGTTTACAACACTACGCTTTAAGAATGAAGATGAAATAATCAAGCAAGATGCTTTTCTAAGACTATGTTTTAGAGAGCTTCACATGCTACCATATAAGTTGAAACAGTCAGAGTGGATAAAGATTGTTAACCAATCACTTGTAGAAGTAATAATAGACGAGATAAACGAACAAGACTATGCGTCTGCTGAGACGATGTTTAAGAATTACTTTGTAGAGTTCATTACTACCAGAGCAAAAGCTGAGACGAAAGAGCAATTACTTAACTCGTTAACATATTATAGTAAACAGGAAGATGTGTACTATTTCCGTGTTAAAGATTTTAGCGACTTTCTCATGGTTAAGAAGCAATTTTTTCTTATGTCACCTGATGAGATACATCCTATGCTTAAAGACATGGGATGTACAAGTGGTAAATGCACAACAGAGTCAAGGAAACAAATACGGATTAACAAATTTCCACATAAGAACTTAAAGAAGTACTCTGCAATTATAGACGAGGAAGAAGCAAGAGAAACTTTTGTTCCTGAATATGCTGTTAAAGAGAAACCAGATCAGTCACATGAAGAGAAGCCTTGGTGAAACGTATTGTAAAAGTGTTTGGAGCACCTGGATGTGGTAAGACACATTATGTTTTGTCAGTATTAGATAAACTCTTAAAAAAGTATGAACCTAATGAGATAGCATATGTTTCATTTACACGTAAAGGAGCGTATGAGGGGAGAGACAGAGCGATTGAGCAGTTTGGATTCAAAGCAAGTGACTTTCCATACTTTAAAACATTACACGCTATTGCTTTTAAAGATGCAGGATTTACAAAGTCTGATGTCATACAAAAAAGACACTACAAGGAGTTCTCAGATGCAATGCACATGAGGTTTACTGGTTATTACACAGAAGACTTCTCTAACAATGATGACCAGTATATGTTTCAGCACTTTTTACGTATGAGCAATGAAAAACTTGCCAGTACTTACGAGCAATATATGGACGTAAAAATGATAGACTATGTAAGCAAGAACTACATAGGGTACAAAAAGCAATATGGGCTTATAGATTTTACCGACATGATACTACAGTATGT
>Ga0222666_1001060_pt1 | contig 10940 bp, 4 predicted proteins | sample AntAcemetagen655_FD_181710 | JGI IMG/M metagenome (GOLD analysis project Ga0222666, IMG submission 181710) | Saline water microbial communities from Ace Lake, Antarctica - #655 | ecosystem: Environmental > Aquatic > Non-marine Saline and Alkaline > Saline | place: Antarctica: Ace Lake | collected...
GTGTTATTGAAGAAAAATTATCCAATAAAATTTTATCCTGATTTGCTGCCTGAATACCAATTAATCTACCACTAACTTCAATTCCGCTGAAATATTCGATTGCTTTTTTACAAGCTCTCTGAATTGCTTTTTCGGTTGCTTCTTCTGGAGTGATGTTTTTGACAACTACGGATTCTGTTACTTCAAACCAATCATTGCCAAGATCAATTAATTCCGATTTTGAGATATTTTGAGAAATAGAGATAACTTCTTTTGGTGGAGTAGAAATATTCTGTTTATTAACAGAACAACCAGAAATAAAAATTACAATAAAAAAATAAATGATACTATTTTTCATAATTATTCCCTAAGTTAGTACTTGATTAGAACACGAGTTTTATTTTTTCCAATGAATGTTGGGTTTTGCTCTTTATCCAAATAACCAGCTGTTTCACCTACATTTTTGTGAAGATAATTTTGTAACTCATCTAAAGTGATTTCTTTATCTGAGCCTTTTGCTTCTCCCTTTAAACCTTTCAGTAAGAAATAGGTGAACAAACCGTGTTGCTTTTCAGGATATGCTGAACTATACTGCTCCCCAGTGGACGCCGAGAAAACAGCCATATTTTCTGTTGTTAAAATCGGATTTTTTATTTTCACGGAAATTGGTCTAATGCCAGCAACTAACATTTCTTCGGAACGACTTTCACCTGAAAAACAAGCATCAATAAATAGTGTAACAGATTTAGCTTGAAGTTTTGATAAAGAAGAATAGATAAAATCTAAACTTACGCCAGTACTTGCATAATTTGGGTCAATATCGTGAGGAATTAAGTATCCTTTTTCAGATTTCGTATCCGGTGCTCCGTGACCTGAGTAATAAACAATTACATCTGTTTGTTCCTTTTTTAGTCTTCTCGCAATCCAGCCATCTTCAGCAAAAATCTTGTTAAATTCTCCCGAAGTTGCACCATCATTTATTCTATAATAAATATTTTTTTCAGGAATTCCAAATACAGATTTTGAATATTGATAAAACACTCTGGCATCATTTGAAGCAAAATCAACTGAAGGAGCATACTTATAATCCTCAATTCCGATAATTATTGCTAAAGTATTTTTACCATCAATGTTTGTTTTAGGAATATTTTCATCAACATCAGAACGAACAATAATATTATCTAATTCCTTCATTCTTGTTTCTTTCTTTCTTTTTATTTTTGAAACTTGAACATCTACGACATTTTTGGTTCTATCCCCGAGTTTTAAACCCAAATCTACTGTTTTTCCAAATTCTCCCGTATTTTCTGTTAATAATATCGAAAGAGGAATATTGTCCTCATCATAACGCCTGCTTGTGTAAAAATAAAACTTAATATTTTTGTAATCTCCGCTCTCAATATCACCGAGATTTAAAATTTTCCCCTCGTCAGGATATGTAATGTCTCGATTGTCAGTTGTTAGAATAACTTTTGCTTTAACATCAGTCGCAGTACCTTCCCCGAAATTTTGCAAATAAGCTGTTACTTCGATAGATTCATTTGGTTCAATAATAGAGTTGCCGTTTCCATAAGAAAAGCCTTCATCCTCAGCATCTTCATTATCATCAATTGCAATTTGTTCTATTTTCAAATTTGGAGAAGAAAATGCTAAAGTTTCAAAGCTTATTGTTGCAGGATCAGTATTAAAACCATTACTTGCGGTAATCTCAATTCGGAATTCTCTAAACAAATCTTTAACATTAATATCTGCTGAAATTGGAATTGATATTTTTTTTCTATCTTTTTTGAGAACTTCTTCAACTTCTGTTTTAGTTTTAAAAGAAAGGTTTTGAGAAGAAGTTAATGGAGTAATATTTATTTCAAGATCATAAGCATTACCACGTCCTTTATTAACAATATCAAATTGAATGCTTCCTTTTTCTAATCCATCCAATGCTTTATTTATAGAAGGTTCAAAGAATTTAAGATTTTCGATGTATAAGTCTGGTGGGAAGGTTTGTTTTGGATGTAGTGCTTTATTATATATTTCTTTGATTTCAGATTCCGAAAGAGCTCGATTGTAAATATATATATCATCTAGTTTACCCCAAAAAAGATGTTTTAGTTTTCTTTTATAATCTCTTGCACCAATTAAAGAATTGTCAATTGCACCTGAGTCATTTCTAGACTCAGCTTTGCCTTTATAATCTAACACCCCATTAATATATAATTTAACGTTATCCAAATATCTAACAATAGTTATATGATACCATGTATTTTTTAATAATGAAGACTTAGAAATATTCACTGCCCCCTTCGGTTCCCAATTGTCATATATTAATTTTGACGGATATTTTTTTTCACTAATTCTAATATGATGTGTAACCCGACCACCCTGTTTATCATTTTGAGCGAAAATCGTATATTGCCTTTCATTATCAAATGTCTTTTGGGGAAATATCCAAGCTGAAAATGTAATATTATTTTGAGATACAATTTCACCCGATGAATAGATTTCAATATAATCGTTTTTTCCATCAAAATAATATGAACTCTTTTCATTTCCGAATCTGTCGGTTGTTAAGGTTGCTCCGTGCACTTTGCCATTATTCCAATTTTCACTTTCATCATTTGCATTTCCGTCGAATGGATAGTAGGCAACAAGGCCTTTGTTTAAATCCGCTAACAAAATACTTATGATGAAAACAATTAAAACCAGTAAAAATATCTTTTTCATAACTCCTCCTCAGTGGGGTAATTTTCATAACCTTTTTTCTGTTTTGATATCAAAGAAATGAGCTTTCTTCATATCAAATGTAATTTCGATTTTTTCGTTCATTTTGGGAAGCTTTTTAGGGTCAAACCGAGCTGTGATATTAGAATTTATTGTTTTAAGGAAAACAATGAATTCATTTCCCATTGGTTCCACAACTTCGCAGATAGCCTTAATTTTTTGAGGGAATTCCGCCATTACATCAAAATTGGAATCATAGATATCTTCAGGACGTAAACCCATAATTATTTCATTATATTTTTCAAGTTTGTTTTTCATTTCAGAAGGGATTTCTACCCGAAAGCTGCCTTCATCAAAAAAGGTTTTATCCTTTTCTTGAACGATTTTTCCCTTGAACTGATTTATGGAAGGACTACCCAGAAATCCAGCTACAAATAGATTTACAGGTTTGTTATATATTTCGAGAGGGGAATCGATTTGATGAACTTTTCCATCTTTCATCACCACGATTTTATTTGCCATGGTCATTGCTTCCACCTGGTCGTGAGTTACATAAATTATGGTGGTATCCAGCTTCTGATGGAGCTTGACTATTTCCGCCCGCATCTGCACGCGCAGCTTTGCATCCAGGTTGGAAAGCGGTTCATCAAAAAGGAAAACTTGGGGATGACGCACAATCGCTCTTCCCAAAGCAACTCTCTGTCTCTGTCCTCCGGAAAGCTGTTTTGGTTTTCTGTCCAGCAGCTCTTCGATTTCCAAAAGGGAAGCAGTTTCGTTAACGGTTTTCTCGATTTCCTCTTTTTTGAATTTTCTCAATTTCAAGGCAAAAGCCATATTATCATAGACAGTCATGTGTGGATAAAGAGCATAATTTTGGAAGACCATGGCAATATCGCGGTTTTTGGGAGGAACATCGTTTACTATTCTGTCTCCGATGTGAATTTCACCTGAGTTTATCTCTTCCAGACCGGCTATCATGCGAAGAGTAGTGGATTTGCCGCATCCGGAAGGTCCCACTAAAATTACGAATTCTTTATCTTCAGCTTCAAAACTTACATCCTTAACAGCGTGGAAACCATTATCAAAAATTTTATCAACATTTTTTACAAGTACTTTTGCCATTTTTTCCTACATTTCAACTTATTTGTTACGCTAAATAGAAAACTCAAATTTACGTAATATTGTCAAATAAAAAAAAGGATTCACATTTTGGAGTTCCTGAAAATGTTGAAATACGAATTAGGTTAATCCTTTTTCTTTTTTTGTTGAATAAAAGAAAAGCGACAAATAAATATGGTCGCTTTTCAATCTCTATAATTTTATTACTGGAATTTTACTTAAAGTTTAATTCCTGTTACACTATTTCAACAGCAGACATTTCCTCACAGATTTATCTTTTCCATTCACTTTTAGCTTATAGAAATAAATTCCGGAACCAACTTCTTTTCCAGATGAATCTTTTCCATTCCATATTAATTTATGAAATCCTTTTTCAAATACATCTTTTGTTATTGTTTTTACTTTTTGACCTTTGATGTTATACACTGTTATATCAATTTTGCTTTCTTTAGGGATTGAGAAGGGTATTATTGTGGTTGGATTGAAGGGATTGGGATAATTGGGAAACAAAGCCAATTTAATAATCGATGGGATTTCATTATCCGGTTCCGAATCACCAAAAAGCATATTCATCAGATTATCTCTTTTTTCTTCATATTCAATACGCGATTCTGGTTTTAAATCATTTATTTTACCGACATATTGCGATCTGCCACTATTTTCCATCAATAAGTACGTATAACCTGCATCTATCACAGCAAAAACAGAATCAGCTATAGATGGTGGATTCTGGATTATTTCTTCAAACCAGGATATTGCAGGTTGAAATTCTTCAAGTTTTATATCACAACAATTTATTTGAAATTCCGATAACCTCGTCATTTCTTCATCATATTGCATATTGGGTTCGGTTTCGTAATATAGTTTTAAACCAGCAAAATCCTGATCGTATTTTACCTTCAAAGCAAGAAGTTCTTTTGCTGCAATTTTTGCATACTCAGATGCAGGATAAATTGAAATTATTTGTTTGTAGGTTTGTTCAGCTTCAAAATAATCCTCAGCTTCTTCTTGTTGTTTCGCTAATAGATACATTTCCTCATCTGTACCAATATCAGGATTTCTTGGAATACCGGGATCCCAGATTGGTAGATATATAAAAAGTTCGGTTGGAGATAGATCAGTTTCCGGATTAAAAGTAGAACCCCAGTTATTATTCGAAATATTTATCTGACTTATTTCTATTGGAGGAACTCGTTCGCATTTTACATAACTGTATTCATGATTTTCATCATATATCTTGTTGTGATAAAATTGACCTGGTCTGCTATCATAAGTAAATCTGACTTCATGTTCATTGTTATCCCTGATTATTTGAAGAGGATAAGTTTCTGAACCGATAAGGTTAAAATTACTTTCCCTTGATATGAAAAGACCATTTCTATTGTTTTCGATTCGATTATGATCCGTTATATCTATATAAGAATGATAAATAGAAATACCATAATTTTGAGTATTATTGCGAATTATGTTATTTGAAATCGAGTTAATAGCACCTGAACCAGATTCCCATATTTTTAATCCCGAATCACAGTTTTCAATAACATTATAGGAAATATCGATGTTTGGATATCCTGTAATTTCAATTCCTGCATCCGTTAGTGAATTATAGATATGACAGTTATTAATTGAAACTATTTCTATTTGGATCATTCCATACAACTCAGCCGTTATTGGAGAATTGTCAAAATTGACATCAGTCAGCCAAACACTTTGTCTGTCCTGTAATAAGGGGGTGTTTATAAAACTACCGCCGTTTATCGTTATCTCTCTTTCAGAATAAAGGTTAGCATTTTGAATATATACATGATTTAATTCAATATCTCCATTTCCTTCCGGGAATTCCAGACCTTGCCAATAATCTTGTGAAGCTCCTTGAATTATTGGTTCAAATTTTACAGGTTCATTTTCTGTACCGTTTACAACAAAATCACCATAAACAATAAGCTTACTATTTTCTTTTGCTTTGATGATTGTGCTGGGATGAATAGTTAATGAACTGGTCGCAGGTAAAATAACTTCATCATGTAGAGTTATTGAACCATACAAATAATAGTTCGTATTCTCTGAAAGTTGACCTGATATAGGTTGTGAATATAGATTGTTGTTGTATTTATTCATTTTTGGATAGATGTTACCGTGAATACTTGTTTCATACATTAAATCGACAACCATTAGTTTACTATCGTGATAATTCGCATAAGAATTTGTTACAATATCCATACCATATACGAGCTCAATATCATTATCATTATCAATATCTATTATGATATTTGTTGTAATTCCATCTTGTTCCGGATATAATGGTGTTGTAAAAATATAATCTCCATTAGAATTAAAAAAAGAAGTCTGCATGTTATCGTTAATTATTACATCCATTTGTAAATCAGAATCGATATCATATAACAACATATAATAAGGAGACTCACCAAAATATTGATCATCAACTGAAAATAATGGTGTGTGTTGTCCTAAGTCAATTTTAGTAACATAATAATCTCCTTCAAATAACACTATCTCAGTTACACTATCATTATCTATATCGCCTAAAGCAACTGCTTTATAATCAGAGTTTAAAGTTACAGTAGTCATTGAAGGAGTTAAATCCGGACAATTAAAAAAATGTACTGAATTTCGAGCAAAGACTGCACAATCCAAACTTCCATTATTATCAAAGTCTTCTAAAAAAAACTTACTACAGCCTGGATTTAAATTCTGTTCAGCGATAATATTTAGAGCCTGACCGTTAAATGAATACGAAATTATTTTATTATTATAAAAAGTACAAAGAGTATATAATTCATTTATTCCATCATTATTACCATCGCCAACAGCTAAATCGAAAAAAATATTATCTACAGGCTGTTCTAAAAGGATATTTAGTTCAGAGTCAAAAATCATTATTTTCATAGCGCCGATTTTAAAAAGAAAACAAATTAATTCCAATTCTCCATCATTATTTAAATCACCCAAACAATAACTATTAATTATATGCTCACCTGAATAGTAATAGCTCATAGTTGAACCATTATTGCCATTGATTCTATGAATACGATTACGATCTATATTGAGAATAAAATAATCAAAACAACTTTCCGTTTCATTAAAAACAGGTATCGAAGAACCAGATGTTTCTAATTCGGGTTCCCAAACCCAAATCATAGAACCATCGGATGAATGTTTTTTACCACCTATAATAATAGATTGATCATCATACAAAGGAGTTCCGGAAATAGTGTGATCTTCATAAATTGGGACAGGATATCCATTTTGTTCACGAAGAAAAATATAATTTGATTCAATTGTGTTATTGTTATCAGTTCTTTCATCAATTAAAAAATTAGGATCTATATCAACAAGATAATTAAATTCTGCCGGCAATTCATCGGCTATATTAAAATCAAAATCTAATCCGATCGTTTCCATTCCTTGAATTATCGGGATAGTTTGAGTTAATGATGCTGAGTAGTTCATATTATTTGTTAATTCACATAAAACTTCAACATTATTAGCTGTAACATAGCTCAAATTTTTTACTCCAACATTTATCCGCAAAGTTTGATTGTTCATATTTTCAACTCTTAACTCTTGGTGACTGCAATGAAGATCACAATAATATATATTATCTGTATCCAATAGTATATTTAAAGCAGGATCTCCAAATAAGTTGTATTGATTAATGTAACCCAGCGAAGAGTTAAGTTTGGCTTCTAATAGAAGTTCACCACACATACCTAGAGTATATTGAAATGGAGCCTTAAATAAATTAGGAGCAAATTGACTAAAAGATGAACCATAAGTATTTGTAGAAGATCCAATAAAACCAATCGAACCTCTAATTCTATTATATACTAAGAATTGTTCTGCCATGCAATCATCATTATTGTTATGAAATGCACCTGTTATACATGCCATACTAAAAATTAAAGGTAACCGATTATCATATTCTTCACATTCTGGGTCACCAATGTCATCTGAAAAGTTAAACCAATATGGATAATTGTCAAATTCGGACCAAGCCCAATCATTCGAATTGCCATGACCCATATAAGTCAAAATTAAGTTACCTTGTGCATATTTAAATAGTAATCCATTGACAAGATCATGTTCTAATCTATGATCAAAATATATTTCGTCAAATGGATCAGCAGGATGATGTAGGAGAGTTGTGGTTATATCTGGCTCATAACTTTCAACTATGGGGGAGATAATCATTAAACCCTCATGCATATCACTTTCAAAAGGTTCACCAGCAAGAAAAGTCATCCTATCCTTCCAGCCGTCATATACGCCTTGCGGTGGTAGTCTTACATCTATTGGCTCATAGTCTATTATCTTCTGGCAAACATTCTCGACCTGAGAGAAATTGTCTTCATCATCCGCAGGCAAACGACCTATTAAGACATCCGGATAAACATCATAATAACCATTTATCTCTGTTAACTTACTGAAATAAACATCGTAACCTTTACAAGGATCGGGATTTCCATTTGGGTCTGGCATAGGATGGCTTGGAACACAGATGATATTGCTTGCTCCGAAATAACAATCACCAAATAATAAAACGTAACCTAGTCTGTTATCAAAAGTATGATTTGCATTATAGCTTTCATAAGTATTTTTTATTAGATTTCTGATTTTTTCTGCATGATCATCTGGATCCTGACTGTAAATTTGACCAATAATGTCATCCATTTTAATTATAACTATATCAAATCCGTTATAATCCGCTCTCTTTTGCGCTAATAATTCAATTTGTACTTTAGCATTTGGGTCATCGTGAAAATTCTGATGTGTAACTATTAAATAATCACAATCCTGAATTATATATTCACCCGGAAATTCATATATCCACTGCCAGCTACCGTCTCTATTCGAACCGCAATTTATAGATGCACTTAATCCATTGGAAATATAATTGATCATTGCATTGCCGCAAACTTCGTTGAATATACCTACATCTTCATTAACAGAACCTGTTGCATTCTCAAATGTCATTTCAATATTCATGCTTGAATAAGCAATAACCTTTTGCTCAACAGGATTAAACTGAACAGGATAAATTTTGATGCGGATACAATGTTGTGATCTGACTGCTCCTTTTTCAACCAATTCACCATTATAGCCGGGAAAATATTCGTCAGTATTGTAAAAGGTATTATTGATATTAAATTGTTCTTCCATATAAACAATATCACCATTATTAACTTCAACACATTGAGGAGCCGGATAGATATTGATATTCTCAATTTCAATCGAATCTAAAAGCGTAATATTCAAATTTACATTATCACATTCAGGTATCGCTATCAAATAGCTAACAACAGGAACTTCCGGGAATCCTACAGAATCCATCTTAGTATGTTCTGGAATATATAACCTATTATAATTATCAATATCTCTGCTATTCATACCTGGTATCTCAACCTCAAATTTAACAAAAGAATCTGTAGAATGTATTACATCATAAATTGGTGAGGATTCACCACGATCGTTAAAATTGATCCATTCCTCTGCCGAAGCAGTTAACACAAAAATAACTAAAATAATTGCAACTAAACTAATTCTTTTCATTTTTCTTTCCTCCTATTTTAAAAGAATCATTTTTTTTATTAGTGAATTTTTAATATTCAATTTATATAGATAAATACCAGATGTAAATTCTTCAGCGTTCCAACTGACTTCATTAACTCCGAACTCGGAATTCGTAATTGATAATTGATCAACCTTTTGCCCTTTAACATTATAAATTATTATCTCCGTGTCCTCAATGAACTCTGTTGTATAAAAAGAAATCGTAGTAGTTGGATTAAATGGGTTGGGGTAATTATTTAACTCATAATTTGTAATTGAATATTTGTAATTATCTATCCAACTTCCGTCTGTTACGATTATTTCCTGCCAAGCTGTCATTTCAAATTGACCTACCCAGAAAATTGTTAAACTGACAGTATATGTATTAGGTTCTTGATATGTAAATTCAGGATTCTGCTCATAAGAGTCTATTTCACCGTCTCCATCGAAATCCCATTCCCATATCTGGTTATTTATTCCACTGGATGTATCTGTAAATTGAACAGTTAAGGGAGCTGTGCCGGTAGAGGGTTCTGCTTCAAAATTTGCAAAATATGGTTCAGGACCAAATTCTAATGCAGGATGGATTGTAAACGTTTCACCATAATCTAAACTGTGGTAGATATATGTATATTTGATTGAGCTAAGTAATTGCACATATTCAACAATCATAAACATCTCACTTGGCTGTCTGCCACCAACAATACCCTTTATGGGCAAATTCGGACAATTAAAAGAATTTTTTAATTCCCAGGATTGTCCGAAATTATTGCTAAAACGCAATTCACTATTTATTCCTCCCAATGTAAAAATTTCACCAGATTCAAATCCCCGTGTTAATAAGCCAATAGGAGTATTATTATAATTAAAAACATTCTGAACTTCTAAATTCTCAAAATTATCATACGAAATAAAAAAGTAAATCGAGTCCATATCTGGATAACTGTAAGACTTCACATATCCAATATTTTGATTGATATCAATTTCTGAAGTTGATGAAGTACCAAAATATCCATTATAGGAATGCTGAATAAAATTAAATCCATAATCCTCACTATGTTGCCAAAATCCGTTATATAAAAAACCTTCTGAAACGCCGCTATTTATTTTATATGTAATATCCGAAGATCTAAATATCCAACTTCCTTCTTGTCCATAATTATCAGAAATATATAAATTTAAGTAATCATGTCCATAAACCACACCTGGAGTAAGATCTGCACATATTCTTTCTAAGAGTATCCCTGTATCTAAGGTACTATCCATACAGGTAGCGGTTTCTCCAAAATCGATAGAACGATAAATGGCTGCAGGTTGAGTTACTGTTGGAGCCAAGAAGTAAATTTCACCAATATCTGGTCCTCGAGTGATGGCATAGTCGGCAAATACCAATGTGCTTGTAAATAATACAAATATAAAAAGTAAAATAGTTTTTTTCATTTTTTTTTCTCCACTTTTTTTCCTTTTTGTATACCTCTGTTATGTTCAACGATTGTATCCCCGAACTCAAGTTCTCGAATCCATAAAGTGCTGGACGCAGACTCCCCATTCGGGAG
>Ga0222666_1001070_pt1 | contig 10849 bp, 9 predicted proteins | sample AntAcemetagen655_FD_181710 | JGI IMG/M metagenome (GOLD analysis project Ga0222666, IMG submission 181710) | Saline water microbial communities from Ace Lake, Antarctica - #655 | ecosystem: Environmental > Aquatic > Non-marine Saline and Alkaline > Saline | place: Antarctica: Ace Lake | collected...
ATTGGTTTTGGCGTTAATTATATGGTAAACGATGTCAATAAGTATAGAAAGTTCAATGTTACAGCCACTAATACCAGCTTAGATGACCCAGCTCCGGCGGCTGGTGATGGAGATTTTTACCTTAAGGGCGATGATGATGGCTGGGGCTATAACCTGGGAGTGCTGTATAAGATTACAGACTCACACAGGGTTGCTGTGGCATATAGGAGCGAAGTGGATTTTGATATCACAGGTACTCTTTCATTGAATGGCTTGGCTGGTTTCACAGCATTGGCATTTGGTGGTTCAGGTTATAATACCGCTATAGAGTCACCCATGACCCTGCCCGAGGTTGTTACTTTAGGGTATGCTTGGGATGTAAATGATGAATTAACTATTGAGGCAGACCTGGAATGGACAGGATGGTCAAGTATTGTGCAGGACTGGGTAAAATGGCCTAATGAAAGCGATGGTACGAGACTTACGATCTTGAACGCAGGCAATCCTGCTTCAAAAGACTGGGATGATGTGCTTTCCTTCGGCATAGGACTTAATTATAAATATTCAGACAAGATGGATCTGCGATGCGGGTATATCTTTGAAGAGAATCCTATACCAGAGGCGAATTTTGACACTGCCTTGCCTGATGCTGACAGACATGGCATAACCCTGGGCTTTGGGTATAAATTCAATTCCATGGTAATGGATGTAGCGTATATGGCACTGTTTTTCGAGGACAGGGATGTTGCCAATGACGTAGGTTCGGCAAGCAGCGCCAGCATAGACGGCAGCTATGAACAGTTTGTCAATATATTTGCCTTTGGCTTTACTTACGGTTACTAAAGGAGATCCATGGATACACAAATAAGAGAAGATATAAAAAAGGTCATTGCTAACATAGCAAGGATAGATGTCAAGAAGGTCAGGGAGTCCCAGGACATAAGAAGTGACCTGGGCGTGGATTCCCTGGCAGCCATGGAGATCCTGGCGTCTATCGAGAAAAACCTGGATATTGTCATTGATGAGGCAAAGGCATTTAATGTGGTAACAGTCAAAGACCTCATAGATCTGGTAATGCACTATTTGAAGAAGAAGAAAGGCGAATAATGAACTTAGGGACTTCACTGCACTGGGTGTCAAAAAAGATGAAGGACAAGGCGTGTCTTATAGAGAACGATACCAGTGTGTCTTATTCTGAACTGTGGGACAATATAGAGCTTCTGGCAAAAGCCTTTTTAAAGGCAGGTATTAAAAAAAATGACAAGATAATTATAATCCTGCCAAACTGCAAGGAATTCATATATAGTTTTTACGCTCTAGCCCGGATAAACGCAGTAACTGTCCCGATAAGCCATTACCTGACTCCTCGGGAATTAAAGGAGATCTTTAGTGACTGTAGTCCAAAAGGCATAATCACTACTTCTAAGATGTTTGAGAATATTCCTGCCGGGTTTATAAAGGAGCTGATCATACTCATAGATGATGAAAAGAGCAAACCGATCGAAAACTCTTACACCTTTAAGGAATTATACGAAATGGGTAAACACGGGACATTGCCGCGTTTTTCCGCCTCCAATGACCAGATCGCAACGATTAATTATACATACCGAGGCACAGGCGAGCCATTAGGAGCAGTGCTTACTCATGGAAACTATCACCATGGCGCAATTGGATATGTCAGGCTTACAGAGATCATGACCCAGCAGAGAGTGCTTTTGGTCACGCCCATATCTCATATATTTACCTTAGTAAGCTGTGTCATTGTGCCTTTATTGCGGGGGGCGACAGTTGTTATAATGAAGACATTTATACCCAAGCATGTATTCAAGGCGATTGAAAAACATAAGATAGATTTTATTATAGCAGTGCCGACTGTATATATATCGCTTCTCAAGAATTACAAAAAAGATAGCCTTGATATCTCAAGTCTGAAGCACGGCATTACAGGAGGCAGTTATTTACCGCCTGCGATATATGAAAGAATAAAGAATGAGATGGGCATAGAATTGTTGCAGGGATATGGCCTGACAGAGACCATGCCTATAGCATGCAATCCCCGCTCAAAGAATAAGCCAGAGTCATTAGGCGTGCCAGGCCATGAAGTAAAGGTAAGGATCATAGATGATGAGATTGTTATAGGCGGGCCAACAGTTATGAAGGAGTACTACCAGAAGAACGGGGAAAATAAAAAATTCTTTAAGGACGGCTGGTTCTGTACAGGTGATTATGGCAGGACTGACGACGAAGGCTATATTTACTTTAAGGGATTAAAAAAGGATATCGTTAAGATAGGCGGCCATAATGTCGATCTGAAAGAAGTAAGGGCTGTCATGAATTCCTTTGAAGGCGTAAAGCATGTAAAGTTGAATATTAAAGATAATGATCTATGGGGGCATCAGATCCTGGCAGAGATAGAAACTGACGGCACCAGGAAGATCACTGAGAAGGAAATAAGATCTTTATGCAGTTCAACGCTGGCTTTATATAAGATACCGAGAAAGATTTTAATAAAATGAAAAACATATTTATAACAGGCGCTACAGGGTTTTTAGGCTGGGAGATCATAAAGAATCTGCTGGGAGAGAGGGATTCGGTGCTCCATGTCCTTGTCAGGGCAGACTCACAGCTCGCTGCGGATGGCAGGGTCAATAAGCTGATAAACGAGAGAATAGATAAAGAGCAGAGAGAAGAAGCCCGGGAAAGAATAAAGGTCATTTGCGGAGATGTGGCAATGAAAGATCTGGGAATAGACAGGCATGAACTGGAAAAGCTCTATAAAAAAATAGATATTATATTTCATGGCGCTGCTCTGTGCGAATTTGGCGTGTTATTGGAGCGCATCAGGAAGACAAATTTATTTGGCACAAAGAATATGCTGGATTTTGCGCTTAACTGTAAAAAAAGGGGCAGATTAAGATCTTTTCAGCACATAAGCACGGTCGGAATCGCTGGTGATTCCGGAGGGACGCTCTACGAGAAAGACCTGAACATAAATCAGGGTTTTAATAATACTTACGAACAGAGCAAGTTCGAGGCAGAGGCGTTGGTCAATGAATACAGGGATAAAGGGCTTTCTGTTTCAGTGTACAGGCCTAGCATAGTCGTGGGAGATTCTGTGACAGGCAAGGTCTCAAATTTCCAGATGTTTTATCAGCCCCTGCATATCTTTTCGCTGGAGCTGGTCCATGAAATACCTGCTAACAAAAACCTAGGATATAATCTAGTCCCTGTGGATCATGTTGCCAGGGCAATACATCTGATCTCATCGAATCAGGACAACAATAAGAATTACCACCTGACAAATCCTGTCACTATAACGCTTACCTCCCTGCTGGATGTGGCCAGTTCATATTTTGGATTCAAGAAACCAGAGATCATTCCTGAACGCGAATATGATTATAACAGGCTGACTGGTTTCAGAAAAAAGGTCTTAGATTCGTATTTACCATACTTTAATCACAAGGAGCTTAGTTTTGATGCAAAGAATTCCGAGACAGTTCTTAAAACCAGGGACTTTTCATGGCCTACTATCAATAAAGAGTTACTCTTGAGGCTATTTAAATATTGTGCGGATGTGAAGTATATAAAGAGGCGGGGATGAACAGAAACTTTTTTAAATTAGCCCTTATATCGCCAAGGGGTGGATTTTTCAGTGATGATGGAAAATTCAGAGAAGAATCGCAGGCGCTATCAAGTAATCATATTTATAGAAATTTTTGGTCAGGTCTAAGTATTGGACCTCTGGTGATAGCAGCTCTAACGCCAAAGCAATTTAAAATTACACTAATAGATGAAAATTTTGATGTCATAGATTTTGATGAAGCTTTTGATATCGTAGGGATAACAGGCATGACACAGCAGGCAACAAGGGCTTACGAGATAGCAGATATCTTTAGGAGCAAAGGCGCAAAGGTGGTAATGGGAGGTATCCACGCAACAGTTATGCCTGATGAGGCAAAAGAGCATGTAGATAGCGTGATAGTCGGAGAAGGCGAAGAGCTCTGGCCTGAATTTTTAGAAGATTTTTTGAAGAACAATACAAAGCCAATTTATAAAACATCACATTTAATTGACATGGCTGTCTCGCCTATCCCAAGGTATGATTTACTCGATAGAAAAAATTACAACATAGCATGGGTCCAGGCTACCAGAGGATGCCCTATTGACTGTGAATTTTGTGCGGCGTCCAAGGTCTATGGTTATAAATTCAGACACAAAAAAGTCGAACAAGTATTGGATGAAATAAAGGATATAACAAAACTGTGGGGAAAAAGAGTTTTGATTAGTTTTGCAGACGATAACATGTTTTTCGACAAAAAATATGCTGCAGAATTAGTTGAAAAATTGAGAAGTTTAAATATCAGATGGCTTGCCCAGACAGATATTTCAGTTGCAGAAGATGAGGATTTTTTAGAGTTACTTAAAAAAAGTGGATGTTCATATTTATTTATTGGATTTGAGACATTGAGCAAAGAAGGACTTAAGTCTTTAGACAAAAGCGGTTGGAAGGCCAGGCATTTTAAGAACTACAAAGAAGTGATACATAAGATACAGTCACGCGGAATAGGCGTTTTAGGTGCGTTTATTTTAGGTTTGGACACAGACACTACAGCTATATTTAAAAATATATCAGATTTTATTAACGATAGTCATTTATATGCAGCACAGCTTACTGTTCTAACGCCACTTCCCGGGACACGTTTAAGAGAGAGGTTCGAAAAAGAAGATAGGTTGTTGCCAACGGATTGGAATAAGTTTACATTTTTAAACGCAAATTTTATTCCGAAGAAAATGTCCCCCGAGCAATTAGAAAAAGGCCTGATGGAGGCCTACGGGAGATTCTATAATACGGAGCAGAATATTAAAAGGATGAGATACTTTAAAGAGGTATATAAAAATTTAGGATAATCCCATGACTATTTTTTCAATATCCCCATTAATTGTTGCTATCCTATTCTTTGTATCAGGCGTTCTTGTATATTTAAAAGATAAAAAATCAGCAGTGAACATTGTGCTTGCCTTAGAGTGGGCAGCGTTAGTTTTATGGTTATTTGGTTATTTCATGGCCTATTCTACTAAGCAGGAAGATGTTGCTATATTCTGGGTGAAACTTGCTTATATAGGCGTTATTTTTATTCCTACGCTGTTCTATCATTTTACTATGGTTTTCCTGCAGATAGGACCTAAGAAAATAAAGAGAAAGATTTACACGGCTTATGCTGGGGCCCTTGCTTTCTTAGGCTTTTTGTATTTTAGTCCATATATGGTATCTGGTGTAAATAAGTTTTTCTGGGGTTATCAAACAAAGGTAGGCCCTGTCCATAATTTATATATGGTCTATTTTGCCGCCCTTCTCATAGCATCATTTTTGAATTTTTACACCATGTATAAGAAAGTAAGAAATAAATTGGCCATGGAATCCGTTAGGATAAAATATGTTTTCTTGGCCTTTGGAATAGGTTCTTTAGGGGCTATAGATTTCATAGCGAATTATGGAGTAGAGTTCTATCCGTTTGGATTTATATTTATAGGCATGGGTCTTATGATATTAAATTACGCTATCATCCGCTACCAGGTTATGAATATAAATGTAGCCATCACCCGCGCAGGCATATTTGCCATTGTTTACACGCTAGTATTAGGCATTCCTTTTGGGGTAGGTGCTTTTATCAAAGAGCCTCTTTCTAAAGCAGCCCCCCACTGGTGGTGGCTATTGCCTATGTTTTTATTGGTAGTGTCAGCAAGCATAGCCCCGTTTGTCTATATAAGGTTGCAAAAGAGGATCGAATCGCGCCTAAGATACCAGGAATTTGAATCCCACAAAGCCCTGAGGAAACTTTCACATAACATGCTTCGTTTTACGAATCTGGAAGGGCTTTTGAAACTCATAGTGCACCACCTTGTGAAGATATTAAATCTTAAATTCGCAGCTGTTTATTTGCTTGATTCTCAGGCGAATAAATATATTCTGAAGAGCTACTGGAGGCCTCAGCAATCACTGGATACATCCTTTGAACCTCCTGCAGAGTTTTCTAGAAACTCTTCTCTGGCCAAGGACCTTTACATACGAAGACTTCCAATCGTTACCGAGGAGCTCAGGCTTTTTGCGCCGAATAGAGCATCTTCCCACATAAGGGAATTGATCTCTATTCTTTTAAAACTTAAATCCAATATAGTGATCCCGTCTTTTTTGCGCAATGATGTTTTAGGGTTCTTAGTCCTGTCTGATAGAAGGACTAATACGGCCTTTACACAGGAAGACCTGAATCTTCTCATGGTGCTTTCTAATGAGGCAGCTTTGGCTATTGAAAACGCGCAATTTCACCAAAAGGAAAAAATGGTTTTGATGGAAAAATCACGACGAGAGGCATTAGCTGACATGGCGCCTGGCGCAAGTCACCAGTTTAATAACAGGCTGGTCAGCATAAGTTCTTCAGCAGAGCTTATGCTTTTAAAACTCGAAAAGATAAAGACAAAGAAGCTGAAAGACGAAGAGGTAAAGACAGTATTAAAAGAAGCCAAGGAGACCCTGGAGCTCATAGATAAAGAGGTGTATAAAGGCAAAGAGATCACCTCGGCAATACTCAGGAGGGCAAAGGCAAAGGTGGATTTTCAAAAAGTAGATATCAAAAGCCTGATCGAGAACGCTCATAAGCTTGTGCAGATAGGGCATTCCGGGTCTGGTATCCAGAAATTCAAAGAGCCTAAATTCAAGATGAAACCTTTGACTGATGTGCACGACATATTTGCCAGCGAGGCCTTGCTCCAGGATTGTTTCTATAATTTAATAGACAATGCCTTTGACGCTATCAGGGATGCGATATCCAAGAAAGTCAAGCCCGAGACTCATGCCGGAGAAATAATCGTTACTCTGCAGCAAAAGGATCAGATTTTTACTATTCAAGTAAGCGATAATGGCATAGGACTTACAAAGGAAAACCAGAGAAAGTTGTTTACGCCATATTTTACGACCAAGGCGACCTCAGGTAAAGGCAGTGGGCTTGGCCTGTATGTCATACGCGATTTTATTGAGATGCATAAGGGTACTGTTGGATGTGATTCTGAATACGGAAAAGGAACGACGTTTACAGTCAAGATACCTATAAAGAATAATCATGGAACGGCCAAAAAATAAGGGGGTTGGAATGCATAGAGTCTTGATCATTGATGATGAAGAGGCTGTGATCAATAACACAGGGGATTATCTAAAGGCAAAGGGCTATACGGTATTTACTTCGTTGGATGGGGACACAGGGCTCGAGATCTTAAAAAAGGAAGATCCGCATGCGCTGATACTGGATCTGCATTTAAAAGAAGGGCCGGGCGGGGTACAGGTATTGCGCTGCGCAAAGATGCTCAAGCCGGATATAAAGGTGATCATGTTTACAGGCTTTGGCGAAGAAGAGGATTCAAAAAAAAGCTGTATGGAGCTGGGCGCAAGCGCATTTCTAGGCAAACCAACCTCACTAAAGAGTATATCAGAGACAGTGAAGAGCTTACTAAAGAAATGATGTAGAACCTGGGTAGATGCGTAGGCTACCAAGGTCCGTAGCCTACGCATCTACCCAGGGTAAGGAGGTAACTTGAATACATTAAAGGATGATTTTCATAAAATCAATAACATGCTTAATAAGATCACGATTCTATCTGGACAGAAGAGGTATGAGCTCCAGACAAAGGGGCTGGATATGAGTAAGATCGATGATGAAAAAGAAGAGCTCATAAAGCTTCTGGACAACCTCGAGGACTGTGGCATAGAGATAGGTAAGGCCTTGAAAGAGCTACGAAAGAGCCTGGAAGTAAAAAATGGCTAAGAAAATTCTTATAGTTGATGACGAGAAGAATATTGCCCTTGTGCTCAAGGAACTGTTTCAGGCAAAGGGATATGAGGTCTGGGTGGCGTTTACAGGCAAAGAGGCGCTGAAACACATCGGCAATGAAGATCTGGACCTTGTCTCGCTCGATATCCAGATACCGGACATGAACGGTGTAGAGATATTGAAGAAGGTAAGGAAAAAATATCCCGGTTTAAAGACAGTAGTCCTCTCAGGTTATTTAGATGAATACAAAGAAGAGATAGAAAAGATTGGGTGCGACGCATTCCTGACTAAGCCCTTTTCTATAAAAACTCTCATGAATGTAGTAGATTCTACGCTGGCGCAGAAGAAGGATAAGAAGAAAGATCTTTCAAAGCTAATAGATGATCCAGGGGTGCTGGCAAAGGCCAGGCTTCTCTTTGTAGAACCAAATGCAATAATGTATAGTTCAAAGCTTGGCTATTTCAAGGATTCAAAGACCTGCAAGGGCGAGTATGAGTTCGAGGCTGCCTTTACTGAAGAGGAGGCAGCTGATAAGATAGAAAAGTTCAGGCCTGATATTGTATTGAGTAATATAAATATCTTTAGGTTGTATAATCTTGCTGGAAGGTTTACGAGCTCAAAGCATCCACCCAAGGATGTGATATTGTATGGCCTGTCAGATCTAAAAGACAGCGCCAGTTCCAAGGATGTGTCTTTTATCGGCGGGCTGTTTGATCCAATAACCGCTATTGTAAAGCCAGCTGAGATGGATAAGCTAGGCAAGATCGTGCGCTCGACAGCGATAAGTCATAGTCTATTTACGAGGGCGAAATAGTTTATGAATCACTATTCATATCAAAAAATGTTGATGCAGGCGAGCAAGGGCATGGTGCATGTCAGGGACATGCATAAGCTTTCGAAGCTGATCGTCTATATTGTAAAAAAGTATATTGGCTTGCATAGCGCCAGTATATTTCTTTATGATGAAAGCGTTGGTAGCTTTGTATTGAAGTGCAGGCGGGGCGAGAATAAGGAGATAGACGGGGTAGTGATAGAAGACAGACACCCTGTGCCTGTGTATTTAAAAGACAAAAAGAACGCTGTTGTGCAAAAAGACGCAAAGGTCTCCAGGGGCATGAAAAAGGAATTAGATAAACTGCATTGCTCAGTATGCATACCGAGTTTTTGGAATGAACGGCTTCTGGGTTTTTTGATCTTAGGGGACAAGAGGTCGGGAGAGGTTTTTACAGAAGAAGAGGTGGATCTACTCTCGACGCTTTCCAACAGCGTTGCCATAGCAATAGAAAACGCCAAGAATCATCATAAACTGAAGAGTATCATGGAGAGCGAGAGGAAGAACTATTTTCAGACCATATTTGCCCTTGCAAGGACAGTGGATGAAAAGGATGCGTATACGCGGGGGCACTTGGATGAGGTCGCAAAGTATGGTATGGAGGTCGCGAAAGAGCTTTCCAAATCCGCGCGGCTAAAAATAGACATAGAGGATCTGAAGACCGCGCTTTTGCTTCACGACATCGGCAAAATCGGCGTGCCTGACGCGCTACTAAACAAGCCTGGGAAATTAACGCCTGATGAGTGGTCAGTGATGAAACAGCATCCGGAGATCGGCGCCAGGATCATAGAGCCTATAAGCAAGCTAAAGAGAGTGGGCAAGATCGTCAGGCATCATCAGGAAAAATACGACGGCTCTGGCTATCCAGATGGGTTGAAGAGCCAGGAGATACCGTTTGAGTCCCGCATTATAGCTGTGGTGGATGCGTTCCATGCAATGACCTCCAACAGACCTTACAGAAATGCACTTTCTGAAAAGGTGGCACTTAAGGAGCTCGAGATATATCGTGGAAAACAGTTTGATCCTGTAGTAGTGGATGCGTTTATGAGGGCGTGGAAGAAGGGGAAGATAAAGAGGTAACCATTTTCAAACCCGTCCGCCTTAGGTGGACGGGTTTGAAATAGGAGTGTTTATGAAATACATAGTTCTCGTCGGGGATGGTATGGTAGACAGGCCATTAGAAGAGTTGGAAGGCAAGACGCCTCTTGAGGCAGCCAAGACCCCGAATATGAATTTTATAGCTGAGAAGGGCAGGCTGGGCATGACCAACATGATCCCTTCTCACCTGGCGCCTGCAAGTGATGTAGCCAATCTTTCTATACTGGGATATAGTCCGCGAAAATATTATAGCGGCAGGGGTCCGCTTGAGGCGGCAAACATGGGTATAGATCTGAAGGACGACGAGGTCGCATTCAGGTGTAACCTGATAACTGTTTCAGGCGCAAAACTCATTGATTATAGCGCCGGCCATATATCTAACAAAGAGGCTGCTTCATTGATCAAGGAGCTTAATGCAAAACTAGGCACTGACAATGTCAGATTTTACGCTGGTATTAGCTACAGGCATCTATGCGTTATTAAATGCAGGGACAAGGAAGAGGCAAAGGTAATGTCTAAGCTGAAATGCACGCCGCCCCATGATATTATAGGTAAAAATATGGAGAGGTTCTTGCCGAAAAAAGGCCAGGGCGTGGATCTGGTGCTTAAGCTTATGCAGGATTCAAAAGACGTGCTGGCAAGTCATGAGGTCAACAATGTGCGGATTGACTTAAAGGAAAATCCAGCGAACATGATCTGGCTGTGGGGGCAAGGCACAAGACCTTCTATGCCCAGGTTTTCAGAGCGCTTCAAGGTAGAGGGGTCGATTATTTCTGCAGTGGATCTCATCAACGGGATAGGGAAGATCATCGGGCTTAAGGTAATAGATGTGCCGGGTGCTACTGGGTATTATGATACGAACTACGCAGGCAAGGCAGAGCATGCAATAGCTTCTTTAAAAGACAGGGATTTTGTGTTTGTGCATGTAGAGGCGCCTGACGAGGCAGGGCACAATGGCGACCTGAGGGAGAAGATAAGGGCTATAGAGAACTTTGATAAGTTCGTGGTGGGCGGTGTGCTTGAGTATTTTAAGTCTACGAGTCAGGATTTCAGGATACTGGTATTGTCTGACCACGCGACACCGATCTCGATCAGGACTCATTCTCGGGATTATGTATGT
>Ga0222666_1001071_pt1 | contig 10846 bp, 6 predicted proteins | sample AntAcemetagen655_FD_181710 | JGI IMG/M metagenome (GOLD analysis project Ga0222666, IMG submission 181710) | Saline water microbial communities from Ace Lake, Antarctica - #655 | ecosystem: Environmental > Aquatic > Non-marine Saline and Alkaline > Saline | place: Antarctica: Ace Lake | collected...
AGAGCAATAAACCAGTCGAATATAGAAGTCAATAATTTATTTAATTCCTCACTGTATATATCAACTCTAACTTTAATAATAACTCGTTTTTTAATACTTAATTCATCCATTATCTCATTAGCATTTGTGTCTAAAAAATCAGCTTTTGAATAAACCGTTCCGTTTCCAAGTTTACTATATTTAATTTCAACTTTTCTTACAACAGGAATAATATTTAATTCATGATCTTTGAATTGATTTAATAAATATTCTCCACTTGTTGCTTCTGCAAGAGCAAATAAAGCACTTGCATGTATAGTTCCAAGATGATTTAAATACTCTTTTCTTTCTTCCAATTTTAGAATATAATCATCAGTAGTATCTGCTTTCTGTAGTCCAAGAAATTTGTTAAATGGGATTTCTATTACTTTCATTTTTTTATCCTTTTAATCAAGATCATTTTAATATTTTGCATGACACACAACGGCCACTTGTATGTGGCGTGGCAGAGTGCGTGTGATTTCCTGTCCGCGTACCCACTGATTTTGGGGCGGCGCAGACCGTTGGAATTTGCACTAAAACTGCCATGATCATATACTGTTTGGCAGCTGCCACGTTCTTCATGCTACTCTTTCTGCCTTTTGTGGGCACGCCGGCATTATAAGCATTTTCTATTTCATAAGCAAACATTTTTTAACTAATTCAGTTTTGCCGTTAACATTTAATTTATACATATAAACACCTGAACTGACAGGTTTATTGTAATCATCATCTCCGCTCCAAATAATTGAATGATTACCTTTGATAAATGTACTATGAGATAAAGTTTTAATTTTTTGTCCTTTGATATTATAAATGGAAAGTTCTACTTTAGAATCATTTTTGATTGAAAACTCGATAGTTGTTGTTGGATTAAAGGGATTGGGGTAGTTCTGGTGGAGTTTTCCGGTGATGGCGTTCAGAATATCGTCGGGTGTGAAGGTTGGACCGACATATATTTTCTGGGTGTAGATAGAAGTATAATAAATTTCATTCTCACCATATTCACCAGCCCGGTTATCTTGCCAGCTGATCACAAAATTATCTGCACCGATTTCTTGAACTTTCGGCTCTGTCTGGTCATGATAAGCATCACAAATTACAATCCCATCCTGCTGCCATTGAATTTCTCCGGAAGGATTAAGAAGTTGGGCTTTTATATCGTTTGTATAATCTTCAGTTTCAATATCCCATACAACAAGAATATGATCTCCTATTTTTGCCAAATTTGGATTTCGCCCTTCGGAAAGCAGCACGCCTCCCGGTTGCCAGAGTTCGATACCGTTTACATCAAATTTCTGGGCATAAATTTCCCTGTCATTACTGTTTCGATAATCTTCCCAAACAAGATAAAAATTTGATAATTCATCATCAATAATCGCTGAATAATTGTACTGCCACCCATCAAAATCAACTAAAGCTATTCCGCCTTCCTGCCAAAGAGTTATGCCATCTTCTGTGATCAACTGGCCTATAATTGCAGTATCACCGTTGCGGAAATCTTCCCAAAGTATGAGATAGCCTTCAGAAGTGATAAATCCTTTGGAAGTCATATCATAAACACTTTCTTCCAATTCACTGATCAATGTTCCGTTCTCTTCCCAGCCTGGAACTGTATTGCCATTTTCATCAACAAGTTTGGCATAGAGATAATAATTTGTCCAATCCGTATTTTGCCAAATATAACATCTGCCGACAACATCTTTAAGATCATCATTATCAATATGATCGGTGATCGTAATTCCTTCAGATCCCCACAACAAATTACCGGCTTCGTCTATTTTTTGCGCACGAATATCAACAGTTGGATATGGCCAATTGTAATCATTATCGGTCCAACCAACGTAGAAGAAATCAGAATCAAAAGACATTTTTGCATTGGTCTGAGCATTATCATTCAAGCACAATGCCAGGCCATCATTTCCCCAAAGCGGTGTTCCTGATGAGTTAATAGCATTGGCAAAAACTTTTGGCATGTATTCTATTTCTTTTTCATAAACTAAGGAAATAAGATCAGATACCGGATTATAACAAGATACAAAACCGCTATAATCTATTTCAGAATTAGCATCAAACGGCACACCATTTTCCGCATACACGTGATTTCCATCAGAATCGATTGACTGCATATATATTATTGATCCTTGCGACGAATACGATCTATTATCCAACCAGAAGAAATTTATTCCATTTGCATTAGAAATAAGTTCCAGATTTCTAATATCATTGCTTATCCCAGTGTAAATTTCCTTACCTTCGGGTTGTAATTGCATTATGCCATCCATATTGAAAACTTGCGTAAAAATCCCTGAAAGTCCGTTTCTTTCTTCATACCAATTTACATAAACACCATTTGAAGGAGTAGGATTTAACGTTGGATAAAATTGCCAGCTTCCGTTTGGACAAACAGCAACGCCATTTTCTTCTAATAGGATTAATCCTGAAGCGTTCAGATGCTGCAAATAAACACTGAAGTCAGAATCCAAATTGTGCATCCAAGTTACCCAGCAGCCGTTGTTTTCGTCCGGAACCAGATAACCGCCATAACTATTTTGATCTCCGGATACTACAATTCCAGAAGGGTTCCATTGAACTATTCCAGCATCATTTATCTTCTGAACAATAACCTGAGTTGGCTCATTTTCTTCGATCCAACTTACAATCAAATCGTTGCCGGAAGTGTTTGTTGAATATCTATAGTAAAAATTGGGATTACTAACGATTTCGACATCATCATTCCACAAGATATTCCCATTTTGATCAACATGCTGGCAATAAATTCCATCTGAATTGCGACGATCAGTCCAGACGACATAATAGGAGTTATTCGTATTTGTAATTAATGATCCTTCAAATCCATAGCTGTCATAGCCACTGATCAAATATCCACTATTTCCCCACAGGAAATTTCGGTTTTCATCCATTCTCTGGATCATAAGTTGATCATCGATGATCTGAGTGAATACAACACCTCCTTCATTGTCGGAAGTGATATATCTAATGGAATTCTCCATAATCAGATTTCCATTAGCAGACCAACCCGTTGCAATCGTGCCATCAGCTAAAATATGATTTGCGTACACTCCTGATTGACCGTAGGTAGTTATACCCCAAAAAACAAATACTCCATTAGCTGCATCGCTCACTAAGTTGGGATATGGGCTCATGTGTAGATCAGCACATAATATGATGCCTTCATTGCCCCAAAGGAAACCACCGTTTGAGTCGATTTTTTGAATGCGAAGTTCAGGAATATCAGGATTTCTCCAATCTTTCCAAAGGAGTATCACAGCATTATCGGCTGTTGGCATTGCAGTACGGCTCAATTGGGAATAATCTGCATTAACTACCTCGATTCCTTCTTCTCCCCAAAGCAGGTTTCCGTTAATATCTATTTTCTGAGCATACACACCACGACTTTCGGTTCTGGTATCTGACCAAGTATAAAACTGGCTTCCATCTAAGCAAACAACAATTTCACCTGTTCGGATGTTGTTAGCTTGTCGAATTGGAATACCATTCTCCTGCCATTGGATTTGTGTATAAAGAAAAATTGGAAATATTAAGATTAACATAAAAAATCCATTCTTCATATTATCCTCCAAATTTTTTAAGTTGCTGCTAATGTTTCAGTCCCCGTCATTTTGTCGCGAACACTACCAAATTTGTGGTTGTATACGACAAAATGTCGTGTATATCCCATTTAGATTTTTTATCTTCTTCAATCTCATATCACCTGAATAACCCATTTTCCATACCTTGTTAAACCCGCAAACAAAACTGTGTTTTTGAAATATTTCTGTCAAAGAAAATAATATTAGCAGTCAATTACTCTTAGAACCCGATTTGAGTTTTATAAATCCGAGTCGGGTTCTAAATACTATCTCAAATAAAATAAATAAAATCTTTGACATTTTTCCTCAGTATAAGCTTTTACATCGAAAGAAATATATCACCAAAAGGAGCAAGTATGTTTGAAAAACTAAAGAAGATCCTGCAAAAAGTAGATGCAGATTATTCTGATATCCGCTACGAACAGAAGAAAGATTGTGTTATCACTTTTAATGGTAAGGAACTCACACGAATCGGTTCCAATTCTACAGACGGATTTGTGGTCAGAATTCTAAAAAATGGAGGATTGTCATCAATTGCTTTCACAAAAGAAACCGATGCAGATACTGCCATAAAATCGGCTTTGGAAAACGCAGTTTTGATTGGAAAAAATATTACGAAACCAATCCAATTAGCCAAAGTACCTGTTGTGAAAGAAACTTTTTTTCCGCAAATGAAAGAAGATCCCAGGAAAATATCGATTTCCGAAAAGCTGGAACTGGTTCGGAAATATAATGACATCCCTCTTAAAAAAGAAAAAATTGTAAATACGAATATCGGTTATGTGGATACAATCCGCGAAAAATATTTTGTTACATCTGAAGGAAGCGAAATCCGGGAAGATTTGATCACAACCAGAGTGGGAGGTTTGATCACCAGTAAAGAAGGGAATCTGCTTCAGAATATCAGGGTCAGTTCTGGTGGAAGCGATGGTTTTTATAATGTTCGTAACCAGGAAGATAATTTTGCAAATAAGACAAAATTGGTCTTGGATTTACTTAAAGCTAAACCTGTAAAAGCCGGAGTTTTCAATTGCATTTTGAATCCCAGCTTAGCCGGAGTTTTTGCTCATGAAGCATTCGGACATTTTTCCGAAGCAGATATCATCGAGACTTTACCTGCAATGCGGCAGAAGATGGAGATAGGCAGCAAACTTGGCAGTGATGTTCTGAATATCATCGATAATGCAACTCTGCCCAATCAACTGGGTTTTTACAAATATGATGACGAGGGTGTGGCTGTTCGTTCTACTCAACTCATGAAAAACGGAATTCTCACAGGAAGGCTTCATTCGCGCAGAACCGCTTTTGAATTTGATGAACCTATCAGCGGTCATTGTGTAGCAGAAGATTATCGCTTTGCTCCGATTATCAGGATGGGCACGATATACATCGAAAGCAGTACCCCTACTTTTGAGGAATTATTGGAATCTCTTCAGGATGGACTTTACATTGTTGATGCCAAAGGTGGTCAAACTGCTGGAGAGAATTTCACTTTTGGAGCTCAGTATGGATATGTTGTCAAAGATGGAAAGCTGGCGGGAATGATACGCGACATCAATATTTCGGGCAATTTATATCAAACAATGAAAGATATTATCATGGTTGGCAATGATCTGGTTCTCACAAAAACAGGAGGATGCGGTAAAGGTCAGACGAATATCCGGTCTTGTCATGGAGCTCCGCATATTTTGGTGAACAATGTAGTTATGGGAGGTGTGTAATGGAAAAGCTTTTGGAAATGGCAAAAAAAGTTTGCGATCAGGCAGAAGTCTATTCATATGAACCGTCAACCAGTTCGGTCGATTTTGAAAATGCAAAGCTTTATGATATTGATAGTTCCATTCATGCTGGTGTTAGCTTAAGAATTATCAAAGATGGAAAACTTGGATTTGCCTACACCCGGAATATTCTGAACCGCAACGAAATCTTACAGAATGCCCTGGATTCATTAAAAGGAAAAGTGGAAGCAAAATATGATTTTCCTTTAACTACAGAAATATCAAACCTGAAAACATATGATTCCTCTATTGAAGATTTGACCATTTCCCGGATGGTTGAAGAATTAAGCAGAATCTCTGAACAATTCCAAGCGAAAACAGATGCGGAAATCTCTTTGTATTCATATAAGAATATTGAAAAAATCAGGGTTATGAATTCTAAAGGAACTGATATTAACAGTAAGAATGGTGGTTTTGGATTTTATCTCGCCTTGATATTTCCCGGTGGAGCTTCCAGTATTTCCCGCTCTCAATCTTATTTCACATTTAAGAAAACTCCACAAAACCTGGTTAATGAGATGATTGAATTCTACAATAGATCCAAAAAAGTAATCGAGCCAAAAAGCGGGAAAATGAAAGTGCTTTGGATGCCGGGAAGTATGCATACTTTAACCTGGAGAATTCTGAGCGGAACAAGCGCAAAAAGTATTTATGATAAAATCTCGCCCATCGCAGAAAAAATCGGAGAAAAGATCTTTAACGAGAAATTAACTATTCATGATGCTCCGTTGGATGATAAATATCCCTGGGCACGTGCTTTTGATGATGAAGGTGTAAATTGTAATCCATTATCAATCATAGAAAATGGTGTCCTTAAAAGTTTTTATTATGATTTGAATTTCGCCCAAAAGCTCGATAAAAAATCTACAGGTCACGGATATCGAACCAGCAGATGGGGAGGAGAAGCTATTGCCCTCAAACCAAATCCGAATCTTACGCATTTACAGATAAAACCGGGAAATGCTTCTTTCTCTGAACTACTGAAATTTATGGATAAAGGAATGATAATCGAAGGAGCAATGGGTGCTCATAGCGGAAATATTCCCAATGGTGATTATTCGGTGGGAGTGAGTCCCGGATTTTATGTAGAAAACGGTGAAATTATCGGGCGTGTGAAAGATGCCATGATCGCTGGTAATGTTTATGATACTCTAAAAAATGTTGTGGCAATCGAAGATACTTTACATCCCAGCTGGAGCGGGAGATTTCCTGCAATATTATGCGATGATGTAAGTGTAGCTACGAAAAAGTAAGATTAATTTTCAGATTAATAAAATATGCAAATCAGACCATATAAAACATCAGATGAAAGGGAAGTTATCAAACTCTGGTATAAATGCGATCTGGTTGTTCCCTGGAACAATCCAAAATCTGATATTGAACGCAAATTGAAAGTTAATCCTGAATTCTTCCTGGTTGGTATATTGGACGGTAAAATAATATCAACTGTGATGGGTGGATATGAGGGACACAGAGGTTGGATTCACTATCTGGCTGTTGAACCTGATTATCGGAACCAAGGTTATGCCCGGAAAATAATGAAGGTAATCGAAAAAAAATTAAAAGCAATCGGATGTCCAAAAATCAATTTGCAAGTTCGCAATCAAAATGTTGATGTAATCCGGTTTTACAAGGATATTGGATATTCTGATGATGAAGTTGTTAGTTTGGGTAAAAGACTGATTTCAGATGAAGAATACAATGTTGATGATGAAATTTATCATAATAATTAGTGGTCATCCTCAAAGTCAGTTTTTTCAGACAAAATGGAAACTTGACTTAAGACGGAGTCTTGAGTTAAGCTGAAATGTTTCAATAGATTAGAAAACTTAAGTCAAGTCAGCTAAAGCGAACTTAACTCAAGTTTTCATAGTTTACGGATAAACTCTAATTAATCTTAAAGGATAAAATTTTTATGAAAATCGCCTTAGTATCATTACAATTTGAAGAAACTGCTACAGGTGGCGGTGGTGTACATGTAAAGAATATGTGTGACCAGTTTTTGAAAATGGGTCATCTTGTTACTGTAATTTCCATCCATACAGAAAAAACAGTTCGTAAAGTTCAATTGGAAAATTGGGATATACCGGTAAGTATAGAAAAACGGGGAAATTTGAGAGTTGTCCGTTTTCTTATCGATAAAGGCATTTCTCAACCTTATGTAGGTGAGAAAGATGAGGAATTTAACAGGATCGAACGCTTTGCCGGAGTTTCAATAAAATGGATAAAAAGCAGGCAGAATGAATTTGATGCAATTAGTTTGGAAGGTCATCATATTATTCCCGGACTGATAGCAAAGGAACTGCAAGGAATCGATGTGAAGATAACATCCAAGATTCATTCTTTGGAATCTACGTTTATCTCTCAGCAAGGAGAATCTCTCGGTTCATTTGAAGCAACTTCGGAAATTCTCTTTAAACTGCAAAATTGGGAAGCAATGAGCAGGTTTGCAGATTTAATCGTGGTGAATAGTCCTTCTGTAAAAACCGAATTTATTGAAATTCTTAAGAAACAAAATGTATATTCAAAAGAGATTGAACAAAAAATTGAACTCAGTTCAAGTGGCTGTAATGAAAACTTCTTAATGAAAGATGAGGATATCATAAGAAAATTAGCTCAAATTCCGGAAACGATCAACTTGGTTACTTTTTGCCGGATCGATCCCAGTAAAGGTGTAGAATATTCAATCGATGGAGCAAAAGCAGCAGCAAAACTTTGCACGCAAAAACTGTGTTTGTATATTGTGGGAATTCCAGCAACAGATGAATATCTTGAAAAGCTGTATACCAAAGCAAAAGATGTACCTGCTAACCTGGAAATAAAATTCCAATTGAAAGAAGCAATCAGTACATTAGATGAGCAAAAAGAGATTTTAGACGACAAGCATATCTATATTTTGCCAACGCTCAAAGAACCTTTTGGAATGTCCATTATAGAAGCTTCCGCAAGAGGGAATATGGTTGTATCAGCGGATTCTACCGGACCACGTTATATGATATTGGAAGTAAATGATACGGAATTTGACTGGGGAATAGTTACAAAATGTGGTGTTCTGGCAAAAATTACAGAGGACCATCATAAAAACCTGGCAAATAACATTGGAAAAGCAATTGTCTGGACTATTGATAACTGGCAGAAATGTCGAGGAAATATTCTATTTTTCAACAAAAAAATCAAGCAGAAATGGACGTGGGAAGGAATTGCAAAACAATGCCTGGAATTTTATCAGAGATGAGAAAAAAATATCTTCTCGTTCCATAGTTCCCGCTGTGGAACGCAAAATGTGTATCTCCAATTACTGAATACAAGAATGTCACATAGCGGGAGCTATGTGGCAAGTTTATGATTTTTCTTTTAAACTCATCCTGCTGTCCTTCTCTTTTTGATGAAAATATGAAAGATATTCCAAAGAGAAGGAACATAAGAAAAGCAAGAAGAAATAAATAGCAAAAAGTCATCCCTCTCTTATGATAAAGAGAGGGACCGAGGGTGAGTTAGAAAATAAGTGGAAAATATAAATCAAAAAAAAATTAGTCTGATATTAGACTAAACAAATACTTAATTGAAAGGTAATATGAAAAAAAAATTCCTTTTTATATTTTTATCTATCATCATCATATCCTGTACTTCTAAGCCGATTCCCCCAAAGGCAAAAATATTACCTGATACGACTTTTATTCATGGTGTTCAGCTTGTCGATAATTATTCCTGGCTAAAGGATAAGACACGCTCCAACCCCGAAGTTCTGGAATATATTAATGCTGAGAACAAGTATGCTAAGAAAATGATGAGACATACAAAAAAAAATCAGAAAAAGTTATTCAAAGAAATGGTAAACAGACTTACCGATACTGATTTAAGTGTTCCAGTGAAAATCGACGATTTTTTTTATTATTCCAGAAGAGAAAAAGATGGTCAATATTACATCTATTGTCGCAAAAAAGACAGTTTTGATGCTGAAGAAGAAGTCTATCTGGATGTGAATGAGCTGGCAAGAGGTCATGATTATTTCTCACTTTCACAAATAAGATTAAGTTCAAATCATCGTTTTGTCGCCTATTTGACAGACACAACAGGAGCGGAGAAATACTCGCTTCATATTAAAAACATTGAAACCGGAGAATACTTTAAAGATACGATTTCTTCTGTTTGGGATTTAACCTGGGCAAATGATAATAAAACCATTTTTTATTCCGCAGAAGACGATGCTGGAAGAAGTTATCAAATTTATCGTCATATTTTAGGCACAGATACAAAAAACGATGAGCTGATCTTCACAGAAAAAGATGAAAAATTCTGGAGTTGGGTAAGAAAATCCAAAAACAAAAAATACATTATCCTGGCAACTGCCAGTAAAACTACCACAGAATGCTGGTTTCTGAGTGCAGATAAACCTCTGGAAGAATTTAAGATAATTGCACCTCGACAGCAGGGACACGATTATTATGTTCTCCCTCATGAAGATGAATTTTATATCATAACAAATGATAATGCGAAAAATAATAAACTTATGAAAACTCCTGTTTCCAATCCATCAAAAGAGAACTGGAAAGAAGTTATCGCCCATCGTGATTCCGTACGCATCGATGCTGATATTTTTAAAGAATATCTGGCAATTAGTGAGCTTTCGAATGGTTTGAAAAAACTAAGGATCTTTGAGATAAATACCGGGAAATCTTTTTATGTTGATTTCCCTGAACCGATCTATTCATTTTATACTTGGAACACAGCATTTGATTCACCTGTTGTAAGATATACTTATGAATCGTTGGTTACACCCTATTCAGTTTTTGATTATAACATGATTACAAAAGAGAGAGAGCTGAAAAAAGAGCAGGAAATTCTGGGAGGATTTGATTCCGCAAATTACGGCTCTGAAAGGATTTTTGCTATTGCGGAGGATGAAGAAAAAATCCCGATTTCCCTGGTTTATAAGAAAGACAAATTCAAAAAAAATGGTGAAAATCCATTACTTCTGACAGGTTATGGTGCTTATGGCGACAGCTCTGATCCCTATTTTTCTTCAGCTCGATTAAGCCTTTTGGATAGAGGATTTGTTTATGCGATTGCTCATGTTCGCGGTGGTAAAGAAATGGGAGAAACCTGGCATGAGCAGGGAAAAATGCTTAATAAGAAAAACACATTCACAGATTTTATTGCCTGTGCTGAGCATCTCATTTCAGAGAAATACACAAACGCAAATAAATTGGTAATTAATGGTGGAAGTGCCGGCGGTTTACTGGTGGGAGCTGTCACGAATATGAGACCGGATCTATTCAAGGGTGTGATTGCAGATGTTCCCTTTGTGGATGTCCTCAATACAATGTTCGATCCCGCGCTATCTGCAGTTGTTAGCGAATATGAAGAATGGGGAAATCCCAATATTAAAGAATATTTTGAATATATTCTTTCCTATTCACCGTATGATAATATTCA
>Ga0222666_1001096_pt1 | contig 10638 bp, 8 predicted proteins | sample AntAcemetagen655_FD_181710 | JGI IMG/M metagenome (GOLD analysis project Ga0222666, IMG submission 181710) | Saline water microbial communities from Ace Lake, Antarctica - #655 | ecosystem: Environmental > Aquatic > Non-marine Saline and Alkaline > Saline | place: Antarctica: Ace Lake | collected...
GACCAATTGACCGATTAAGAAATTAAGATAAAGATCAATTAATTAACCGATTCTCCAATTGACCAATTGACCGATTAAGATTAAGATAAAACAATTTACCGATTGACCAATTCGTTTATTTTCCAATTAAATATCAACTATTTAAGAATCATACTTACAATATTCCTCATGAACTTTACCATCTTTAGAATTATTTTTATCATATGATCTCAAATATTTAATAAACCCGTTAATTTGTTTACCTAACTCTTTAGTTAAAGCATAAATTTCTACAAAATCATTCTTGTTGATATATTTTAAATCTAAAGCAATATATAAATCATTCTGAACTTCAGATATTGAACCTCTAGCTATGATTAGAAATCTTACAAAATCTTTTTTAGAAAAACGGTCAAAACCTTCTGCAATATTAGAACCAACTGAAACTGCAGCACGAGTAATTTGTGAAGTCAATCCGAAATTTTCTTTATTAGGAAACTTTTTAGTTAAATTATATATTTTATTTGCAAATTTTCTTGAATCTTCCCAAACCGGCAATTCTTCGAATGATTTTATAGTCATCAAATAATATTCTCCTTATTATATCATTTCTCCAATTGGTGAATTGGACAATTGGTGAATTGGTAAATTGGTAAACCATTTCACTTTGGCCAATTGCCTTTTTCGATTCTAACTTCATGTGTTTTTTGCCAATAAGCTAAAATTATTTTTTCCAAGCTACGTTGGATAAATGTTCCGATTGAATCTCTTTTCCCTAAAGGAGCAACCAAAACAGTATACATGTTCAATCTATTTCCGCCCAGTATATCAGTAAATATTTGATCCCCTATAACAATGGTTTCAGAATATTCGGTTTTTAATATTTTTGTTGCTTTTTTAAAAGAAAGATGAAAGGGTTTAAATGAATTTGACAGATAAGGGATATTGAATATTTCTGCAAATTTTTTTACTCTTCCCGAGAGAGTATTTGATACCAAACATATTGATATATTCATTTTTTTAGCCTCATTAATCCATTGTTTTATGCTTCCGTCAATATCATTTTCTCCCCATGCTACAGTTGTATTATCCAAATCTATCACAATACCCTTTATTTTCATTTTATTTTTTAATTTTTTTAAATCTATGTTTGTTAATGATTCCAAATATACTTTAGGCTTTAATATTTCAAACAAATTCTTTCTCCTTCTGTTAAATAAGTTTCAAGATGCAACCTTCTGGGATTGCTGTATGCTATATGCTAAACCACAATTTCTACCTGAATCTTTACTATATACTCGATACTATATACTATATGCTATTTTCAGGTTCGGGATTTTATTTTACTTACTATTATGTCAATAGCCACATCATTTAATCCACCTTGTGGAATGACAATATCTGCATAACGTTTTGAGGGTTCAACAAATTGCAAAAACATTGGCTTCACAATATTTAAATATTGTTCAATCACCGAGTCCATAGACCTCCCTCTTTCCTTAGTATCTCTAATTAATCTTCTTATAAATCTTTCATCGTCATCGGTATCTACAAATATTTTTATATCTAATAAATTTCTAATTTTCTCTTCCTCTAAAACCAGGATTCCCTCTAATATTATGATATCCTGAGGATACACTTTTTCTATATCCTTTTTTCGAGTGTAATAAATAAATGAATATAAAGGTTTTTCAATGACCTCTCTATTAATTAATTTATTCAAGTGTTCAACTAAAAGTTCAATATCCATAGCTGAGGGATGATCAAAGTTGATTTTTTTCCTTTCTTCCAGCTTTAATTTTCCTAAATCCTTATAATATGCATCCTGCTGGATTAATACTACATTTATACCTTTTAAACTTTCGTAAATTCTACGTGCTACAGTTGTTTTTCCGGAGCCGGTCCCGCCGGCAATACCTATAACTAAAGGTTTCATGGTCAATTCCTTTCGGAAATATATCCTTCTATCATTCCCTTAAAAGTGTGAATCCAGTCCAATATTTTAAATAATTAATAATTGATTTTATCGATGAATTGTATTAATCGAATTATTTTGTTTTTAAATTTAGATCATTTAGTATTCTTATTTCTTAAGTGCTCACTGTAGGTTTTGGAAAAAATATGTTTTCCATCTTCACCTAATACAAAATATAAATAGTCTCCATCGGATGGTTCAAGAGCTGCTTTTATAGAATCAAGTCCGGGATTGCAGATTGGTCCCGGAGTAAGTCCTTTATTTAAATATGTATTATAAGGAGAATTTATCTTTAAGTCAGATTCTTCTAACTTTTTAGTTGTATTTCCTATAATATAATAAATGGTAGCGCAAGACTGTAATTTCATATCTAAATTTAATCGATTATGAAAAACAGATGAGACCAGCCTTTTTTCTTCGTAGGTTTTTGCTTCTTTCTCTATGATTGAAGCCAAGGTGATGATTTTGTCCAGCGAAAAACCCTTTTCTTCGGCCAATTTACGGATTTTATTTTGTTCAATCACTCGATTAAAATTATTTAAAAATACATCAAGCATTTTTTTTGAACCATAGTGTTTCGACACTTCATAGGTATCGGGAAATAAATATCCCTCCCATGATTTTTCCGGATTATTTACCAAATCAAGAAAAGCTTTTTCTTCTACAATCTCTTTTTTATTTAATAATTCGGCAATTTTTTGAGAATTAAAACCTTCAGGAATGGTAATTTTATACTGTAGTACCTCACCTTTTACTAATTTGTCTATGGTTTGAATTAGATTCATTGAGGGGCTAAAAATATATTCTCCGTATTTTAATTTATTTTCCAATTTGTATAGCTTAATGTATATAGTGAATACAAGATAATTATCTTTTATGATTCTGTTATCTACTAATAAATCTCTTATATTTGTAGCATTGGTTCCATCTGGAATTTGAATGATTTTTGTAATAGGTGAGTTTTCTTCTGCGGGGAAATGTATAGCAGTTAAAAATAGAATGAAGGCCAAAAATATTAAAGAAAATACGAAAAGCATTTTATTTACAAAATTCATTTTTATATCTCTTTATTAAACTTTATTCTATCCAAAAACGTTTGAAGTATAATGACTGCAGACATTTTATCGATAACTTTTTTTCTTTTTTTTCTGCTTCTGTTTCCTTTAATCAATACTTTTTCTGCAGATGATGTCGTTAAACGTTCATCTTCCATCTCAATAGGAATTTTGCAGTAATCTTTGAGTTTTTCTGCAAATTCAATTGCTTTTTTTGCTTGAGGCCCTATGGAACCATTCATGTTCATTGGCAAACCAAAAACAATTTTTCCAACATTATAATTATCAACAACTTTTTTTATATTTACTATATCCTCTTTTTCGGTTTTTGAAATAATCGTAGGTAAACCCTGGGCTGTAATTCCTAATTCATCACTTATTGAAATACCTATTCTTTTTTCTCCAAAATCTATGCCTAATATACGAATAATTCAATCCTCCAATTTACCGATTGACCGATTGACCAATTTAAGATAAAGATTAATTAACCAACTTAATAATTAATCAAGCAACATTATATCGAGATAATGATTTTAACAAATTCCAATTGACAGGCGAGACGCTTGTACTACGGGATACGGGAAAAGTGGGAATTCCCACTTTATAACTATATACCAATTTGCAATTCTACCCGCGTCCCATATTGGACTAAATACTATATACTGTTTACTGTTTAAATTATTTCGTAGATTATTTCTAAAGCTTTATCTAGATTTTCAACTTTTTCTCCGCCTGCCTGCGCCATTGTCTTCTTCCCGCCGCCATTCCCGCCGATAATCGGGGCAATTTTTTTAATAATAGTATTGGCACTAAACCCTTTTTTCACCAAATCATCTGTTAACATAACCAATAAAACGGCTTTCTTGTCACTAAATTTTGCTCCCAATATAATCAAACAGGATTTGGTTTTACTTTTAATTAAGTCACCCCAATTTCTTAATTCGTTGTTATTAGAAACATCAATTTTTGTTGAAATAATATTGATACCATTAACTTTTTTTTTCTTCTTAATCAAATTTTCTATTTCATAATAAGACAATTTTTTATAAATATTTTTGATTTCTTTTTTACTTAGGTTTTCACTATCAATGATTTGATCAATTTTCGATAATAATTTATCGGGAATGGTTTGCAATTTTGTAGATATTTTACTAATAATCTTTTCCTGTTCACATATATGTTTGTAGGCAATTTCACCCGTAATTGCCTCTATTCTTCTAATACCGCTTCCTATTCCCTGTTCGCTTAAAATCTTGAAAAGGCTAATATTTGAAGTGGATTTCAGATGGGTACCGCCACATAATTCCTTGCTAAAATCTCCCATACTCACTACTCTAACCTTATCACCGTATTTTTCACCAAAAATTGCAATAGCACCTGCTTCTTTTGCATTATCAAAATCTAAAACCTTTACATCAATATCCAGATTATCTAATATTTTTTGGTTAACAGTCTCCTCAATTTTTTCCAATTCTTCACTGGTTAATGGTTTAAAATGATTAAAATCAAAACGCAAATGATCATCATTCACTGCTGACCCGGCTTGCTTTACATGATTGCCCAATACGATTCTAAGGGACTGTTGTAAAAGATGAGTAGCAGTGTGATTTCTGGCGATAGCCATTCTTCTTGAAATATCTACTTTTGCAATTATTTCGTCATTCTTTTTAATGCGTCCGGTTAATATTTTTACAAAATGCACGGTTAAGCCATCAATCGGGGTTTTTGTATCAATTACTTCTACAGATAGATCTTTATTATTTTGTGTAGAAACAATAACCCCTTTATCTCCTGTTTGACCACCTTTTTCCGGGTAAAATGGTGTTTTATCTAATACAATTTCACATTTTTCTCCGGCTTCTGCCTTATCAGCTAATCTTCCGTCTTTTATTAGGTTAACAATATAACAATTTGCTTCATTTAAAGTATACCCGACAAATTCCGTTTCTCCATCTTTCTTTAAAATGTCCTGATAAAGTAGCATCTTTTTTTCATCTGTTTTTTCATTTACATTGTTTTTATTCCAGGATTCACGGGATCTTTCTTTTTGAATTTTCATTTCCGATTCAAAATCTTTTATATCGACCTCAATGTCATCTTCTTTTAAGATATCTTTGGTTATCTCAAAAGGAAATCCGTAAGTGTCATAGAGTTTAAAGGCGTCTTTGCCTTCTAATTTACTTTCGTTATTAGTTTTCATATCTTTTATAATGGATGCTAATATCTGTGTTCCGCTATTTAATGTCTCTTGAAATCTTTTTTCTTCTGTCAGAATTATTTCGGAAATACTTTTTTCTTTTTTTACTATTTCCGGATAAGCATCTTTCATCAAATTAACCACAACCGGGACAATTTCATGCAGGAAAGGTTGATTAAAATTAATGGTTTTCCCAAACCTTGAAGCCCTTCTCAGTAACATCCGAAAAACATATCCCCTTCCTTCGTTGGAAGGTAAAATGCCGTCTGAATTCATAAATACCAGAGCTCTTATATGGTCAGCAATAACTTTTAAGGCTAAATCTTTCTTTTTATCTGTTTTATATTGAATGTCTGCGTTTTTAGCAACAAATTTTATAATAGGAAGAAACAAATCTGTTTCAAAATCAGACTCGGCGTTTTGTAAAACAGAAGTAATTCTTTCCAACCCCAGACCGGTATCAATATTTTGTTTCGGTAAAGGAGTTAGTAAACCATCTTCGTTTCGATTATATTGCATAAATACCAAATTCCACAGTTCAAGGTATCTATCGTCTATACCTACTCCTCCGCCTCCGGAAGATTTATTTTCACCTAAATCTATATATATTTCAGAGCAGGGGCCACAGGGACCGGTGGGACCTACTTTCCAAAAGTTATCCTCTTCACCCAGTCTAATTATTTTCTTCTCTGGAAGACCCATTAAATCATGCCATATTCCGAAAGACTCGTCGTCATCTTTATATACTGAAACCCATAATTTTTCTTCAGAAAACCCAATTACTTCGGTAAAAAATTCCCAAGCCCATTTAATAGCATCTTTTTTAAAATAGTCACCAAAAGAAAAATTCCCCAACATTTCAAAAAAAGTGTGGTGACGTGCTGTTACTCCAACATTTTCTATATCATTGGTTCGTATGCATTTTTGAGAAGTTGTGGCTCTTTTCAATGAAGATTTAACCTGTCCTAAAAATATGGGTTTAAAGGGAACCATGCCAGCGATAGTCAATAAGATTGATGGGTCAGCAGGGACCAATGATGCGCTTGGCTTGATGGTATGTTTTTTATTTTCAAAAAATTTTAAATATTTGTCTCTGATTTCATTACTGGTCATGTAGTTCACGTGTGCCATTACTCCTTTTAAAAAAATAAAAATGTAAAATAACAAACTATTACTATCAATTAAAAGTTTTTCTGTCATTACTATCAATTAAAAGTTTTTCTGTCATTGCGAGGAGTGAAACGACGCGGCAATCTCGCAAATAAGTTTATTTATATTGTACTTTTTTGTAAAACCTTCAAATGCTTTTGTTTTGTGTTCCCAAATTCTTTTCTTTAAATCACTGGTAATTCCAGTGTATAAAACGGTATTTATTTTATTAGTCATTATGTATACATAATATTGCTTCCGGTTAACAGGGATTGCCACGGCTTCGCCTCGCAATGACAGATTTAAGAATTTATAGTTGCTTTTTTTCTTCTATTTTGGGCAGACACAAAGTATGGCCATAAAAGGATTAATTTCCTTACAATTCAAGTCCAAATCTTATCTTGGAATATATAACTGTTTTATCAAATATCAATAGACAGGCGGGACGCTTGTCCTACGGGAGTAAGGGGTCTATACTAGATACTGAACACCGTACCCTATCCTGCTACTCTCAATACTTCTTCAATAGTTGTAATGCCTTCAATTGCTTTTTCCAATCCACTGTCTCTAAGTGTTTTCATACCTTTCTTCAAGGCAGTTTCTTTTATAACACTGCTGGATGCCTTGGAGACTATTAATGACCTAATCTCCTCATCTAATAAAATGATTTCGAAAATTGATGTTCTACCAAGATATCCGGTATTTTTACACAAAGGACACCCTTTTCCTCTATATAGTTTTATATTTCTATCAATTTCTTTTTCCTTGCTGAGCATGTCAATTATTTCTTCAGAGGGTGTGTATTCTTCTTTACAGTTTTTACAGATAACCCGGACCAGTCTTTGAGCAATAACTCCAATGATTGATGAGGATATTAAAAATGGCTCTACATGCATGTCAATCAACCTGGTGAGTGTACTGGCAGCATCATTGGTATGAAGTGTACTAAAGACCAAATGTCCGGTTAGAGCAGCTTGCACTGCAATTTGTGCCGTTTCAGAATCTCTTATTTCTCCTACCATGATGATATCCGGATCTTGACGTAAAATTGAACGAAGGGTATTGGCAAAAGTTAAATTAATTTTTGATTTTATTTGAACCTGATTAACTCGCTTTAATTTATATTCAACAGGATCTTCTACTGTAATTACATTTTTGTTTGTTGAATCTATTTCATTTAAAACTGCATATAATGTTGTACTTTTACCACTGCCGGTTGGTCCGGTGATTAAAATAATTCCATAAGAACGATTAATGATGGATCTGAAATCTTCCAGCTGTTTCGGTAGAAAACCAACGTTGTCTAATTTGATTAGTCCTTTGCTTTTATCTAATAATCTTAAAACAACTTTTTCTCCGAAAACCGTAGGAAGAGATGAAACCCTCAAGTCAACTTCTCTGCTTCCGAATTTTATTTGAAATCGACCATCCTGAGGCAATCTTCTTTCGGCAATATCCATTTTTGATAATATCTTTATTCTGGAAATAATGGCTGATTTAATTTTATTGGGTAGAGCTTTAACATCATGCAATATTCCGTCTATTCTAAATCGAATAATTAATCCTGATTCATTCGGTTCAACGTGAATATCACTTGCCCTGTCCTTTACCCCTTGTACAATGAGCATATTCACCAGTTGAATAATTGGTGCTTCTTTACTCCGTGATTCTATTTTTCTTAAATCTTCCTCTTCTCCTTCTTCTTCATTAAAGGTCACTCCGGAAGAATAATTTTCGATAATATCTTCATATTCCCCTAATTCGTAGTAAGAACTGATTGCTGTGCTAATATCTTCCTCCGAAGCCATAACCGTTTTAATTTTCTTTATCTTGGTATGACTTCTTACGAAATCAATAGCATAAACATCAAGTGGATTTACCATAGCAATTGTTAATTCACCATTATTCCTACTAATGGGAATTAATTTATATTGCAGGGCAATTTTTTCCGGAATTATATTTATAATATCAGGATCTATGATGTAGTTAGATAAATCAATAAATTCAGTTTCATAAATATATTCTAAAACTTTATTTAATTCTTCCTTGCTTAGCTCTCCTTGTTCAACTAATATTTTTCCTAATTTTCTTCTATCACCTGTGCTCTGTGTTTTAATAGCATTCTCAAGCTGTTGATTACTGATTAATCCTTTTTTTATTAAGATATCTCCGATTCTTTGATTGGTAAATGGTTTTTTGGATATTTTCATCATTTTTTTACCACCTTCAGCAATATTTATTTATTATTGTATTATTTTTCGTTAAATAAGTCACCAAATAAATCTTTAAATAATAATTTATCTACATTTTGTTTCTTATTATATTCTTTCATAAACCTCTTTTGCTCTTCTTTTTCAGCTTTTCTAATGCTTAAGCTAATTTTCTTCCGGCGATTGTCAGCTTTGGTTACCAGTGTTAATACATCATTTCCCACTGTTAGTACATCCTTTGGACTGTCTATTCTTTTGTGTGATATTTCGGACAATGGTACCAATCCATCGACATTTTTTTCCAGGTTTATAAACGCGCCAAAATCGGTTAAATTTACTATTTTGCCTTCTACCAGTGCTCCAACCGGATATTTCTTTTTAATTTTCAACCATGGATCATCTTGTAATCTTTTTCTGCTTAAGGTAATTTGTAATTTTTCTTTATCAATATTTATAATTTTTAATTCGTATTCATTATCTTTTTTTAATATTTCGCTGGGGTGTTTGATTCTTTCCCAGTCAATTTCTGATATCGGGATGAAACCCTCCATTCCTTTATCTAATTGAATAAATGCTCCGAAATTTTTAATCCTTGTAGCTTTTCCTTTTACTATGTCATTTAATTTATAAATTTTTTCTATGCCATCCCAGGGATTTGGTAAAGTATTTTTTCTACTTAAATAGATTAACCGGGCTTCTTTGTCAACCTTGGTTACTTTTAAAGGTAAGACCATATATTTTTTCAATACATCTGAAGGTTTTTCTACATATCCCCAGTCAATTTCCGAAACTTGTATGACACCCATAACTCCGGACTCTAATTCAACATTTGCCCCATAAGGGGTGACCCGGGTAATTGTTCCTTCAACCATTGAATCAAGTTGATATTTTTCTTCAATGGTATCCCATGGATTTGGTAACATCTGTTTCAGACCCAGGGATAGTTTCTTTTTTTCTGAATTAATTTCTAATATTTTTAATTTCAGCATTTCTCCTTCTTTAATCACTTCTGAAGGATTTTTAATAAAAGACCAGGCCATTTCAGAAACATGTAACAATCCATTAAGTCCTTCTTCGATTTCAACAAATGCACCGAAATCTTTTAATTTTGTCACTTTTCCTTCCACTATATCCCCAACTGCATATTTTTCTATTACATTTTTCCATGGGTTTTCTGTTAGTTGTTTCATACTTAAAGAAATTTTAGAATTTTCTTTATTATAGTCAATAATCTTTACCTTTACTATGTCGCCCTTCTTTAATAACATTGTTGCATCTTTAATATCTCTCCAGGTAATCTCGGAAATATGCAATAATCCTTCGATTCCACCAATATCAATAAATGCTCCGAATTTGGCAATATTGGTAATTACACCTTCAACTTCTTGTCCGATTTCCAATTTCGCCAGGGTATCTTTTTTCATTATATTTCTTTCTTTTTCTACAATTAGACGATGCGAAAGAATTACTTTATTATTTTTCTTTTCTAATTTTAATATAACAAAATCTAATTTTTTCCCTATATATTTATCCAGGTCTTCATCTTTTATAAATTTTTGTTCAATTTGCGATTTGGGAACAAAAGCCCTAATACCTACATTTACAATTAATCCATTCTCATTTTTCTCAATGACTTCTGCGTTTATTTTTCCATTTTTCTTATGAATATCAGAAAGTTTTTCCCAAAGCTTAAGATATTTTGCCCTCTCTTTGGACAAGGTAATATTTCCATTTTTTTCATCAACGCTCGCAACAAAAACGTAAATCTCATCACCTATTTCCATTGCGTGAGTTACTGAACCTGCTTCCTTCGAAAATAATGAGGATTCACTTTTAGGCAAAAAACCTTCCATTTTATATTTTATATCGACCAAATAGCCGTCTTCATTTTCCTTTACAACTTTTCCCTTAATGACATCTCCTCTTTTTACTTTTTTAAATTTTTCAAGAGATTCATTCAGCATATCATGCATCTCTTCTTTTTGATTTTTTTCATTTTGTTCTATTTCTTTTAACTCCATTACATTACCCTTCCCTTTTTTTCATATCTTTTTTATAATTATTCGTTATAAA
>Ga0222666_1001103_pt1 | contig 10587 bp, 10 predicted proteins | sample AntAcemetagen655_FD_181710 | JGI IMG/M metagenome (GOLD analysis project Ga0222666, IMG submission 181710) | Saline water microbial communities from Ace Lake, Antarctica - #655 | ecosystem: Environmental > Aquatic > Non-marine Saline and Alkaline > Saline | place: Antarctica: Ace Lake...
TTCATAATCTTCGCTTAAAAGAAAAGGGGGAAGTAGTGAAAAAACTTATTATAATTCTGTTGGCAATAATTCTTGTTCAGTCAAGCCCGTTACCGGCAAAAGCTAAGACAACAGGCCCTGACAAGAAAGAGATAGGTAGGATACTTGCCAGCCTTGAGCAGTATGCCAAGGAGTTGCGTCAAGAGTGGGGGACCCCTGGAATGGCTATCGCGATAGTCAGGGATGGCGAGACTATCTATGCAAAAGGCTTTGGCGTTAAAAAGCTCGGTGGCTCAGATCCGGTAGACACACAGACAATCTTTCAGATCGGTTCGACATCCAAGGCATTTACCGGCGTCCTTGCAGGAATGATGAAAGATGAGGAAAGATTTTCCTGGAAAGATAAGGTGATTAATCATCTGCCTGATTTTCGCATGTATGGTGAGTGGGTAACTGGTCAATTCATGATTCAGGACCTCATGGCACAGCATAGCGGTATGGCTTCGTATGCAGGGGACATGCAGTCAGAACTGGGCTTTGACCGGAAGCATATAATAGGCTCCATACGCTACATGAAGCCTGCAAGCAGTTTTCGCTCTGAATTTGCATATGTAAATAATTTATTTCTGGTAGTCGCCAAGTTGATAGAAAAATATACAGGCAAAAGCTGGGAAGAAAATATAAAGAATCGCATACTTAAGCCTCTGGGCATGGATGACACTACTGTAACTTCCGATGCTTTTATGCAAAGCGAAAATGTAACCTGCCTACATAGCAGAGAAGACGGGAAAGCGGTATCAGTGCCTAAGGATTCGCAATCTTTTAGTTGCTATGTCTATGGTCCTGCCGGAGGCATCAATTCAAATATAATCGACATGGCAAAATGGCTGAAGTTTCACATCAACCACGGCACCTTAAATGGAAAAAGACTGATTAAAGAAGAGACCCTTGATTTTATGCAGACACCAAAGACCATAACAGGTAACCTTTTTATTGAAGGCAGAAGTTATTATTGCCAGGCATGGGTATATACAGAATATAACCCGTATCCCATTATCTGGCACAATGGCGAGACAAATGGCAACAAAACAATGATAGCTATCATTCCTGAAGCCGGGATCGGCATTATAGTCCTTTCCAATATGACAGAGTGCAAAATGCCGGAAGCTGTAGCCGCACGTTTTTTTGACCTATATTTCAACAACCCGCTAAGGGATCTAAATAAAGAGTGGGTTGCGAAGACTAAAAAAAGAGACAAATCAGAGGCATCATCCCGGAAACAGCCATCATCGATTATGCCTACCTCGCCTTATAAAAACTACGCAGGAGCATACAAAAATCCTGTATATGGAGATGTTAAAGTAATCTCGGAAAATGAGGCACTATATATGATCATGGGCCCGGATAAGGTGAAGATTTCTCTTACACATTACAACCGCGATATCTTTTTAGCGGATGAACCGATAGATAATTTTGTCTCGTTCTATATGGGCCCGGATAATATTTCGGAAAGCTTTGTTATAGACTTGCTAAAAAATGATGGCAATCAGCTCTTTCCGCGTGTGAAAGAAGAATAGGAGTGCAAGTCATTCTAAACTAAGCACGCTGCCATCATTAGGGCTGGAACCTGCCTGCCCCGTACCCAAACGAAGTGAGCAACCGAGGACGCCTGCCCGCCTACGGCGGGAAATGTCCGAGGAAGCATGCCCTTAAGCGACTTATGGTGAGCGACCGCAGGGAGTACTAAGCGAAGCGAATGTACGTAGTTCTGAGCTTGTCGAAGGACGTAGTCGAACCAAGCCGAAGGGTGCCGAGAGCTCGGCGAACGGCCTGGCAAGAACCTTTTCACGGATAATAACGCAAAAAAGCTTGAATATTTATAATTGCATGTTATAATATATAAGTAAGTACAATACTAAAAAATGAAACCCCTGGCATATAATCCGGTGAAGCCATAAAGGCGAAGACGGAAGATAGTCAGGGGTTTATTTTTTTTATGACGAAGATGATTAAAAACACACTAATATACCTGATCATAGCCTGCTTTTTTGTGCAGAGCTGCTCCTCCGGCATAGCTATAGCGAAGCCGGATGCCCTGCGGCCTATGGCATTCAGTAAGCGCGGGGAGATCATTTTTAATCCTAAAGAGTATTCCACGCAGGGCACCATTGCGCGCAAAATAACTCTCATGGGAAAAGGACTGCATACAAATGCTCTAGTTAAAATTGTCATAAAACCAGCGCCTCCTGATACCGGGATTGTCTTTGTAAAGCTCTCCGCAGACGGAAGAGAGCAACGCGTAAGATCTTCTGCGGATAACCTGCGGCATACAAAGAGAAAGACCCTATTGGAAGAGAATGAAGCTGTGGTAATGACACCGGAACATTTTATTTCGGCTTGTTATGCATTAGGATTGCATAACTTGGAAGTGGAAACGCACGGGGATGAGATCCCTATCTTTGACGGCAGCGCAATAAAATTCGTAGAAGCCTTGTCCGTTGCCGGCCGAAAAGAACAGCTAAACAAGCGCGTGCGGGAAGTGGAAATTAAAAAACCCATCTTCTTTATCAGTAAGGGCACTGACGGGAACAAACTATTGATTGCCTTGCCACACAACAGCTTTAAGGTAAGTTATTTTTTGTCATTTGAGCCTGAGATTGCAGAAAAGCAAAACTTTTCGTTCGATTTCGCAATAGATGATTATAAGGAAGATATCTCTAAAGCAAAAACTTTTGGTTTCAAAAAACATGTTGATATTTTACGAAAAGAAGGGTATTCCTACCAAGGATTTGATTTGGAAAATATATGGCTTATCAGTGATGATTTCATTTTGCACAGATCCGGGTTGACTTACTCTGATGAATTCGCGCGGCACAAGGCGCTGGATATGACTGGCGATTTCTCTGTTCTAGGGGGTCGAATAAAAGCGCATATTATCGGGATTAGAACAGGCCATCGACACAATGCCCATTTAGCTAAGTTTATCGCGCAGCAAGACAAAATCACATATACAGAAGAGGAATTAGACAATGTATACAAAATACTTTGCGGTTTTTTGAAAACTGATACTATAACATCTGATGTTTTTTTGGAGATAATTTCAGCATTGGAAAAATATTACCCACTATGGATTGCAAATATACCAATAAATCCAGGCCATCAGAAGGTTATAAAAGCCCTTACTGATACAGATGAAGAGATATTGGACACTGATCCCAATCTGCCTGATCAGCCACTTGCAAAAAGGTTGGTCAGCAAGCTAAAAAACTCAAAGCAGCTGCTACTCTATGGAGAATTGCCATCTATGTTAAAAGGTTTTATATCTTCGAATGAGCATAACCTGTTCGAAAGGGCAATGGATACCAGGAAAGCTGAGATACTCATAGGAGCAGGGAGTAATTCCAACTGGGATATTGCTATTAGAAGGAATACCGATATAATGGTAATCTGGGATATAAATGAAGAGGCTATTGTGGCGCAGGAGTATCTATATAAGCCTCTTATACTAATAGCTAATTCACCGGCGGAATTTATGTCACTCTTATCAGGAGTTCCCATATCTGAGGAGATGAAAGATCGAAGTATTGAAGAAACCTTCAAATATATTAACGAATTCTGGAAAGATATAGAACGCAACTCGCCCAAAAGAATAAGATCGAGTGATGAATACATAGATGAAATCGCAAAGCGCATAGCAGAGCATCCGATGCTTGGCGCACAGCACGCGATATTTGTTAAGAGGCATCTTATGTACACAAGAAACCTTTACCGACGATATTATAATGTTCAAAGAAAAGGCCTGCACAATGTCTTTTCATATGACCTCACTATAGGGTATCGCGATAATCCATATAAAGATTTTAAGCGCACCTATAACCCTGATTGGCTCGTTGAATCCGGGGCGCAGCGCACGCAGGTCACAGCACCTAACTTCTCAAGTTTTTCATCGCTTAAATCCTTCAAAAAACTAAAGATACTCTTTGAGCAAGAACACGTCTACTATATCATAGGTGATATCTTTAAGAAAGAGGGGTACGAAACCATAGCCAGGCTCTCCAAAGAAACAGGCTTAAAAGTAAGCGGACTTTCTATTGCTAATATAATCGACTCAATAGCAGGAAATGGTGAGGAAGCATCTATGCTAAGAAATATGATTATAGATATAGTGCGCTTACATCTTGATATTGATGAAACCTTTACCATATATGAAACTCATGGCATCAACTCTGAGCATACATATGAGACATTTGACATAGACAGCACTGCAGATGATAATGTTTCAGAAAATACTGCCAAGCCCCTGGTAAATAGCCTGTCATTAGACAAAGCAGTACAATCAGCAGCATAAATAATCCCAAATCCACAAATGGCCCAAACCTGCATCTATATTCCCCTTGAAAATCCCCCAAAACCGCGCTAAAACAAACGAAGCGCAGTCCTCCGAAGTCTGCTAAAATAGTTTACCCAATATAGACGTGAGAGGATAGCTTTACTATAGGTTCTTTACCGTAAAGGGAATATGAATAGGTGGCGAAGATCATGATGCCAGATTGAAATATTTGGCATTTTTTTATTTTTAATGCAAGAAAGCGTTACTGTAGAGCTTTATACAGGTGAGCTTCCTTCGAAGAAGAAATCGATCGTCTTAGAACATCGCCTCAGTGAGATTCCTTGCTTTATTTTTCATTTTCTTGAAAGAAAATCCCCACTTCAAACGTCTATATATGTAGAGGGTCTAATAAATAGAAAGAGGGGAACCATGCCAAATTTGGTGTTAACGAAGGTCATTGGCCAAAAAATCTATCTTATTAGAGGGTACAAGGTTATGATTGACAAGGATTTAGCATCTTTGTACAAAGTTCCCACTGGAAGACTAAACGAACAGGTTAAGCGTAACAGGAGACGATTTCCAAAAGATTTTATGTTTCAATTGACTAAAAAAGAGTACGACAATTAGAAATCGCAAATTGCGATATCCAATTCTGAAAAAATGGGTTTAAGGCGCAGGCCTTACGCATTTACTGAACATGGCGTAGCAATGCTTTCAAGTGTTCTTAATAGCGAAAGAGCTGTTCAGGTTAATATAGCTATAATGCGTGCCTTTGTAAAACTCCGTAATATACTATCAACTCATAAAGAACTTGCCCACAAGCTCAAGGAATTAGAGCAAAAAACAGAAAAGCACGATACTGAGATCCAAGCTATCTTTGAAGCGATAAGGCAGCTCATGAAGCCTCCGGCACAGCCAAGGCGAAGGATAGGCTTTCATGCGGAATAAAATAGAAAGAGGGGAACCATGCCAAATTTGGTGTTAACGGAGGTCATTGGCCAAAAAATCTATCTTATTAGAGGGCATAAGGTTATGATAGATACCGACATAGCCCAGCTTTATGACGTAAAAACTAAAAGGCTTAATGAACAAGTGAAAAGGAATATAAGGCGCTTTCCAACAGACTTTATGTTTCAGTTAACAAAGAAAGAGAAATGCGAACTGGTCGCAAATTGCGACCGGTTCAAACAGCTTAAACACTCAACTGTTACGCCCTATGCCTTTACAGAACAGGGGGTTGCTATACTCTCAAGTGTACTTAATAGCGATAGGGCTATCCAAGTCAACATAGCCATTATGCGTGCCTTTGTTAAGCTAAGGCAAGTTCTATCAACTAATAAAGCGCTTGCTCATAAGCTAGAACAATTAGAGCGTAAGACAGAAAAGCACGATACTGAGATCCAGGCAATCTTTGAGGCCATAAGACAGCTTATGAAGCCTCCGGCACAGCCAAGGCGAAGGATAGGTTTTCATAAAGAATAACAAAAACTTAAAAATTTTCTGCTCAGGATTCTTTTTTAAAACAGGCGACACAATGCTGTCGCTCACATCTTTTATAATAGCCCCATACATTAATAATAAAAACACAAAATGGCTTAAGGGGTTCATTCTACACTTCACCCTCCTATAAAACAGGATCTGCCCCTTAAGCCACTCTCCGTAGGTCATAGACCCAAAAAAGAAAGGGGTAGAAGGATGAAGCAGGTTTTTTTCTCAGTGACAAGTGTACTGATGTTTGTACTAATAAGCAGCGCCGTAGCATTTAACCCACTAACAGTGCGTGCACAGATGGAGTTTGCTCCTGCCGAGGCACCCATAAGCCAGGGCTTAAATCCTGTCCCAACAGTCAACAGGAAAGAGCTTATCAGTAGCATACCTGCTATTCAAGCACCCATTAATAAAACAAAGGCATTTGAAGAGCTTCATAAAGATAAAAATTTAATAGTTGAGCTTGATGAATTTGAGGTAAAGGTAAATAGTGACTTCTCATACCAGGTCCGTGATAAAAAGAGGATAAAGATCCTAAACGACTCTATAATTGACGCATTAGGAGAGATGCCTCTCTACTACAATAGCTCCAGATCCAAGATAACAAGCCTAAAGGCCCATACAATCGCTCCGGATGGCACAATATACCCCTGCTCACAGATCCAGGACCTAAACCTCTATAAGCAGGCTATCTACTCTGATATGAGAGTCAAGGTTGTAACCTTTAGCCGAGTAACAGTGGGCTCAAGATTAGAATATGAGGTCATAACAGACCACTCAAGAGGCGCTATAGAGGATAGCTTTTTCATGGATTTTTATTTAAGCTTCCGATCACCTGTTAAAGAGCAGAATATATCCTTTGCATTACCTAAGAGCCTTAATATTGCCTATAGAGAATATAATCTTAAGTTTAAGCCTAATATAACAGAAGATGCGAATAATATTAGATACTCCTGGCACCTACTAGATATGTATGAGGAGCCGTTAAGAGAAAAGATGCTTCCACCATCAGATAATCTTGTATCCGATTGCTTCCAGTTCTCATCTATCAAGAGTTGGGATGATGTATCAGCATGGTATTATAACCTCGTACAGAAAAACCTATTAATTACCCCTGAGATAATCTCTAAAGCCAAAGATCTTACAAAGGATAAGCTCGGGATAAGGGAAAAGACAAAGGCCATATTAGAATATATACAAAAAGACTTTCGTTACGTATTCATGGGCTTTGGCGATAACAGACTTGAACCACACAAAACAACAGAGGTCTTTAATAATAAATACGGGGATTGCAAAGACCTCTCGCTCTTATGCATGGCATTCTTAAAATCAGCATCAATAGACTCATCTATCGCCTTATTCAATACAGAGAGCTCCATATCAGACCCGAGTAAGGACTTGCCTTTTCCAACGCTATTTGACCATGTACTTCTACTTGTTAGAGACCCTGAGAAAGGGGATTTTTTCATAGACCCTCTGTTGAATGGTTATGATATAGAAGAGTACCCACTTTATTATCAGCACGCCTACACATTCGTAATTGGCGAAAAAAAAGGAGAGTTTAAGCGCTTCCCCATATTCAGCAGAGAACGTATCTATGATGAGTCTGATTTTACAGTAACTATTGAAACTGATGGTTCCGCGACATCAGAGAATCGCGCAATCTGGGGCCTTGATTTCTCAATAAAGATGCGTAATAAATTAAAATCCATGAATGATGATGAAAAAAACACTTGTACGAATATTTAGATAATGCGGTAGGAGACGGCGGCAAGGTATTAGAAAGAGAGATAAATGGCCTAGATAAAGGATATGGACCGTTAACTAGCTATGCGAAGGTTTACAATAAGGGTGAATACCCTGTTATAGATAATATGATCATAATTAATCTGGTATCATATCAAAGGCCTGATGACTTTACAAGCAAGGAGCGCCAATATCCAATATTCAACCCTTATAATTCTTTAGAAAAAAAGACTATTGCCTATAAGATACCGAAAGGTTTCGATATAACCTATATGCCGAAAAATATATACCTTGATAATGGTTATTTCTCAATAAGGAGAGAGTTTAAACGAAAGAAAGATACTATCACAGTAACAGCGACAGAAGAGTACAGAAGAAAAGAACTGCCTGTAGAGAAATACACATCCCTAAGGGAGTTCTGCGATAGATTGCCCAGAAAGACAACCCAGCGCATAGTGCTTACACGTAAAAAATCACTATTTAAGCGGCTTTTTAGCAGGTAAAAAGCAACTGTTTATGAGGAGGGTAAATTCTGACAAGGACTTAAAAAATCAAGGCAAGGGGCCCTTAGGAAGAAAGCTTAAATACATCGTTTTTTTACTTGACATCGTTGTAAACTTTTACTACAATTGATGTAAAAGGAAACAACAATGATTAATCTTATAGAAATAACAAAATCCCGATTGCGTCAAAAACTTCTAACATATTTTTTTACAAATACTTCTTTATCTCTATACGTAAGAGAAATAGCCGCAATATTACATCAGGACCCGGGAAATCTATCCAAAGAACTTAGCAAACTGGAAAAGGCGGGTATCTTTATATCATCCGTAAAGGGTAAGCAGAAGTATTTTTCACTTAACACCAAGCACCCTCTTTATAAAGAACTTAAATCAATTATATTTAAAACGGTTGGGGTTGAAGGTGCCCTAAAAAAAATTATAGCTAACTCAAATGGCATCGTGCTTTCCTTTGTTTATGGCTCATTCGCTAAAAATAAGCAAAATGATTTAAGCGATATAGATCTTTTGATAATAGGCAATCCGGATGAAGATAAATTGATGGCAGAGATAGAATCTCTTGAAAAAAAGCTCTTAAGGGCGATTAATTACAATATTTACCAAAAAAGAGAATTTACCAACATGCTAAAGAAAAAAGATTCTTTTGTAACAAATATTATTAAAAGGCCAAAGATAATGCTTAAAGGTTCGATAAATGAATTTTGCTGATTTAATCAAAACCGGACAATTAACTAAGGAGGTTACGTCCAAGCATAAAATCGCTGAATTTTTGCAATTTGCCGAAGAAGAACTATTGGCAGCGAAGTTTAATTTTAATAAATTTCCTTTAACTGCTTACAAGTCCGCATATGATGCCCTTATGCATGCTGGTAACGCGCTGATAAGATACTATGGTTACCGTCCAACAGCAAAATATACTCATGCTACTATTACAGAATTTGTTGATAGGATCTTAGGTGGGGACTTTGGCCACCTTGCAAGAACTTTTAAACGAATGCGCAGAAAGAGGCATCCATTACAATATGACGCTAAATTCTCAGAATCCAAATCTGAGGTTAAGAATAGCATTGCTCAATCAGAAACACTGGTAAAAAAGATAGAAGAACATATAAAGATTAAACCATTGCAAGGACGCTTATTCTAGGTTAAAAAATCTCAAAATACCCCCTTCAAATAAGGATCAAATAAGGGCAAATAAGGGGACACACTACTTAATTCAGGAGGAATGGTTAGTGAAGAACTCAGTAATAAGGCTAAGCGTATGGTGTATTGTTTTTTGTTTGGTTGGTTTAACTTTGCCATTAATCAATTCTTTCGGGCAAAGCCAACTTACCAACGCGATTTATAGCATCCCCCTAAAAAGCCGTTTATTTAAGGATAAATCCCCTAAACAAATAACAGAATACCTTAAAAAATGTAACATAAATGCGGTTGTGCATGTGCCTCTTGATAATTTGCTTATTGAAAACCTTCAACATGAAGGGATAAGAACATATGCCGAAATAAAGATTTTTTTTGGTGAACAATATTGGAAAGAACACCCGGAATCACGTCCGTTATTATCAAATGGCAGTTTAGCGGAGAAAGAAGATTGGTATGCCGGAATTTGCCCCTCTCAAGAGTGGCTCATTGAAAAAAAAATTCATGAAGTAGAGGAAATAGTGAAAACCTACCATATCGATGGGGTGTGGTTGGATTTTATTCGATGGCCAACAAAATGGGAAGAAAAAGATATTAAGTTTCAGCATACTTGTTTTTGCGATAGTTGTCTTGAACGGTTTCAAAAGGAAAAAAATATAAATATACCCGAAAACCTAGCATCAATAAGCGATATCTCGGCGTGGATTTATAAAAATCACGCGAAAGAGTGGTATAAGTGGAGATGTGATGTGATTATAGATACCGTTAGACGAATAAAAAACGCCGCAAAGAAGATTAAGAAAGATATACTTATAGGTATTTTTATTGTTCCCTGGAGAGAAGGAGATTTTGACGATGCGATATATAAGGTTATAGGACAGGACATAGAAAGGCTTTCCGATGTTGTGGATGTGTTTTCTCCTATGAGCTATTACTTGCTTTGCCATAAAGATGCGGAGTGGATAGTCTCTATCAATCAATGGCTAAGATCTAAAACAGATAAGCGTATATGGCCCATTATTCAATCTCCGAAAAATTCTGATTTAAAAACGCTAGAAGAATATGAGAAGGCTTTAAGATTTAGCTTAAAAGGCGGGGCAAACGGAACCATAACCTTTACTACAGACACAGAAGATGCATATGGAATGTGGGAGATTCAGAAGAGAGTTTTTAAATAGGTGTTGAGCTTCAAAAATAAAAGCGTTCATAAGTAAAGCAGCCTTATAAATTAAGTAGTGTGTCCCCTTAATTGGTATAAATACTATTGTAATTTTACCGCAAGGGGAATGCCTGCCTGCCGGTAGGCAGGTGCACAATGACAAGAACTTCTTCACGGATAATAATACAAAAAAGCTTGAATATATATAATTACATGTTATAATA
>Ga0222666_1001108_pt1 | contig 10561 bp, 8 predicted proteins | sample AntAcemetagen655_FD_181710 | JGI IMG/M metagenome (GOLD analysis project Ga0222666, IMG submission 181710) | Saline water microbial communities from Ace Lake, Antarctica - #655 | ecosystem: Environmental > Aquatic > Non-marine Saline and Alkaline > Saline | place: Antarctica: Ace Lake | collected...
TGGATGTCGATATCCGGGTTCGCTTCAATCACCCTCCTGATCTCTTCCCGGGTCCCATCTGTAGAATGACCGTCAACAAAAATGATCTCTTGCCTGCTGCCGAATTCAGGCAGGCGCTCGACAGCGGCGGCAATATTCCCTCTCTCGTTGAGGCAGGGAATGACAATGGTCGAACCATAGTCCCCCTTTCTCGACTGTTTTTGTGAACGAGCAACCATATAACAACTAAGGCAGAGTCTTCGAAGGCCAGGCAACGGGGCCAGGTACCGGTTGACAAAAGAACTTATTAACGGAAAGCCTTTCGGGACCAGGAGGCGGGTCTCCTCTTTTACAATCTGAAAATCGCTCAGGGAAAGTAGGTTTGAAATGTCTGACAGTGAAAGCCAGTTCTGATGCCTTTGAGGCATCTTAAGACCGATTCGTTCACCAAGTTTGAGCACCGGTTCCCAAAGAAAATTGTAGTAGGAAATCACGACACGTGTATCTGCCCTACAGAACCGATGTAAACTGCGGAGCGTCACTTCAATATCCAGCAATAGACCGACCACGTCGCAAAGCACTATGAAATCAAAAGTCTCTCCCAAATCATTCAAACATTCAATATCTCCCTTCCTGAATTCCACCTCCGGGAAGCGCCGGCGCGCCTGAGCGATCATCTCACCGCTAAAATCAATTCCCAAGCCGCGTCCCGGTTTAAGGCTTGCCAGCAAACCTCCTGTAGCACAGCCCAATTCGAGAACAGAGCTTCCTTCTGGAATCAAAAACCGAAAGTACTTTTTCTGGTCTTCATAATAGTACCTACTTCGTTTGATCCATTCGTTTCTGTCCTTGGCAAGCTGCTCAAATCTTGTGCGTATTTGGCTCTTGAGATCCACTGGTAGGTCCTTCCGACAACATTCTCACTTCCATCATCCTTTTGCAGCGTTATACCCTATTTCATATTGACAAAATGGTAAATCTTCAAGTGCTCCAACACCATCTTTTCAATCGTAAAAACCTTTTTCGCCCGATCTCTACCTCGTTTACCCCAGTACTTAGCCTTTTCTGGATCGTATAGCAATTCTATAATCTTTTCCGCCATGGACGTTGCATCTCCTGGAGGTACAAGGCATCCGGTGATTCCATCAACGATAGCCTCTGCATTGCCTCCGACGGCTGTGGCGACAACCGGCAAACCTGCGGCCATTGATTCCAAGATCACGTTTGAGAAGCCTTCCTCATGAGAGGGGAGTACTGAAATATCGCTGGCTCCCAGAAGAGAAGGGATATCATTTCGCCGGCCCAAAAACTTCACGGATTGTCCAATTCCAAGATTCGAGACCTCCTGCTCAAGATCCTTCCGAATTCCACGGTCTTCCCCAACGAGCAAAAAAATGGCATCTGGAAACCGATTGACCACCTCTTTTGCAGCGTGTATAAGATCCGAATGTCCCTTATAAGGGATAAGATTTGCAATTACGATCATAACCTTCGCATTGGCCTTGATGCCCTGGTCTCGGCGAACCTCTTCTCTATGAGATGAAGCTGTCTCAAAGGGCCCTGTATCTACCCCGTTATATATGAGGACCAGTTTAGACGCATCCACATGATCACGCCTTACCATATCATTCCAAACAGCCTGGGAATTGACCGTAACCCGGTGACTTAACCGGCTGGCAACATGGTCCAGAGGCCTTAAAATAGGATAACGTCTCTGATGGGTCCCCAGTGCACGACGGCTGGTAACCACTAAGGGGACTCGGGCTATGCGACCTGATAAGGCTCCCATAAAGGTTATCAAAGGGAGGAAGCAGTGTATTACCGAGGGTTTCAGTTCATAGATGAGGCGCAAGAGGCTCCACTCTGCCAGAACAACCTTCCAAGGGGCCCTTGACATATCGCCCTTTTTCAACCCTCCTGAAAAGACCGGTACTCCCAAGTCCTCAAACCATCTCTCCAAAGGCCCACCAGCCTGAAGCGAATACACATGGCAACAATGTGTGTGACCGTGCAATTGTCTCACAAGTAGTTGCATCTGCCTCTCTGCCCCGCCGATCTCTAACGATCTGATCACAAAAAGGATGGTTGGTTTTTTGGCTTCTAATTGCATTTGGCAATCCTGCCCAACTACCTATGAAAGTTCTTGAAAAATACCTGCAAGAATTGTTGAAACCAGACTGCGGCTGAAATGCTTCTCCACGATCAACCGCCCCATCGCGCCATACCTATGAGCAAGTGAAGGATCATGGTAAAGGCTGCTCAAGGCCTCAAACCAATCGTCTTGAGTCACAGCCGGAAATCCAATATCTCCCATGGACAAGACCTCCACGTTCATGCCTACAGGTGATACAACAACAGGCAAACCCGCTGCCATATACTGAAGCATCTTAAAACTGCATTTACCCAAACTCCAACTATCAGAGGGAAGCGGCATCAGGCCCACATCCATCAGACCCAACACCTCTATTTCCATATCCGGATGCCATCTAACATAACGAACCCTGTCCGGTTTGAGTTCGGAAAACCTTGGAGGTCGATCAGCGACAACTAATAACTCTGCCTCGTGGTTTTTCAGGAATTCCTCCAAAGCCTTCTCTATTTGATAAAGAGCGGTATAGTTGCTGCTCGTGCCGGTCCAGCCAATCACGAACCGGCTATGTGAGGGCCTAAGGTTCTGAAGATTTTTGGGTCTAATCCGGTCTGTATCCACAGCCGTGGGCACAATTCGCACATCTTTAGCATAAGGACTGAACCATTCTGCAATATGATTGTTGCCGGCAAGAACAACGTCGGCGTTCTTCGCAATCCTCATTGCAGCCGTCCGTCCAAAGGGGCGTGCCAACCAGATCGCATCGTCCACGTCAAACACGCAGGGATGTTTCAGCAATGGCTCGAAAGTAAGGATGCCGGGATGCAGTTCCCGTTCAAGCCACGTTATTTTGGCTTTCCAACTCCCTATAATACCTGGGGCTCTTGTAGAGACCTTCACACACTTCCAGGCAGCCTTAACAACATTTAGGCACGAATCCGGGAAGAAGGATGACAGGGGCGTCGGCGCAAATTTGTCTATGACCGGGATATACTCACGTACGTGGATACCTCTGCTTTTTAATGGCACAATATGCTGACGAACACGAAAGCGGGCTGAGGGGACATTTCCCCCCGATGTAAGAGCGGCGACCTTAATCATCAATTTTCCTTGCCCAGACAGTCATACGCCCTGTTTGACCAAAAATACTCAGGAGATAGGCCAAGGGGTAAAAAAAATAGTTTAGACGGCCGCGGCTCTCAGGAAGAGCGCCAAGTTTGTCAGATAATCGCGGAAGTATTCCATGATCTTGAAGCCAATATCCTGTGCTGGCAATGAAATTGGCTAGAATACGCTGGTGGAAAATTCTTACCGTTTTCCAGCCTCCGGCCTCAAGTACCTTGGAAAGAGAATCCGGAGTATAGTGGTAGAGATGGTTTGGAAGCTGGAGAGCATACCAGCGGTCTCTGAAGGTTTTGAATTCTACGGAACCAGCGTTAGGGACTGATAAAACAAGCCACCCGTGGGGTTCAACCCAACGGTGGAATTTTTGAAGGGCCAGTACCGGATCATGCAAATGCTCCAGAACCATCCACCCAACCACCAGACTAAATAGATATTTAGGATCTGGTGCTTTCTCCACTGAACCCGTGTATACAGGAAATCCCAATGATCGGGCTGATTGAGCGGCTGTTTCCGAAAATTCCAGACCCTCAACCTTCCACTCCTTGCGAGACATTTTGTCCAGGAAGGCACCTGAGGCACATCCTATTTCAAGGACCCGCGCCGGCTGCAATCGTGGCAGACAGGTAGTATTAAACCGAAAAATGCTCTTCACCCACCCTCGCCACAACGACAAATGTCCATTATCCTTTCTGTCAGGATTTATCCTTGTACCCCTATATGGGCCGTAATTATCAGGGTAGTAAAACCCCATCGTTTCTGGGGTGGGTCGCGGATTGGTCCGCATAAGGCCACAATCTATACAACGAACTACATTATAGGTGCCAGGCAGGTGATTTAGACGATCATATCCAGTGAGCACGACCGAATCTCCCCCTTTGCATCCCAACGGGCAGGGTGATGATTCTAACTTAACCTTAACGCTATCCTGTATGGTTCGGACATCCATCACTGTGCCTTAATGCTCTCTGAAATCCGTTTATTGACTCTTTGCTTCAAAACGAGTTTGAGCAGAAAAGCATTGAGCAGATAATAAAGACTCGTACCTGCGGCAATCCCCAAAATCCCCCAGTATAAGAAGCCAGCCACTTTCAATCCGAGCCCTATTGTAAACCCGAAAACACCAATCTTGGTGGGTGTTCTGGTGTTCCCTTTTGCATAAAAACTGCTTGATAGGATTTGGCCCAACGCACCTCCCACCCACACGCCCACAAGAGCAACCAAGAGCCAACGCAACGTCAAGACTTCGCCAATGGTGAACCGGCCATGTCCAAAAAAAAATGACAAAACCGGAGCACCGGAAAAGAGGATGCATATGAAAACGGCTAAAGTTATACCCAACGTCCATCGAAATCTGCTGCTGACAATCTTGCGAAAAGAGAACCACTCCCTCTCAGAAGCCCTTTTTGCCAACAACGGGACCATAGGAGTCGCTAAAGCCTTACCGAGGATAAGAGTTCCGGCCAGATAGATTTGATTGGCGAAATGCAATAAAGACAGTTGTCCTGCCGGTGCCATGGATGCGAGGAAACGGTCAACTAAATCACCTGTCTTATAGTAAGTTGATCCCAAGAGGAGTGGGTAAAGCCTGTGCAAGCCTTCCTTGACAGTGTTGGTTCTCCAGTCCGGGAATCTGTAGACACCCAGTCCGGGCAGCAAAAGGATCGTCTGAATCACGGCTCTTAAAACCACGGCCCATGCCGCAATGATTATCCCGAACCGGGGCAGCCCCCAAATCAAAAATGCGAAACCGCCCAACGTCCCGAGGACCGGACTTATCTCTGCCCAGACAAATTTCTGTCTGGAATGGTAAACAGACCAGGCAACTCCATTCAGCGCCATAAAGACCATCCCCACCAATTGAATTCGTACCAAAGAAATGGTCAGCAATTTGCTTTCAGGATCAAATCCTGGAACAGTCCAGGGCACCCATGTTGTTGCTGTGACGAAAAAGAGGACGGCAAGAATGCTAAATATAAAACCGATCCCTTGAAAAAAACTCCAGGCCTCTTTATGCGAATTATCCTGATCTTTCGTTGCAAGGAGTGGCACAAGCACTTGCGTCATGGATCCGGTCACCACGGCCAAGAATAGCTGCGGGACTGCCATTCCTGCGAAAAAGGCATCCGTCTGCCAGCCCGGTCCAATAGTTATCAGGACATACCACTGATAAAAGAAAGTCAGTAGAATATTAACACCAGCAAGGCCCCCAAGTATAACAGCCAGACGCACACCGGAAACCCTCAAGAAGTTTCGCTCCGGCACTATCCTGACTCGCCTTCAACTCGACCGTTAAAAAGGCTTTTTCTGTTTTCTCTCATCACAGACTCTTGATTGAAACCAGGTTCTTTAACACTGCCGTTTCTTACTATTCCTAAATTAAGATATTCCATGTCGTCCAAGAACCGCCTTTCTGCAAAGGAGGCTCACATCTTTCGGCTATAACAGCTCAACATGAGAGATCGAGTTAACTCTGAATATCTTGATAAGTACTGAGAACATCCTCAACCATTCTATCAAGACAAAAATACTTTTCCGCGCGCTCTTTTGCGGCCTTCCCGAATCTCTCCATGATCTCAGGGTTTGCTAACAAATAACTGATAGCCTCAGCTAAGGCATCTGCATCATTCGGCGGCACCACAAGCCCCGTTTCCTGATGCTGGTTCACAAAAGACGTGCCTGTCCCTAATTCAGTAGAAATAAGTGGTTTTCCACATGCCATGGCTTCCAACAAAACAATACCAAAGGCCTCACTGCGAAAAATGGATGGAAGTACAAAAACATCACAGGCCTGAAGATGAATAACAACATCTTCGTCTGAGAGTTCGCCTAAGAAAAAAACTTTCCCCCTCAAATCATCGTCCATTGCTACCTGTTCCTTGAGCTCCTTTTCCATGGGGCCTATGCCAATCAACAAGAGGTTCCCAGGCACCGACTTCATGGCCTCAAGTAGGATATAAAGCCCCTTATAATATCTAAACCTCCCGATAAACAGTACAATGCGGGGCCCATACAACCGACGTATTTCAGCTACTTGCCCACTTGTTTCGGTATTAAGTTGAAACCTGCTTAGATCAATTCCGAATGGTATCACCCTACACTTGCCTCTAAATTTTCTTAACACCGCAGAAGATTCAACATAGGGAGGTGATGTGGCGATGATAGCCTCTGAACTTTCCAAGAATTTTCGCAAGAATGGGGAGTACACTTTCGCTAATTTTGCCTGTCTTATTATATCACTGTGGTATGTCACAACTATCTTACTTTTCAACCCCGCAAGCAAAGAAGCTATTTCTCCTGTAGGATTGGGAAAATGAAAATGGATAACATCTGCTTCTCTTCCTAATCGCCTCACCCAGGTTGATAGAGTGGCATTAAGCGGAGCAGAGGCAAATCTGCCCAACTGAGGAACTTTGATCACCCGGATTCCGTCAATGTTTTCTATTTCGAGCTTAGCTTGAGTGTTTGAAACAAGCACCTCTACCTGGATTCCCCTATCCTTCAAACCGTTTGCAAGCAGGTTGATGTGACCTTCTACACCCCCGACAACAGGCGGATAATAGTCTTTATAGACTTGCAATACCTTAAGGGGAGGTTTCGCCCCCAATTGAATAACTGCAGCCTTTTCAGGAACAACCTGGTCGTATGATTGTTCCTTTATTAAGCTCAGATAAATTGACTCAATTTCTGTCAAAAGCCTATCTTCCGAATAGTCTCTTCTCACAAACTTGCGCGCGACGTTAGATATTTCCTGTCGAAAGCCGCTGTTCATCAGAATGAACTTGATACCTTTAGTCAGGCCATTCGCATCCCCCTGCCGGCATATCAGCCCCCGTTGGCAGACTTCAAAACCATCCAGATCGTATTTTGATCGCCGAGGCCCTATCAAATCCAGCACGCCACCGGCGTCAGTGGAAATAACCGGAACCGAACTCGCCATTGCCTCTATAATAGAGACAGGCGTCCCTTCGTTTATGGACGTCAACACAAGAACATCCAGATCGGCATATACTTCAGGCAAATCCCTAATCCACCCGCAAAAAATGACGTGATTTGAGAGGCCAAGTTCTGCACTGTAAGACATTAGCTCCTGACGCAATTCACCATCCCCGATGATTACAAATTTTACCTGAATGCCCGGATTCTCCTCGACAAATATTCTTGCAGCATCCAGAAACATCTTGTGATTCTTTATTGCTACCAGTCTCCCTACAATACCAACCAAAACAGTTTTGGAATTAACACCGACTCTCCTCCTGAATTGTCCCTTCAGGTTTTTTACCGAGGAGAACGACTGCAGATTAAATCCCAATTTCACTGTTCGAAACTTCTCTTCCGGCGCTATACGATATATTCTACTCAATTCACTTCTTTGGCTCTCACTTATGGCGATGATTACGTCGGTAGCCTTCGCCTGTAGCCGCTCCGCCCACATAAACATTCGTGATTTCAGCCAACTGAAATAACCATGAAGGACATGACCATGAAAAGTATGAATTACCAGCACTCTTTTTTCATGGATTAGGTTATGGACAAACACGGCTATCCTGCCTAAAGTCCCTGCCTTGGCAGTATGGGTATGGACAATGTCGGCTTTCTCTTGGTCAAGAATTTTTAACAGGCGAATCAAGGTTAGCATATCTTGAGACAAGCTAATCTCTCTCTTTAGTGAGGGAACAATCAGCGGTTTTAGTCCGAGATCAGTCGCCACATAGCTCATGTCACCCTCGAGATCGGCAACATTTCCACTGACAAGAATCGATTCAAATCGCTCTGGATCAAGCCCCTTGGTGAGCAGACTTACATGGATAGATGGGCCCCCTATGTTCAAGCGCGTTATGATCCTTAAAACCTTTATTTTCTTTTCCACCAAAATCATCCCTCTCCAACTGTGTTAAGTACTTTCAAGGTCTGCTCAGCACATTTCTTCCAGGAAAATTCCTTCGCCCTCTGAAAGCCCATATTTATCAAACGTGCCCTAAACCGATCATCCCTCAGAAGTTCATTCATCGCATCTGCAATAGCGCTGGTATCATAGGGGTCCACCAGCAGGGCGGCATCGCCGGCCACCTCTTGCATTGATGAGACATTGGATGTAATTACCGGCGTACCGCAAGACATGGCCTCTAATATTGGTAGGCCAAAACCTTCATATAATGACGGGAACATCAGACATATGGCATTTTTATAATACGACAACAGTTGATTGCGGGGAAGATACCCCGGCATGTGTATGTGGTCCTTTAAAGGGTGCGTTCTGACCATTTTGAGGAACTTTTTGTTTTTCCACCCTTCCCCCCCGATAATAACAAGATGCAACCCCTGTCTAAGTGGTCTTAGTCGCTCAAATGCCTTGAAAATACGCTCGAAATTTTTTCTGGGATCAAGGGTGCCTACAAAAAGGAAGTACTTAGAGGGAATACTATTACTTTGCTCCAAACCACGCTTCGGTTCTCTTGGAAATACCGGTGTTCCGAGATGGATCGTATCTATCTTATTAACGTTAATCCCTAATTTATCTCTAATATCTGCCGCTGTAGAGCGTGAGTCAGCTATAATAGCATCAGAACGTTTCAAAGACAACTTCATCAGTGAACGTTCAACTAATAAATTAGGCAACGCCATAGTGCCCGGGTAGAGGTAATTTACTATGTCATGAACAGTCACCACTGTTCTTATTCCTGGCGACAAAAAGAGTGGAAGGTGATGTCGGGAACCCCAAAAGAGATCAATGTTTCGTCTAACTGCAATAAGAGGCACATTCAGTTGCATCCAAAGCGTGCTTAACAGTTTTCTGTCGAGCCTTCCTGAGACCTTAGACCATCTTGGGTTATTCAGGTGATAATCTATCGGCCCGTTTGATATGAGATAGTAATCATTTTGATGATCTATCTTTTGAATTTCATCTAATAGATGCTTCAGATAAACACCGATCCCGGTCAACTGATAACTGAGCGGTCTTGCATCAACCCCAATTTTCATGTCAAACATCCCAAGATGATGGAACTAAAGGACCCTTCTGATCAACACTCGACCGTGGCTTCTGATCCAACCTGCCAGTATCCGAATCATATTCCAGGTAATGCACCTGTTCCATCGTAAAGAGGCAAAAAGAGAAATGAATACCGCAGACGTTGCAAGTAATGCTGATAAACACATGGTCCGCAATCTGTTGAGGGCAAAGATATTTTCTGTGGGTTCAGGTAGCAGTGTATCTAATCTGCCCCCATCGAGACGCCTCTCTCCTTTCCTGTTAAGGAAGACCCGAGCATAGCTGAGCAGCCATTCATCAGGGACATATCCCAGGCGTTGGTGCAGCATATCCATTGTTTCATGTATCACTTTCATCCTTAATCCTAAGGTTTTCGACACAGGATGGAGACGTGTAGCAGCGAGCGTTTGCCGTATATAGGCGAATCTTGCCCCACGCGCTGCAAGCCGCAACCAGAACTCATAATCGAGACAATATTGCAACCGCTCATCCAATAAACCTAAGCGATTCACCACTCTGCGTCGAAAAAAGACAGCTGGCTGGCACAGGAAACAGAAGCTTTGCAATCGCTCAGGGTCCCAGGGTGAGGTATGATAACTCTCTATGACCCGGTCTTCAATATCAATATGGTTTCCGTCGCCGTAAATGACATCAACCTCAGCATGCTCATCAAAAAACAAAAGCACCGTCTGAAGGGCGCCATGGTAATATATATCATCTGAATTGAGCCAACCGATTATGTCTCCTTTTGTGGCTTTTATGCCCTTGTTTACAGCATCTGCCTGACCTTGATCCCCTTCTAAAATCCAACTGAGACGACCCTCGAATCGTCCCAGAATTTTCAAGGTTTCATCACTGCTGCCCCCATCAATAATGACATACTCCAGCCCTGGGATATCCTGATTCAAGACACTCCATATTGTCCGCTCGATAAAATCACCCTGATTAAGAGAGGGTGTAACCACGCTTATGGATGGGAACAAACTATGATCCTCATATGTGGATTTGGCTGGCATACCAGGTTTTCTAAGGAATGGATTTGGCTAAAATTGATGGTCTCGTAAAAAGTCTCCGAGGCCGTCACTCCCGCGAACGCGGGAGTCCACAAGTGGTTTATTTCCCTGGATTCCCGCGTTCGCGGGAATGACAAAAACGGGTCATTTTTGACTTTTTACGAGTTCGTTAAAATTAGGAAAGACAATTGCGAAAAGTGCCATGAGCAAGCAAGATTAATTCACCATTTTGCTAAACAGTCTATAGTTGCTCCAGATGTAACAGCTCAATAAATAGGGGTAACGGACATGGATTCCCGCTTTCGCGGGAATGACGAAATGAGATAAGCACCTGTCATTCCCGCGAAAGCGGGAATCCAGTGTGTT
>Ga0222666_1001115_pt1 | contig 10533 bp, 7 predicted proteins | sample AntAcemetagen655_FD_181710 | JGI IMG/M metagenome (GOLD analysis project Ga0222666, IMG submission 181710) | Saline water microbial communities from Ace Lake, Antarctica - #655 | ecosystem: Environmental > Aquatic > Non-marine Saline and Alkaline > Saline | place: Antarctica: Ace Lake | collected...
AACATCAAATAATAAGAAAAATAGGAAAAAGCCATAATTTCGTGGATGAAAAAATTATCGCATTTAAGTCCCCACTGGATGGCTGGTTGATATCCGAAAATCAGCAAATCAATTTTCTGGAAAAAGGGATCAATGAAATCCGGGAAAAAAACTTTATTCAGAGCAGAGGTTACCTCAAAAAAATAGAGAAATGTTAAGAAAGGATACCAGTCCCTGAAAAAGGATAAAATTTTAGATTTGTGAGAATATTGCACCAGTAAGAAAATCACTATTCCGATCATGAGAAAGACGAAAAAATGGAGTTGCGGATTTAAAATGCGTTTCCATCCAAAAAGGATAAAAAGCAAATTTATGAAAATATACGCAAAAGAGATGAAATCGATGGGTCGAAATCTATTTTTAGTCATGAAATCAAATTTTCTTATCAAAGATCCTGTAGGTTTTATAAATGGACGCATTCAAACTTTTAGAAATTCTGTTCATCATTTTATTGGTTTCCAGAACCCAGGAAAATTCAGCATCAGTGTATGGGTTTTTATGTTCATAAGCAGTTTTGAAAGAATGATAATAAAACGAAACATCGATACCGCGATTTTTATATTTATCCAGAACACCCATAATGGGAACTCTCAGACCGGGAATTTTATTTTTATATTTGAGGAATTTGAGCCAACCCAGGGGAAAAAGCTTTCCCTTAATTTTTTTGAGAATGAAATTGTAATCCGGCAGGGTAACAGAGAAACCGATTGCTTTTCCAGCAATTTCTGCGATAAAGACAAATTCAGGTCTTAAGATAGGAAGTATATTATCAACCACTAAATCAAATTCTTTTTCTGTGGTGGGAACATAACCCCAGTTATTTTTCCACGCTTCTTCGTAAATATGAAAAACCATGGCAACATCAGCTTTAAGTTTTTTCCTGTTTTTGGTGGTCAAACAGCGGATAGTAAAATTTCCGCGCTTTTCAATTTTGGCAGCCAGTCTTGCCAGGCGTTCCGGTGGTTTTTGTACTTTGATGTGATAGGCATAAACATCCATTGCTTTTTTCAATCCGGCTTTTTCAAATAAAGATTTATAATAAGAAAAATTGTAGGTCATCAGAACCATGGGTGGAGAATCAAAGGGATCGATAAGCAGAGCACATTCATCATTTACAGAGAAGTTCATAGGACCGCGCATCGTATCAAATCCTTTTTCTTTCAGCCAGGTTAAGGCTACATCAAAAAGAGCATTTGCTACTTCCTGCTCATTGATAGATTCATAGAAACCAAAAAATCCTACTTTATCTTTGTGAGTTTTATTGTGCAGAGTATTGGTATGAGCGGAGATCCTGCCAACCACTTTGTCGTTTTGTAAAGCCAGAAAAAGCTGTACTTCGGAATGTTTGAAATAGGGATTCCTTTTAGAATTGAAGAACTTTTTCTGGTCCATGAGAAGAGGAGCCACCCAATAAGGGTCATCTTTATAGAGCCGGAAGGGTAATTTGATAAATTTTCTTAATTCTTTCTGAGTTGAGACCGGAACAATTAGCATTATATTTCTCCTAATTTTTTGGACACAAAATAGTTAATAATACCCATTAAAAAAGCAGCGATGAACATCTTCCCGAGAAATTCTTTTCCACCGGGGAAAAAGAAATTAATGAAGGGAGGAAGCAGTACAATCATATACTGAGCAAAGCGTATCTGCTTGAAGAAGAAAACGGAAATCATAGCCAGAAAAATCACGATTATCATGGGCCAGGGAGCAAAAAAAGTGACCAATCCCATATAGGTGAAAAGACCTCTCCCGCCTTTAAAATGGTGAGTTACCGGCATGCAGTGACCAACAACCATAATAAAGCCCAAAACGAGTAAATGATTTTGTGAGGAAATTGATTGAGTGATAGCAAAATAGTTTAAGAAAAAATTCAGCACAATAAGATAAAGATAGATTTTGCCAAAATCTACAATGCCGGTAAGAATTCCTAAAAATTTACCGACATTATGAAAAATATTTTCCGTATCAGGATGACCGGTTCCCACTTTGTCAATATTCAAACTTCTAAAGTACTTGGCAATGAGTCTGGCTGCTGAATGGCAGCCGATTAAATAAGATAAAATCAGCAGTCCGGCAAAAATTAAGATTGGAATCATAGTTTTTCCTTTTAAAAATTTCTTATTCCGAAAATGGCTGTTCCGATGCGGATGATGTTCGCACCTTCCTGGATGGCAATTTCAAAATCGTTAGTCATTCCCATGGAAAGATATTTCATCTCCACATTAGGAATTTTTTCAGCTTTTATTTTCTCGAAAATTTTTCTCAGGATTTGAAAGCATTTGCGGATTTTTTCTTCATTATCAGAGAATATCCCGATCGTCATCAAACCCTTTATTTTAAGATTGGAAAGGGAACTGATTTTTTTTATGAAAGCAAGAGTTTCATTTGGTTTTATACCGAATTTGCTTTGCTCTTCCGAAGTATTAACCTGGATCAGAATATCTTGTTTTTTATCTTTTTTGGATAGATATTCGTTTAGTTTTTCGGCGGTTGAAAATTTATCGATCGAGTGTATCAAATCCGGATTTAATTTCATCAGTTTAGGAATTTTATTGGATTGCAAATGACCCACGAAATGGAACTCTTTATATTTTTCTTTGAGCAGTGGAAGTTTCTGCTCAGCTTCCTGTACTTTATTTTCCCCGACAAATTCGATGCCGAATTTGAGAGCTGAATCGATAGTTTCCGGAGTGCGGGTTTTGGTTATAGCAATTAGTTTAATACTTTCAGGATTTATACCAGCACGCTCTGCAATAGTATTAATCTGGATTCTTAATTTATCGATTCTTTCTTTCATTTTATTTTCAGTCATATTCATTTTTTCATTACTTATGATTGTTCTCGACTCACACTTCAGTCTTCATTTTATTACGCCCGGACAAGTCGTTGCGAGTCAAGTCCAATCCCTGCAAATCCGTATTATCTGTGTCATCCGTGTTCCATTTTTTCTTAACTTGTTTTGAAAATTTAAAGAAAACTTTTAATGTCAATAAAAAACCTGCCGAACTATTAAATTCGGCAGGTCAATAAGTATTTTTATCAGAAAATTATTTCAATAAGATCATCTTCTTGGTTGAACTATAATTTCCTGTTTCCAGCTTATAAAGATAGATTCCACTGCCAACTGGATTATTCCTATTATCAATTCCGTTCCAAATAGCTGAATGTACTCCGGCATCATAATTATCGGAAATGAGAGTTTTTACCAACTGACCACGAATATTGAAGATTTCAAGTTTGACAAAGTTGTTTTCGTGTAAGCCAAAACTGATGGTTGTTTGCGGATTGAATGGATTGGGATAATTATTTCCCAGCGAAGTAACAAAAGTTGGAACTTCAATTTCGTTTGAACCTGATGAATTTTGAGAAATCGCAATTGCTTTTATGCAGAAATTGTAATCAAAAGTAGGAGCGAGCGGAATCCAGCCGGAGATCTTTAAATAAGCTCCTTTTCCTTCCACCCTGGGACCGGCATCATGATATGCTGCCGGTATTGCTCCAGCCAGAGAGTGTATTCTATAGCCAATAAAGTATTCACTTTCCAGGTTTATCGGTGCGAAATCTTCCAGCACAACTTCTACCCAATCTCCGTCTGTGAAAGCAAAGACCTGTTTTTCCGAGATAAGCAGTTCGTCTTTCCAGATCTGGGCGTAGATTTCACCATCTGTCGGATTAAAAGGAGCGATAAGCTCTACTTTTGCAAAGGCATCATTTTCTATGTTTGTCAAATCTTCTTCTGCCACACGAATAGCAACCGACAGATCCTGTAAAAGCTGAAATTGCCCAACAGACTCACTGGCAAAACAAATAATATTATCATAAGGATAATGCTCGAGGTCAAAATCGATAACCTGGTTTTGGGCAGTGATTTCAAATACAATTTCATCATAATAATTTCCATCTAAACTGGCTGTGGCAAGATATTCTCCAGGAAGAACACCGCTCATTGTATAATTGCCTGAAGCATCAACCACTCCGGAAGTCATTAGCTGGTTATCCTGATAAAGATTGATATGGCAGTTTTCCGGACTAATGGGAGCTGTTACAGTGCCGGTGATTGTTTCGTAACTATCCAAAACAAATATTAGTATGTTATTGTTTTCATCCAATACAACTTCATGTGTTTCATAAAAATAACCACCTTCATCTAATTCGATTACAGCTGTTGCCTGGTAGGTTCCTTCATAGATATAAGGCAGATCAAAATATCCGTTTTGATCTTCAACATAACAATCAAAGAAAAGGGGTCCATCAATAGTAACATAAGCATCATCAGCTGCAGCTCCTGTTACATAAACCTGGCCTTGAACATGAAATGGAACAGTTCCTCCCTCGATATTAATGACAGCGTTATGAATGATGTTATATCCGCTGGGCATTCCGGTGGGAAGAGAGAACCAGCCGTTGGAAGAACCTCCCCAGCCAAAATTTAGATGATAGTTACCGTCATTACTATTATAACCATCACAAATAATAGCATGCCCATCTGCACCGGAGGAAGAAATCCCAAACTCGGCGGGACGAGCTTCCATCATATCTATCTGCAGATTATCATAAAAAACACTGTTTATAGCGTCGGTATAGGACGCTGTGTCGTAATCATATTTATTTAGAAGAGCATAATAAACAGCATTTATGGGTGCTCCTGAACCGTTGGATGAGTAATCCATTTCTATGGATACACCCGTAGCAAAGGAGAGAGCGGAAATCATATCATTGCTAGGATTATCATAATTTGCATAGGCAATTTTCAAGTCATCCAGGTAGGGATTCAACTGGGGAAAGGAAGGAAAATCAAGCGTTAGATAATCATCATCAATATGAATAGGAGGGTTTGTGTAGTTGGAATAATAGTCATCCGCATCATCAAAACTGGCATCACCGATCCAGCGGTGATAGTGCATTATTTGCGACATGGCAGTAGCTGTACATCCTACTACACAACGTGCCATAGTGCTCGGATCAAGAGGACAGAAAGTCCAATATGGTGTAGGACTTTGATTCCACTGGGTTACGACCCAGCCTTCTGTAGGGCTATATCCTTCCGGAGGCCAGATACCATCCCTGTTTTGAGGAGATGCGATATTTCCTGTTAGATAATTTCTCCACAAAGTCCTGTTTGTCTCTTTTACATTTTCAGCTGTAAGGGAAATAGCAGCAAGTCTTAATTGCATGTCCTCTTGTAGATATTGAAAACCGATATTTTGCCAGATATTTTCCGTCATGAAGTTATTAAGAAAAGAATATCCAATAACGGGTGGAAGATCGGTATCTGCTGAAACAGCAATGAAACCGGACGGACTCAGATGAAAAACATAGGCTAAGGTTAAGCCGGCTTGATTTTCCATTTCAAAAACAGCAGAAATCGAATAATCTTCCTTTTCCTGAATTTGCAGTTTCAGGTTGGCAACTTGCAGAGCGTCTTCATAAGATGCAGTTTCAGCCCATAAACTAATAGCTAAAACTACGATAATTAAAAACAAAAATAGATGTTTCATGTTTCCTCCAATATTTTTTTTCGCTTATTTTTTGATTATGTACAATTTTTTTATGGTATATTTTTGTCAAACACTCTTTTGAAGGTTTACTAAGTTTGAATCCAAAAATAAAAATTGAAAAGCTCCAACTAAGTGGAGCTTCTCTTATCTGAAAATGAAATTCTATTTCAGCAGCAACATTTTTCTGGAAGCTGAATAATCTTTGGTTTCCAGCTTATAAAGATAGATACCACTGCCAATGGATTTACCGCTGTTATCAATTCCTGTCCAATTCGTAAAATGTACTCCTGCTTCATAAGTATCTGCAATGAGAGTTTTAATCAATTGCCCTTTGATATTGAAGATTTCGAGATTAACAAAGCTGTTCTCTTTTAAGCTGAAGCTGATGGTTGTTTGGGGATTAAAGGGATTGGGATAATTATTTCCCAGAGCTGTCATATAAGTTGGAATAACTTCTTCTACTGTGGGCAGAGTGTAATTTATATTTCCGGTTCGGGCCGGATTATTCTTGAAACATGGCCAGCTGATTTCTCCAGTTTCTCTTTTGAAATCTATCAGATTATAGCCAGTCATATTGGCAATGGCGATTTCAATATCATCGTCATTATCTGCGAAGCCGATGGCTGGGCTGACCTTTAAGGAATTTTCCAGGAAAAGCGGAAAATTTCCGGTTTCATTTCCTGTGATATCAATGGCATGAAGATAGCCGTCATCATCACCGAAAATTATTTCTAAAGTGCCGTTATTATCCATATCAGCGAGAATGGGAGTGGATTCAGTAGAAGCTCCGAAATTGACTGGAAAGACACAGAAATTATTGCCCTGATTATCAAACACAAAAAGTTCTCCTAAAGTGTTGGTGAAGATAATTTCCAGAGAACCGCTGTTATCAAGATTGCCCACCACAATTGATGATTTGATCTGACCGTCCACTTGCACCTCGAAATTGAGGGTAGCATCATGATTGATGACAACCAGTTTTCCATTTAAAGTAGCGATTAAAACCTCAGGATCTTCATCTCCGTCAATGTTGGCCACGATCGGTCCGTTCCAGGCTCCTCCACCCGCGGCATAGGGCCAGCCCGGAACATCTGTACCGGTATCGGAAGAAATAGCATAAACCATGCCGGTCACAGTTCCGGTGATGATATCCAGATAACCATCTGCATCAAGGTCGGCAATCGTGGGTGAAGCCAGAGTGCTGCAAGGTAAAGTGAGGGGGAAATTAGCATAGTTAGTACCATCTGCATTTAAGATAATGGCCTGACTGCCACTGAAAGTGAAAACAATAATTTCCAGAGTTCCATTGCCGTCTACATCTGCAATCATCGGATTTCCCTTTACCTGACCACCGGTATCATATGTGAAAAGAATGTTGCCTGTGTATTCAACTGCTGCCAGCTCATTTCCCTGGGTTCCTACAATAATATCATTATAGCCATCGTCATTGATATCTGCTACTGCTACAGCAGCATTGATATTTGCTTCAAAATCTAGCGGGAAGTTGGGAAGTTCTTCTGTTCCGTTATATAGTACTGCATGCAGAAGACCGGTTTGATCACCAAAAACCACTTCATTTTCTCCATCATTATTGAGATCGATTATCAAGGCGGAAGAAGAGGTCGCACCTCCCAGTTCAAAGGGCCAGCCAGCTTGCGAAAGTGAAAGATTAAAATCGTAATCATAGCTGACTTCATAAGGATAGTCCGGATTGGTCTGGTTTGCATAAACTGTAATAACAAAAGGGATTATCAGATCAGTTAAATATTCGTCTGTTTCAAACCGGAAAGGTTCGCTGGCATTCCAGCCTGTTCCGCTACTGCCAATGTTGGGAAAATTACCAGTATCGTTGATGATTGTAACTCCGGGAGTTGAACAGCTCATAGTTGCATAAACACCATTTGCAGCAGCCCAGGCGCCACCGGAAAAAACAGCATTTTCCAACATAAGGGTAAGATCGATTGTTTCACCTGGATTGGCAACGCCGTCTCCATCTCCTGAAACTTCAAAAAAGAAAAAGTCTTCGATCATAAGTTTGGGAATCAAATCATACATCAAAGCCTGAAAAGAATTAACTCTACCCGCTCCTAACCAGCCTTCAAAACCGGGATTTAAAGCATCGATATCATCGCAAGTCATTTCCAGTCTTGCTTTTAAATCTGAGCCTGAAATATCCGGGTGCAATGATTTAATTAGAGCAGCGATTCCAGCCACGATCGGAGAAGACATTGATGTTCCCTGATAATTATCATATCCATTACCTGCGATAACGGTAGAGCGGATGTCCACTCCGGGTGCACTCACATCTATCGGGTCTCCATAATTGGAGAATGAAGCTATAATATCATTCTGCCCTGTAGCAGCGACATTTACAGCATTGGTGGCATCCCCAGGATAGTGAGGATAAGTACCATTATTAGAACCGTTATTTCCTGCAGAGGCAATGATTAAAGAACCATGTGATACAGCATAATCTGCCACTATATTATACTGGGAACTGTTACCTGAACCTCCGAAACTGCAATTAACAACATCAGCTCCGGAATCTATGCAGTAATACATACCATTGATTGGACTTTGAACGTAAGGAAAAGCTATATTTGTAGGTGCATGACGGGATGATATCAATTTCACATTCATGGTTGCGCCAACAACTCCAACACCATTATTTCCCACTGCACCGGCACAGCCACCAACGTGGGTTCCGTGGTCATTGGCGGAAAGACTTTGATATGATTGGTTGTTATTATTGTAAAAATTCCAACCGATACAATCATCAACTTTACCGTTTCCATCATCATCTATGCTATTACCACCGGAAACTGTTCCGGATGTCCAGTTGATGGTCATTGGGTTCCCGCCACTGGTGGAATTGAGTTCAGGTTCATTTATCCAGATATTGTCCTGCAGGTCAGGATGGTTCCATTTAATGCCAGCATCCACAATACCGATGATGATCTCTTCACTGCCCCATGAATAATCCCAGGCTTGGGGGCTTTCAATAACAGGATGATGCCATTGCATGCTGTATTGAGGATCATCAGGTATAAAATCAAGTCTGCTTATCTGTTCATATTCAGCAAATAAAATATGCGGATTTTGCGAGAGAGCAGAAAGCGCTTCTTCGATATTGTCATTACTTTCCAAAATTATACGGTAAATATTTCTTGGATACATACCGTCTTTATGCCAGTCCAGATCCTTAATAAAATCGTGCTTTTGCTGCAGATCTACAAATCTGAACTGCTGAGCTAAATTATCAAAGCTGGCAATCCCGGTTTGTACAACTCCGTCTGTAACCTCAAAGCCCAGGATCCCTTCTCGATTTCCTATAACAGTTCTTTCAAAACAGACAACGACTATTTTCGGATAGGAATGCTCAGGATTGAATGGCATGAATTCAGCCAATAATACGCTTGCTAATAAAATCATTAAAGTGCATAATAAAATATTCTTCATGATTTCCTCCTAAAGTTTAGATTTTTATATTTACAAATTTTATTTATGTTATAATGTCAATAAAAAATGTTATAAGAATATTTGCTGAAAGTAGTTAATTTCACATTTTTGAAAAATCAGGTTATTAATTTCGGTAATTAAGCGATTAAAATCAGGGAATAAATTTTTCTGTGTCACTTGGTATACAATTTGTTTCTTAGATCACAGAAGAGATAATTCCTTAATTTAGGTTTTGTTTTCTACCCGGAATGCCTTAATTTCACTTATAATGGCTTCTACCTGAGTGAAATAAAAAATAATTTGATAATGGTTTTGTTTCATTAAGCTAATTTATTAATAATAACTTATCGTCTTTTCCTGGAGAATTTCATAATGTTCAGCAATTTCAGGGTGCAAAAAAAATTGACACGTAACTTATAGTTAGAACATATGACAACTTGATTTTGATTGGATACTGTAAGTCACGGGGCGAAGCTGTATCTACTTAGAGGTTTATGAAACAATTTAGAAAGTATTTAGACCAATTTAAGAATAAAAAAATTGCTGTTATTGGCGATTTGATTCTCGATAAGTATATCTTTGGAGATGTAGAACGTATCTCACCTGAAGCACCCATTCCCATAATAAATGTGAAGAAAGAAACTTTTGCCCCCGGAGGAGCTGCCAATGTAGCGGCAAATGTTGCAACACTCTCTGGCAAAGCTTATCTCTTTGGAATCGTTGGGAAAGACAGTGCCAGAGATACTCTTTTAGAGACAACTCGTTCCTATGCGATTAATACAGACGGAATTTTTACTGATAATAATAAAACAACCATACAAAAAATTCGGGTAATTGGCCAGCATCAGCAACTGCTGCGCATCGATTATGAAAAAACAGATTATATTGATAATGAAAAGAATTCCCTTCTTTTTAAAAAGCTAAGAAATCTTACGGATATTTCTGCCATAGTCATTTCAGATTATGCTAAAGGGATGATCTCCCAGAATTTGGTTGAACAAATTAAACAATATGCCAAGCAAAATAATATTTTATTGATCATAGACCCCAAACCTCTTCATAAATCTTTTTATGAGGGGGCTTTTCTGATTACACCCAATCGCCAAGAAGCTCAGAAAATGAGTGGAATTTTGATCGAAAACAAAGAAGATTTCATTAAAGCCGGGCAAAAGCTTATCCCTGAAATGAAGGCCAATATAGTTCTTACTGCCGGTGAACTTGGGATGTTTGTTTTTGAAAAAGGTAAAGAATATATTCATATTCCAACTGTTGCCAAGGATGTATTTGATGTTTCCGGAGCCGGAGATACGGTTGTAGCCTCTCTTGCTTTAGCCCTCAGCACAGGGACATCTTTATCTGAAGCAGCAGTAATAGCTAATCATGCTGCCGGCATCAAGGTTGGCAAGGTGGGAACCAGTCCTGTACTTTTAGCTGAACTTCTTAATAGTTTTCAAGGATAGAGCTAAAGTGAAATCAAAAATCAGAAAGTAAAAAAAATCAAAGGCTAAAGTGTTTTCTGAATTAGATGTTCTTATAG
>Ga0222666_1001123_pt1 | contig 10479 bp, 11 predicted proteins | sample AntAcemetagen655_FD_181710 | JGI IMG/M metagenome (GOLD analysis project Ga0222666, IMG submission 181710) | Saline water microbial communities from Ace Lake, Antarctica - #655 | ecosystem: Environmental > Aquatic > Non-marine Saline and Alkaline > Saline | place: Antarctica: Ace Lake...
GTTGTCATCGATGAACTGCGGCTTGGCGCCCTTGTAAATCACCCATCACTTGATTTTTCGTTCCGCTGCGTGCCATTTGCTTGCCACAGATTTGACACGCAACCTGGATCATCCGTCTTCGTCCCTTTGACCCATGACTACGACGGGACAAGTATTGTCATCCGTCCGGATAAAGCAATCTTCCTGATTGAAACCAAATCCCACCGAGGCAAGGTTTCCTGGAATGACAGGCACCTTCTTCTGAATGGCCGCCCCTTTCCAGAGCAAGTCAAGCTCCGACAAGGAGTTGTGTGGCCGAAGGTGTGCGATGTGTGTCCTAACAGAGTCCGTTGCGCAATGGGTGAAAGGATGGTGATGGGGTGAAACGAAGCTCGGTAATCCGAATTGAACCGAATAGTTAGAGGGAACCAACGAAGATAAACCATGGGCAATCCGAACAGACTCTGAAACGATAACTATAGAGAGGTGAATCATAGCATTTGATGATGGGGGCAACTGCCTCACGGATTCTATGACAAACCCAAGAAAGGAGGTAAACAAGATGGACCGTAAGTTTGCACAACTCGTAGTGATTCTGATGGTAGCGGCGGTCGGATATAGCATTTTGGGCTCGTCGGGAAGCACGTTTCGAATCGATGTCCAGCAACTCAAGACGATATTGCTATACATCCTGCTGGGTGCATCCGTGTATGCGATCTATGTGACAATACGCAGCCCGCGCCGCCCACCGGGGGTGTGAGCATAGAAACTCCGGGCGGAGTCTGAAGTTGTACAGGTGGAGAGTTAAAACAAAAAAAAGGAGGCAATAGCCATGCAGAAGCAGATCGACGTCCGAATCGCAGGCCAGGAGAGGATCGTAAAGGTTGAGATCTCTCCTGAAACGATGGCCAGTGAAATACTAGTCAAGGCAGGTTGTCCTGTGGACTACGAGCTGTCCCCGGCCGTTGGACAGCCGCCGTTCGGTAAGGATGAGAAAATCTACGACAGGGTTCAGAACGGCGGGAAGGTTATCGCGAGCCCTGTAGCTGTCGTGGGTGGAGTCAAGGAGGAAGGACGGTAGAAGATGGCGAACGTGAGTATTAGTAACCGCGGGAGCGGGCTCTTCAGCCCGCTCCTCTCCACCGCCAGGGTGGTGGACTGCTACCGAGCCAGCAACTACTGGGAGGAGCAAGGCTGGAAATTGGAGGGCTATCGGCTAAGGGGCTACTACCGAACGTATCGGGGATCGTTCAGAGGGATGATTAAACTATTCGATTCGGGGGAACATCAGTTCTTCATCTACAGCCCTCCGGATCAGATACGGTATCACAGCCACTGGGTGTGCTTCATGTATCGCGGAACCGGATGGTACTGGGTCCATTTTGCCGTTGAACCCGCGAACGTGGATGCCGGGATCTTAAGCGTCGAGAAGATTATCCGTGAAGCAATGGAACTGCACGTGTAGAAAGGTAAAACATGCAAACCCTAAACAAGATGCCACCAATCAGGGCCGGATTAAATGCGTATGCCAGGAAAATCGACGAGTTGGCGAACAAAAGTCGATTGGATGGGCCTAGTGAACAGACGGGTGCCGAGGTCAGTCCGCCAACTCAGGAGAAGGCGGCGCCCGATAGCGAGCCAAGGCTCGGCGGAGAAAGACCAGAGGCACGCAACGGGGAAGCAGAATCTCGCCCGCGCAACTTCCTCATATCCAGTCTGTTCTTAAAGCAATGCTATTCCTATCTGATGAGAGGGGTGGAAGAAGCCGTGACGTATCTGTCGGGTGTAGAGGTGGGTGAAACAGCCGTTATTGATCAGCTTGTTCCTTTTCGAATGGACGTTCAGGAAATCACGTCCGCGAGAGGGGACATCGTGTCCTCGACAGAGGTGCTTATCCTGCTGAGTGATCGCGGGTATGCTCTTCAAGGGATTGCTCACTGTCATCCGGGCAGCGGGGCGTCCGCAACCCATCCTTCCTCGATAGACATGGAACACCACCGGCGGCTCGAAGAAGGCGAATATCGAGCACTAGGTCTGATCATGACCAGGGATGGCCACTGTCGCTTCCATACGTATCGAATGCCGTTCTCGGTAACGGTAGTGGGAAACGACATCGTGAAGTTTGACGATAACAGCTACAGATTGATTCTGAACTTCAATCCGAATGCAGAGACAAAGAAGGACGAGAATCCAACATGACGAAACGAAATCCAAGAGAGTTGGGTACAGAGCGGTATATCAGGATCCTGACCCGTCCCATGCTGGAGGGAGCAGACATCGTTGACTCACCCACCGATAGGCAGGAGAGGGTCCCCGGCTTCGACATGAGTATCGTACGCAGAACGGGCATCTTCGCCTGCGGAGCGGGAGGATTGTTGGCGGCACAAGGCCCGGAACTTGTGCGGAAGGGCTATGGCCGAATTGCATGTACGGACATGGATGCGTTCGACGCCACAAACTACCCGCGACAGTTCTGCTATGCCGAGAATCTGTATCGGAACAAGGGCATCGAGGTCGCCAGGAATCTGGTCCGGGAAGCGCTTCTGGAAACGGAGATCGTGGGTCTGGCACTCCCCTATCGGAGCGCGCGGGAATACGTTGACTGGAGCGAATACGACATTGGGCTCTGCAACGTGGACAATGATGAAGTCCGCGTGGATTTCTCGAATGATTTTCGGGCGATGGGGAAGCCCGCGATTTTCTGCGCTGTAAGCAACGATGCGAACAGCGGCTATGTCTTTGTGCAGGAGTCCAGACCTGACAGCGCCTGCTTCGGGTGTGCCTTTCCTCAGCGGGTGGGAGACGCACGGCACCCATGTCCTCGGACCCCGGCATGCGTGGACATCCTGAGAGTTCTGGGTGGGTTTGCCCTGTATGCAGTTGATTCCGTCCTGATGCCGCGCAAGCGGTTCTGGAATATGCGGTACGTGTTCTTGGATGGGTCGATCGAGGATGCCGCCGTGACGGTGAAGAAGAATCCGGACTGTCCGCTGTGTGGAAGTGGATCGCCTAAGTCGAACGAACAGGGGGAGACATGAAGACCCGTACCATCATCATAATAACGGTGGTTGGCTTAGTGGTCGGCCTGATCGCGACACTCATTGGGTGGCCGTTCTTCATGTTTCTCCCCCTGATAATCCCGCTGTGGTTGAGGAGGAGAATATGATGCCCGCGACAACGCCCAGAGATGTCGAATTTTTGAGCCTGCTGTATCGGCTGGGCTTCATGACCATCGAGCATGCGGAGATATGCGTATACGGCAACCACAACGTTGCCCAGCGCCGGCTGTCTGCCCTGGAGACTCAGGGTTACCTGCTTTCGTTCCCTTTGTCGCGTGGCCGGAAGGGCCAGCCGACAAAGGTTTGTTTCATAAACTACAAGGCGCGGCAGATACTGTCGGAGATGCTTCAGCAGGAATTGGACGGCAGGCACATTCCGAGAACACCGCCGGAAAACGCTTTGGTAACTTGGCACACATTGGAACTGAACTCCGTTCTCGTAGCGTTCATCGCGGCGGCCAAGAAGGAGGGATATCTTTTCGATTTCATTCCTGAATACTGGTCCGGCGCCGGGCCGACCAATGGAAGTCCATTGGCTGACGAAGTTCAAAACCCAAATGGTGGGCGCGGCATGATCCGGTTTCGGCGGGACGCGGTGTGCTGCATCGGGACGCAAAAGGGCAAGGCTCTGTTTGAACTGGAATATGACCGCGGGAAGGAAGCCATTATTGGAGGAACGTATCGCAAGGTCACGATAGCCAACAAGAACGCTGTATTCCTGCAGAGTGTGAAGGAGCGGCGGTTCGAACGATATGCCGAGCCAAGGTTCTTCAACTACCCTTTCAAGGTGAGTCGGCTTCTGCTGGTGACGACCTCCGAAGAGCGTTTGCAGAACATTGCCGGTGTCTGTCGAGACCTCGAAACACACGGCCTTGTCTATTTGACCACCATGGATCAGGTCCGACCGGAAACCGTGCTGGGTCCGATCTGGCATGTGCCGGACAACGGAAACGTCACAATAAGAAGTTTGGTGAGCTATGAGTGAAGCACCCATATTGCCCGGAGCATTTGTCGAGTCCCTTGTCCAAGAGGATCTCCGCCGATGGATGACGGCGGAAGCCGATCAAGCAGCCGGATATTCGTTGAATTCGACCGCTAAGTCGCTGGTGCCGACGCTTCGCATGTCGTCAAACGCGACGCTCGGTCTGGAAGGCAGAGCATCCGAGGGGCGGGGTGATTCGGTCTTGGGAAAGGAGGACCGGCGTTGTCTGCGTCTGTGGTTTTCTGAGCAGGACGATCATTTAGCTGCTGTACTGGCAAACGGATTTCGTTCCATGCGATGGTTTAGTCATCCGGTTATCATCACTTTGGCGGGCAATAGACAGGGTATCTCCTATCGTTTCACGGTACATCGGCAGGAAACGATGGCGCTTCGTAATCTGCTCGCGGGATTGTGGCCGCATGATCACGTGGAAGAAGAGAGCGACGGTTTGGATCCGGTTCTTGGCGATGTGGGTCCCATGCAGTTGATCTTCAGGACCATCCGTCCGCCAACGCCCTATTGGGGTGTGTTCGAATCGCAGGGGCTTGAGTCTGTCAGCCTTTTCCCAGCTATTGCGGCTTTGCCGGCGGATGCCCTTGCTATTTACCAGGTGGTGCTAAGACCGATGCCGGCGGAGGCGTGTGTAGTTATCCGTCATCTGATGAAGGCGGAAGAACTGGTTGGTCAGACATCATACGTTCAGCACCGGGGATGGATCCCGTCACCGGATGCTCTCCGTCGAGCTGAAGAAAAGGCGGCAGGTCCGCTCTTTGGGGTGGCTCTCCGGCTGGGCGTGTTTGCACAGGAACGCTGCGTCGCGGAAGGAACGGTGGACAGTCTTTTGCTACCTATCGCGAGTCTGCACTTCTCGGGCGGGCCGGTTGACTTGTTGACGGAAGGCGACTTAATTCAAGCGGGAATCGGAAGCGGAGAGATGGCCAATGGTTTTATCGACGGGACAACATACCAGCCTGGCATCGTGGTATCGCCGACTGAATTGGCTATGTTCCTGCGTTTGCCCACCGAGGGGGAGTTGAAGAACAGGGCATACCCTTTGGACCTGGTTTCGCCTCTGGCGGCCAACTGCCCCGCTGAGGTCAAGGGTATCAAGATTGCTGAGGAGACGGTGTTCGGTCAAACGAGGGACGTTATCTGGCCGGATTCGCTCCGAAACCTTCATCTCATGGTGACCGGGGCCACCGGCTTCGGCAAGACGATATTTCTTGCAGAGTTGGGCGCGGCAATCGCAAATGCGCCCAAACATGTCAGGGACGAAGGGTTCGCGTTTATCGATCCGCACGACAAAGGAATCGTGGAGTTGTGCTGTCGTCTGTCCGAAAGCCAGCTCGATGACGTCATTCTCTGCGATGCGAATGACCGGGAGCATGTGTTCTGCCTCCCGCTCATGGACTGTCCGGATCGAGAGGAGATAGACACAGCAGTCAGCAACATCAGTCATCAGTTTTTCGCGCTGTTTCACAAAGCCGACATGGGTTTCAACATCGAACGAGGCATTCGGAACGGCACCAGGACCATTCTCTTATGCCCAAATCTTTCGCTGTTGAATGCTCGGCACCTTTTCAGCCAGACCCGCATAGGGGAAAAGTGCCGCGATGCGGCATGTGCTCAGATCGATGACGAGATGCTGGTGGATTATTGGCAAAACGAGTTCAAGCATCTGGACGGTGCATCGCTCGGCCGAATTCGTAGTCGTTTCGAATATCTGCTGGAACCCAAGCGCATGAGGGCGCTTCTTGCGAACAAAATCAGAAAGATAAGCTTCAGGGAGATCATGGATGGGAACAAGATTATGCTGTTCCGCATCAGCGCCGGTGGCGGCGGTGCTGACATCACCAATATCCTGGGGACTCTGTATCTCACCGGCTTACTAACGGCCGCCAATTCCAGGTCAGGGAGTGAGGGACGGCGTAGCATCAAGATGATTATGGCCGATGAGTTCGGGAACTACAGCAATCCGCGCACGATCCCGCATTCGCTGCGAACGCTCCGGCGGTGTGACGTCTCCATTGTCCTGGCCACGCAAAACATCTATGCCCTGCCGGATGAAGTCAAGGAAGCGATCGGAAATATCGACACGCATGTGGTATTCCAGCAGGGCTGGGACGACGCTCAGGCATACTTCAAGGCTTTCTGTGGAATGGTGCCTGCAGCCGATTTTATGATGAAAAATCCGGGCGAGGGTTACGCGAAAGTTGGACGTCGCCTTGCAGCAATCACCTGTCCTATGTCTCCTCGGTTGCGGGGGCCGGAGGTGCTGGAGGAAATCCGGGAAAACACCCGACGGCGTTACTGCGTGCCGTTCAAGGAGTTCAAAGAGCGGATGATCGAAGAACATCACGTGTCCTTGGATGACATGAAGGAGTTAGACTTGCTGTGAATGGCGCCGATGGAAATCTGCAAGGAGTCTGATGAGAAGTATATGGAGAGCACACAGCGTTCTTTGCGGTATGAACATATACTGGTCGTTGTGAGGACGGACCAATGGCAAAAGCAAACATAGCACGTGCAATGGCGATGCTGGATCCGGAGGAGTGCGCCCGGCGTTATGAGTTGGCGAACTACATGGCGCGGGAAACCTTCCATCTACAGCAGGATCGGGTACAGTCGTTTGACGAGTTGTTGGACATTTGTGCACGTTACTACGTTCACCACTTTCAACGCGTTGTTGCGGCGAACGCCCTGCCGCCGGCAGAGTTTGTTCGGGGAACAGTGTGGGAGATGCTGGAAAAGGACTACCGTGGTGGCGCACAAGCCGCTTATGTGGCAGCAGCAAAAGGGCTGAATGGCGGCCTGCCGGGTGTATTGGATTCAATCAGGGACTGGTTCCTCAAAGATCAGGAAGAGCGCTATTTCAACCACACGGTCATGGAATGCGTTGACGTAATGGATCTGGAGGACATCGAAACGCTCATGAGCCAGTATCTTGAAAGGTATGGGCGTCATTTGGATGGCAACAATATGCCGTCGGCCAAATACCTTGTGATGCGCTATCGTGAAATCATCCGCGCGCACGCCCAGGTCGTTCGCAACATACGCACCCATTTCAGCCGATAGGACACACGATCATCGTGCAATATTCAAATAACTCAAACACGCAAGGAAGGCATGATGGCCCAGTATTTTTCGGCATCCGAGCGCGGGACAAGGTTGCGGTAATGGTTGTAGAGAAGATCGGTGTCCCGGTGCCCGAGTTGGAGGGCGGTAATATTCTGGTTCTGATGAAGGGCAAGATGATAACTGGCAAAGGAATGACGCATGGCATTCGTCGGCCAATCTTTGATCTCGGCAAGGCGACGAATCTTATCCAAATTGTATCGCCACGCTGTTCCTTTTGGCGCAATCAAGCCGTTTGAACGGTAATGCGGCTTCAGCCAGGCCAACAGATTATCCGAAACGTCAACATGACGGACGGATCGTCGCTTCGCAATACTTGGAGGGACGGTTATCAGCTTGGCCTCCAGGTTGACGTGGCTCCAATCAAGCTGGCAAAGCTCGTTTGTGCGAAGACCGGCGAAGAACCCAATGGCGATGGCCGGCACGATCTCTTTGTCGAATTCATCGGCCATGCGGAGTAGTTTTTCTACCTGAGCAACAGTAAGAATGCCCGGCATGGATTGATCCTGCCGCATGAGCCTGCGCCGGAAGTGCGATTTTCGAGTGAGTGGATTCTCATGCACATACTCCTGCTCCATCGCATAGTTGAACAAGCCGGAAACGACAACAAGGTAGTTCCGTTTAGAAATGGGGGACAGCGGACTCCCATCGGCATGCCGCATGTCTTGAACCCATTTTTCAAGGTCGAGGCGGGTAAGCGCACATATCATCCTACCGGAGAACGCACTCTGAAACCGTCCCAGGCGAACATCCAAATCGCGAATCGTACGAGGACGCAAGCCGTCGGCCACAGCTCTCTTGCGGTATTCTGCAACAACCTCTGCAATAGTTCGCTTACCGCCCTTGGGATCAGTATGGTTGATGTAAAACTGCGCTGCCTTTTCAAGAGTTGCACGCTCGCGAAGCACAGCCAAGGCTTTCGTGGCGTCTTCGCGTTCCTGGTCTGAGAGTCGGAAAGCCATTTCGCCGAGTCTGCGTTTCTGGATGCGCACTTTTGCGGCATACGCTTCCGCTTTAGACTGATGCCGGAACTGTTTGGTCAGACGCTTCCCATCAACCAATCCGCAATCAACAAGCCAGTATTTATAACGCTTACTCTTGACTGTGGTTTGACGTTGTCTTACAGTAATTATGTTTCCGTTGCTCATAGATTTTGCCTTTGTTTGAGTTGTTTCAAATCCAAGACCGAATATAGGCAAAAATGAGGCAAACAGCAAGCTTGAAATTAGAAAATCTCAATTTCCTTAGTAAGGAGAGGTGGCTGAGTGGCCGAAAGCAGCGGTTTGCTAAACCGCCGTACTGCCTTTAAGCGGTACCGGGGGTTCGAATCCCCCCCTCTCCGCCCTCCTACGCGAAGCCGCTACGGAGGGCAGGCCCTCTCACGCGAAGCCGCTTCCGCCTTCGCTCCCTGCGCTATGGCAGATAAGTCTCCAGGCAGACCCTCTTGAGGAATTATTGGCTCTCATCTTTTCAACAACAGTGACCGCACATCTTCAATCGTGCGCACACCGGAATCCATGATCTGATTGATATTTTGTTTAGCTTTGGCAAAGTTACCGGCCGAAACAAGCCGAGATGATTCAATCAAAGGAATTGAATCAGAACCGAGTATCTGGTGATGTTCTTTTTGGCCGTCACTTTCCCACACTTCGGTAATCCGGCGGGACATACTCCATCCTTTTCGATTTACCCTTCTTCGCCAGAAAGCCCTGTGGCTTGCCACAGGGATGAATGGCGTTTTTGGCTTCGCAGGGTTTCGCAAAGATGCCCCGCGGCTTGCCGCGGGGTGCTTCACTGTCAGGAAGAATATCAGGTTCATGCGTCTGAATGCTGCCACTGATACATTATTTTGGCCGCATATCTGTTGCTGGGCCTTAACGTACGTGTCGGCATGCAAATTGGTAGCAAGCATATGCCCGGCATCGGACAAGTCGAAATATCTGCGAAGTACGCTGCCCCATAAATAGGCGTAGTATGAGCCTGGTCCTATTTCGTGGCAAATACAGCAAAAACGTTGCTCCCGGCTGTTTATACCATGTTCAATTGCAGAAGCATCAACAGCAGGAGTTAGTTGGACATCTGGAGGAATAAAATTAAGCCAGGCACCCATAACAGCAGTCTTACCTGCGCCTCCGGGCACCGCACCAACCATGAATGAAGCGCCCTGGCTGATAACTGCCAATGAGTAGGCCGCCAAGTCCCTGGTTACAGTGCCCGCATCAACCAGATCAACAATAGACAACATTCTGCCGCCGCGCTGATTACAGCGGTTGATTTCTGCGCAGTGTCTTTGGATTTCGTCATTTATCATGGTTGATTTCTCCGGGTTCCCAGTGAATGGAGCAACGATGAAACAGCCCGCATATATGTTTCAAACCCAACCACGAGTACACTGTTATGGTCTGCGCCGGGTATTTCTACCAGTTTCTTGCGGGAACTTTGTGATGCCTGGTGAAGTGCTTTTGCATCAGAAAAAGGGATAATATGATCTTGTTCGCCATGAATGATCAGCGTGGGGCCGGTAAAAGTCCCAATTTTGTTGATCTGTTGAAGCACCGATTCTTCTTGAACAGTGACTGAGGTCAGGTCGGCGCCGAGACGTTGCAACAGCGGTATGACATGAGCAAAACCGCTTTCAATGATCAAGCCATCGATGTCTTCTGAATAGGTCGCAGCCAATTCCAGCGCGGACGCGCTGCCTAATGATCTGCCCATCACGACGAAGGGCCCGATGTACCCCCGTTCCGAGAGCCATCCACGGATGTATGCATAAATCTTACGCGCGTCTTTCAGCATAGCCGTAACTGTTGGGCTGCCAGTGGATTTTCCGTAGCCCCGATAGTCCACAGGCAAAAAATTGACCTTCATCTGTGTATAATAACGGGCAATATCATGATAATCTGCCGCGATTTCACCGTTGCCGTGGAAGAAAAGGATTACCGGCTGGTTTTTTCCCGCCGGGTAAAAGCGTCCGCCGATGACGACCTTACGGTCTACCGGAATCGACAGTTCCTCAAAATTGTTTCCGCTTTCCGGCGGTCCATACTCAAGACGCGGATGAAACACCACCGCCAGTATTTCCGGCCGATCTATCCATGTCGCAGGAACTTCAGAATTACTCATATTTTGTGTTCCTCGGCCACAACCATGACCAAAAACGATGATCACCAATGCCATCAGCAATAACGAGTAACCGCACCTCACTTTTTCCCTTTCCTCTTCCGGATTTTGTCGGCCCACAAAAAGTTTGTCTTATTTTTCCGGAGCTAGCGAGTACACCAAAGCCGCAACAAAACAAAGAATACCAAGATTATCGGACTGATC